>Ga0172369_10008768_pt1 | contig 11387 bp, 14 predicted proteins | sample LakKiv25m_FD_114539 | JGI IMG/M metagenome (GOLD analysis project Ga0172369, IMG submission 114539) | Freshwater microbial communities from Kabuno Bay, South-Kivu, Congo - kab_022012_11.25m | ecosystem: Environmental > Aquatic > Freshwater > Lake | place: Democratic Republic of the Congo... | reverse complement strand
TCTTTATCTGAAATAACCTCTTCGCCGATAGTCTCTTCCGGCTCTATATTTTCTTCTCCCTGTCCTGCGATAGACCTCTTGAACGCCTCAAACTCGTCTCCGTAAACGTGTTTTACCTGCTCCTCGGCAGAGACGACCTTCTCTCTTTCCCCGGTCTCAGGAAGCATTTCTTCAGCAGCAGTTTGCGCGGGAGATTCCTCAGCCTCGTAAGGAGCTTCATTGCCCTGCACGGAAAATTCCTCTGGCACAGATTCCGTGACTATTGTTTCCTCAGCCATTTCACTGCTCTGAAGCTCATTAAGGTTTGAGACCGCATCTTCGTCCAGGGGATTTAGTTTAAGCACTATCCTGTATTCTCCTACCGCCCTTTCTTTTTCGCCTGAATCCCTGTATAGCTCGGCTAATTTTTTATGCGCAAAAAGATTGTCCGGTATCGCGGATGTTACTTTCTCAAATTCTCCTTTTGCGTCAGGCGCCATCTTTTTTTCAAGATATATCTTGCCTAACGAAACTCTTGCGCTTGTATATCCCGGCTGGCGGGTGAGCCCTTTCATCAGGACGGATATAGCCTCGTCAAGCATTCCCTTTTTCCTGTATTCTTCAGCAAGCGGAACGAAAAGCTTTGAATTGGGGTCTTTCTTCACCTTCTCCTTTAATTTTTCAATCTCATCAAGAGCCATTTCACCCTCAAAAAAAGCTTAACAGAACAGAATAAAAAAGTTCAAGCTACTCCCACACCCCTTCTATCATCACACCGCAGTTAAAGCACTTCCCGTTTTTCATCCTGTTTTCTTCAATGCTGAAGCCTATTCTCCTGATAAGCAATTCCTTGCAATTCGGGCAATAGGTATTTTCTCCGCCTGCGCCTGGAACATTCCCTTCATAAACATACTTAAGTCCTGTCTCAAGGCCCATCTGCCTCGTCCATCTCAGCGTCTCAACCGGCGTGCGCGGGGCCTCCGTCAATTTATAGGTCGGATAGAACTGCGTCACGTGCCACGGTATCGCCGGGTCAACAGACTTTACAAACTCAGCAATATTCCTTAAGTCTTCCTCAGAGTCATTATGCCCCGGGATTATCAATGTGGTTACCTCCACCCATACGCCAAGCTCTTTCATAAGCCTTATGGTTTCCCTTACAGGCGCGGCCCTGGCCCCGCATATCTCCTTGTAAAATTTTTCGCCTCCCTTAAGGTCAATGTTATTCCCGTCAAGATACGGCGCAATAGCCCTCGCGCTCTCAGGCGTCATAAACCCGTTGCTGACAAATACATTCTTTATGCCCCTTTCCTGGGCAAGTCTTGCACAGTCATACGCAAATTCAAAAAATATCGTAGGTTCAGTGTATGTATAAGATATGCTCTTGCACCCGTATCTTTCCGCCAGGTTCACCACCGCCTCCGGGGTCATGTCTTCTCCGGGTATCGGGACCTCAGGCCTTTCCCGCGGGAACTGCGATATCTCATAATTCTGACAGTGCTGGCACCTCAGGTTGCAGCCTACCGTCGCTATGGAAAAAGAATACGAGGCAGGCAGAAAATGGAAAAGCGGCTTTTTCTCAATGGGGTCTACGTGAGAAGCTATAATCTTGCCGTATACAAGACTGAAGAGAACGCCGTTAATGTTTTCCCTTACCGCGCAGATGCCTCTTTTGCCTTCCGAGATATGGCAGTGATGGCTGCACAAAAAACACCTCACCCTTTTGCCTTCAAGCTTCTCATACAGCATCGCCTCTTTCATAGTTTAATTATAGCAAGGTATTAATTGACTTAGAAGGCGCGAATATGCAAAATAAAAATATTACGCCCGGAGGTAAAAAAATGCCTATTTACGAATATAAATGCAGCAAATGCAGCAGGTTATTCTCAGTCCTTCAAAGGACCGGGGCTTCTGAAAAAGATACAGTATGCCCTGATTGCGGTTCCAATTCAGTAAAGAAACTCTTGTCCGCATTTTCATGCTCGGTTGCCGGAGGAGACGTATTCGCTCCTTCCGCGCCAAGCAGGGCTTGCGGAGGCGGGGGCAGCGGTTGAGGAGTTTCTCCCTGCTGAGCCGTGAGCTCGGCAATAACAAAGAGGGGTCGGACGGCATAGGATGAGGATTGATTTTATAAAGATGCACGGCCTCGGCAATGACTTTATTCTTATTGACTGCATATCGCAAAAGTTCCCGCCTGAGCGCGGGGGCGACTCGCCGAGGAGAGCCTGTGGCGAAAAAAGTGAACAGTTAAAAGTTTTGAGCAGAAAACTCTGCCACAGGCGCTTCGGCATAGGCGCAGACCAGATACTTCTGCTGTATCCATCCAAAATTGCAGATTTCAAGATGAGGATATTTAATGCCGACGGCAGCGAAGTGGAGATGTGCGGCAACGGCATAAGATGCCTTGCAAAATATATCTGGAGCAGAAAATTATCCAAGAAAACCGCTCTTAATATAGAAACCCGAGCAGGAATTATACAGCCCCGGAGGAAAGGCAAGCTGGTAAGGGTTGATATGGGGGAGCCTGTTTTTGAGCCGGAGAGGATACCCGTAAAAATACACCCCCCTCAGTCCCCCCTTAATAAGGGGGGAATTAAAAGGGGGTCATCGGGCATCATGCATCATGCATCTCAGGCAATTATAGACTACCCCTTGCGGATTGAAGATAGGGAATTCAAAATCACCTGCGTTTCAATGGGCAATCCCCATGCTGTAATAGTTGTTGACAATGTTGACGGTTTCCCTGTAACTTATTATGGTCCTCTCCTTGAAATGCATGAGCTTTTCCCTAAGAGAACTAACGTGGAATTCATAGAAATATTGAATCCCTCGGAGATAAAAATGAGGGTATGGGAAAGAGGCGCAGGAGAGACAACGGCATGCGGCACAGGAGCTTCTGCTGCAGCAGTGGCGGCTTGCATTAAAGGGCTTACAAAGAAAAATGTTAAGGCGCATCTTCCAGGCGGAGATTTATTTATTGAATGGGCAAAAGACAACCATGTTTATATGACAGGCCCTGCAGAAGAGGTATTCACAGGGCATGTAGACATTGATTTACAGAGGGGGACAATTTAATGCTTGAAAAGAGACAGTTTGAAAGGAAACCTTTTACCGAGACTTTTTATTGCGCCGTGAGTGTTCTTGATATTATCAGCACAAAGGTATTGAACCTGGTGGCAAGAGGCGTTGATATCAGCGAGGGGGGAATAGGCATTAAGACAGATTATAAGCTTGAGCCGGGGCATGTGCTGAGACTGCAAAACAATTTTTTGCCGAAGCAGGTAGGAGTTGTCAGCTGGAGCAGAAATAACGGGATCCCTGGTATATACAGAGTCGGCGTAAAGTTTGTATAACATAGAGAGGAGGATGCATATGTTTAAGGGGTCAATAGTTGCGATAGTTACGCCTTTCAAAAAAGGGAAAGTTGATGAAAAGGCTTTATGTAATTTAATAGAGTGGCATATAAAGCAGGGGACAAATGCCATCGTCCCGTGCGGGACAACAGGGGAATCTGCGACTCTTGATTATGATGAACATATACGTGTAATTGAACTGACGGTTAAGACTGTTAATAAACGAGTTCCTGTAATCGCCGGAACCGGCGCAAACGCGACGGATGAAACAATAATGATAACCAAAAAGGCGGAAAAGGCAGGCGCGGATGCGGCTCTGCTCGTTTCTCCTTATTACAACAAGCCCACTCAGGAGGGTATTTACAGGCATTATAAGGCGGTTGCAAAATCAACCGGCCTTCCATTGGTTCTTTATAACGTGCCCGGGAGGACCGCTTCAAATATACTTCCGTCAACAGTCGCGCGGCTTGCGGAGATTAAAAACATAGCCGCGATAAAAGAAGCGACAGGAGACATGAAGCAGGCCAGCGAGGTTATAAGACTGTGCGGAAACAGGATATCGGTCATCTCAGGAGATGACTTTACAACATTTCCCCTTCTTGCGCTCGGCGGAACAGGCGTAATATCCGTTTCGGCAAATGCCGCGCCGAAGGACGTGTCTGATATGTGCGCGGCCTGGCATCAGGGGAATATTGAAAAGGCCAGAAAGCTTCATTATAAATTAGAGCCTTTGAACGCCTCCATGTTCATAGAGACAAACCCGATACCGGCAAAGACCGCGCTTGCGATGATGGGGAAGATTAGAGAAGAGTTCAGGCTTCCGCTCTGCGAGATGGCGGATGCCAATAAAGACAAACTCAAAAAAGTATTGAAGGATTACGGGCTGATATGAAGGTGCGTCCTGAGGCGTACAGATTTTGGTATTAAATACCATTCCCGTGCAGGAGTCGAGCTATCCTTGAAAACGCAGAACTGTGTTGATTGCGGATCGGTATATGGTTCAGCGGCAAATGTCAAAATTCAAGACCTGACACTCTAAGCATTTTTTAAAAGTTAAATTGTCGCAATAAAATACTCCATACCCCTCTGTTTGCACCACATCTCAGCAGCCTTGCGTTTACGCTGCACATCGTTCGAATCAATTCTACTTGGGTCTTTCACTTCTATAAGTACTCTTCGTCCATCCGAATACTCCACAATAAAGTCAGGAACATACCGCCGCTGATGTTTTTGTCCATCTATCCATGGAATAGAAATACCGTGACGCTTCATCCATTTCTTAACATCGGGATCAGCTTCGAGGCGAGCCATCATGCGTCTCTCCATGTCACTTTGAAAACGTTCAAAGTTGTACGGACTTTTCTGTGGATTCCAGAACTCTCCGTGTTTACTGATTGCCATATTCTATTATCCCCGCTATCAATCCCTGCATAGCTGATACATTATTCTTTACTTGTGCCAACATTTTCCACGCGAGAATTAAATCGTTCCATTCGGCAAGTCCCAATGACATTCCATTCAGAAACTTTTCACGGACATGGCCTATCAATGCGCTGTAGACTTCACTTTTAAAACCGGATGCATAACCCGCCTCAACAGTCAATTCTTCCGCCATTTGAAGAACGGTTTCTTTAATAGCATCACGGATAGTTTCGTCAGATACTTCCGCTTTTGTTGTGTCAGCACCGCTTGGCATTTCTGGCGCGCTGTGCAGTGTCTTCCATTTTTCACCGGCAAGCTCACGACCTATTACACCAGCAATCTCAACCTTTGTAATTTCAATAGTTGTAGTGTCGTATTTCAAACTTGCGAGAACTTCTTTCCAGTTTTTAACTGGCGCAGCCGGAGCCTCAAAGTCTCCGAGATCAAAAGGCTTATCAATGATAATGCTTGGATCAGGCGCAGGCACATCAATAACATTTTCAGGTTTTAGCAGCTCCTGTTTTTGAGGCGGTTCAGGGAGGTCTTCTGTCTCGTCAAACAGATCATCAATGAGTACGTTTTCCCGCTTCCTTGCATTAAATATGTCCCACAGCCATTGATGCTCTAATTTAGGATGGTCTACAACTGCGCAAATCTGCGGCTCATCAGGTGAAATTTTTTTGCCTCTTACCCGCCTCAAACCGCGTCCAATAACCTGCTGACCATAGACCTTGCTGCTAAATTTGCGGAGAAGCAGGATTACACCCACTTCGGGAACGTCCCAGCCTTCCCGCAACATCAGCACGCTGACTACCGCTCTGTAAGGGGCTACCGTCTTTTGTTCCTTACCGAGCTCACGCGCCTTCTGCCTATCTTTTTCATCGCTGTCCTCGGTCACGAGGAGAGCTTTAATCTTAAAGAATTTATTCAATGTGTGAGCAGCTTTTTCAGCATCCGCCTTGCAGACTGCAATCACAAACAAAATCGGCTGATAGCGCCCTTTGGCGCGGCGCTCTTGTTCATCAAGACGACGAAGAGCGATAGCCATTTGCTGACGCATCGGCTCATCGTCCGTAACCCATTGAGTCGCAGTCAGTCCAAGCCGATCAACTTCTGCCCAGTCAATTTCTTCAACCCGTCTCTTCTCGCCTGTCTTTGCGTCTGTATATGTAAGTTGCACTATTTTGATGTCCGGTTGATATACCACAGGTGTCTTAATAATTCCATCGGCTAGCGCATCGCTAACACTATATTCATAAATCATATTGCTGTCTGGCGATCTGCCGTCTGCACGGTCAGGTGTAGCAGTTGTGTCTATCCGTAACACAATCTTATCTCGCATTCGCTTTAATGTAGCGTCATATTCTTCAGCAGGAGAATTATGGGCTTCATCATTAAAAAGTGCAAATTCAGGCCCATTAATAAGCGCAGAAAGGTTACTTTGACCCGATTGATTGCTCTGATAGAATTGGTGGATATTTCCAAGAATAACATCTGCACTTAATAGGCTCGACCACCCACTGTTCTTACCCGTGCCAAGTGTTGTAAGTGTAAAGTCCTCCGGTTTACAGTGCGCCCAGTCAGGCAGAAGTCCGCGGTCCTTAAACACCTTTCCCTTTTCAAAATCTTCTTCCAGACGGTCCTTAACGATGAGGTTCGGACAAAGCAGTACAAACTTCTGCACTCCATGAGCGATTCGCAGCCATGCTATCAATGCGGCAATATCAGCAGTCTTGCCGCCGCCCGTTACGATATTCAGAAGAAGACCATTGACCCCTATTTCTGTTTTACCAAGCACTTCATGGCAATATATTACTCGCAGCCATGCATCCCATTGATGATGCCAGAGCGTGCCGGGTTTTGGCGACTGGTCATCTGTGGGGTCGCTCAGGAAGTCAATGTATTTGTAAGTCTCCGGCTTTACGCCGGGACAACCGTCCCTGCGCCAGTCTGCAAACTGCTGTTCATATCTCGCAAAGTCGTTAAACATTACGTTGCCTCAATCTCTCCTGTCCAAAGTCCTTCACCGCCCATATCATCCTGCACCTTGCAGGCAATGCGGAACTTCCCTGTCTTTGGAAATTCATATTGCGTCTGTAGCTCAGGCTCTTTCTTTGCAGTGCGTATAAATGAATAACCGGCTGTGCTCGTAAACCTTCCGTCATAGTTGAAGTCCCATTGAACGTTGATGATCTTTGCGCCGGGATTCAGCACTACGGTCTCGGTAACATCAAAAATATAAGTTCTTGCAGAAAGCCGCTTATAGCCGACTTCAACTCTTGGCGGCTGGACAAAGGTGAGAAAGTTTGCATAGTCTGCATGATCGGTTGAAAGGGCCGCAACGTGTTCGCGGAAGCGTGGGGAGTCAATCCGAATCTGTTCCAGCCGGACAAAGTTCAGGTCGGTAATTTCCATTTCTCGGAGCCGCTCGGCCGCCTGAACCGCATCAGGCCTGAACGCCCACGCAAGCATAATCCCGTCTCTCAAATTATCCTGCTGATAGCGGATTGTTTTGCGAATGGCATTTGCAAATGCTTCAACATCCTTTGCCGTTACCTGTGAACGCTGGCTTGGCTCTCCGACAAAGATTGGAATAGCGCCCTTCATGCCGTGAATGCCTTGCTGTGTATCATCAGGCACTGCGCCGAATGCACGAAGCACAAAAGCGCGGAACTGATCCGGCGGCATCTTCGATAACCTCTCCACCTCATATATGCCCCAGTGCTCAATCGTAAAGTCGGGAACGGAAAAGACCTTACCTATTTCTTCTTCAATAAGACGGCTGATTCTATCTGCTGTAAGCGCTACTGCAACACGAGACTGATCGCAGCCAACCCACTTGCGGTTAAGTTTCTGCGCAACAGCCAACGTTGTCCCGCCGCCACAGAAGAAGTCAGCAACAATATCGCCTGTATTAGATGAAGCTTTAATGATACGTTCGAGAATTGCTTCAGGCTTCTGCGTTGGATATCCAATCCTCTCAGCTGCGGCTTGATTTATAAATGGCAACTCAAACCAATCTCGCGGTAGCGAACCTTCAGATTCATCTAAATATTGTCTGTATGTATACTCACTTTCATGTTCAATGGGGATGTCTGTTTTTCTCTGCCAGATGCCTGCTTCAGGAACATTCCGACCTCGTATTCTAAATCTTCTACCTTGTTCATCAACATACTTAAACTTCTTAATCGTTACTTCAGAGTATTCTTCTTTAATATGATCACAATTGAATGTATGTTTACCTCTATCTTTAGAATAGAAGAGTATTGTATCGTGCTTTCTATTATATGAATTTTTTGAAATGCCCCTCTCTTTGTAGCACCATATTATTTCATTTAAGAAATTAACCGCTCCAAAAATCTTATCCATTTCAACCTTTACGTAATGCGATGCATGCCAATCAAGATGAACATAAATACTCCCCGTCTTCTTCAATAATCGCTTTATTTCGTATAGACGTGCATTCAACCAGATAAGATAACCGGGCATGCCGCCTTCCCAAATGTCGGAGAAAGAACGCAGCTCGTTCTGGTCGCCGAAGATGACGTTATACTGTCTGCCGGAGAAAAAAGGCGGGTCAATGTAGATGAGGTCAATGCTCTCGGAAGGCAACTGCCGCATCACGTGGAGATTGTCACCCCAGAACAGACGATTCGGCTCAAGTTCAGGATGACCGAATGAAACCCGCTCAACAACCTGCGTCGGCAGAGAGACTACAGGGAAAAGCTTTCTGAACCCCCTCCTGCGATCCCATCCCAGCGGCTCTTTCTCAACCGGAACACTCCCGAACCTTACCGGCGGCTTCCAGAAATCTTCCTGCGGCGGAAGGGTGTCAGTCCGCTCGTCAATATCATTTACTTCTTGAGGCGCAAGAAATTCGCCTTTGATGGGCCCTGTCATTTTTTCATCTTTATTTTTTCCCATAGGTTAAGCGGTCTGTAGCCCGCATGTATTGCGTCAATAGGCTAAATTTCTATTGAAAATATCATTAATAGTCTATTAAGTCAACAAAAATTTAGACGATTGAATATTAAAAAATTCTCATTTTTCGCTTATCCTCTATGACATGAATCTAAATGAGCTTCTTAAAATTCTGGGCGGTAAAATAAGAACCATTAGACGGTCAAGGGATATTTCGCAGGAAAAACTCGCAGAACTAGCGGGATTGCATCCAACTTATATCAGCAATATAGAACAGGGAAAGGTAAACGCATCAATCTACAGTTACTATGTGATTGCCAACGCGTTGAATGTTCAGTTCCAAGACCTTCTGAACATATCGGCTGACAAACTAAATAAAAAAATCGAAAACGACCTCGCAGTTGTTCTTAGTCAGTTGCGAACCATCAGCAAGAAGAAACAGGCGATTTTCTTATCCGCCGCAAAAGGGCTTATTTCAGGAATCGATAAAAGTAGTTAATCCTGCCAGCATTGTGACAGTTTAAAGAATCATTCTTCTAATATAATCGCTTCTACGGGGCAGTTTTCTTCGGATGCCTCGCAGCAGCCCGCGTAATCGCACCCGTCAGGGTCGTCCACAATCTCCGATTTTCCGGTAAGCTTGGATTTTTCATCCAATATTATTTTGTTCCTGCAAGCGCAACTTCAAGAGGATGCTCTTTAATCGAGCTGACTTTTAATATGGAGAAACCGATAACATTTCCCTTCATATCAACCTTTTCCATTATTTGGTCGGATGCCGTCTCTTTAAAATATCCCTCTTTCTTCTCAAACATAACCTCAAGGAAGTCTCCCTCAGGGTCATACCATATCTTCACTTTTTCCATAACACATCTCCTTGTTTGACGCTGTCCGTAAAATAAGCAGTTATCGCAAAGGCGTCATCCTGCCTAAATTTTACCACAACGCAAAGATGTTTATCTCCTATTGAAAGGCCCGAATAAGCCTTGTAATACAATCTTACCTCGTCATCGGTTCTGGATTTAACGACAATATCAGGGGTTAATATAGTTTCTGCTATTTTTGCTTCATGTGCAGCCATTTCAGGATGCTCTTTTATGTGAGAAAGCCGCTCATCTGTCAGCCGGATACTATTTCCCGCATAATCAGCGATATTCATTAATCTTCTTCCTTCATCACCTGATTAACAATCCTTCTTGCAATTTCAAAGGCTGCCGCTATTCGGATAATATAATCGCTTCCACGGGGCAGTTTTCTTCGGCTGCCTCGCAGCAGCCCGCGTAATCGCACCCGTCAGGGTCTACAACCTCTGATTTTCCGGTTACCTCGTTAACATGAAAAACAGCAGGGCATATCTCCTGACATGTGCCGCAGCCTATGCATTTCTCCTCATCAACTCTTACGTTCATGCTAAACATTCTACCATGGTGGACATGAGACCGCGGCTTGACATGCCTCTCTCACCATTTTTCAATTTTCAAGTCCTTGACCGCATCAAAATGAAAATCGTCCGTCACCAGTGTAATATCATATTGTTGCGCGATAGCGGCAATCCAGATATCATTTTCAGGAATCGGCTGGCCTTTTTCTTTCAGTTGGTTTTTAATTTCCCCATATTTTTTAGCCGTTTCTGCGTTGCATGAAAGGATGGTATTGGTTAAGGCAAATTCATCTATGCGAGTGATGTTTTCCTGGGCTTTGACTGATTTGAAAGCGCCAAAATACAATTCTCCGAGGGCTACGCTCGGAATAAATATCTCTACCGCACCGGCTATCCTGTTATGAATTCGTGGGTCTTTAGCAAAGAGAGAAATTATTATATTCGTATCAAGAAGGTATCTACCATTCACCGATATCTACCTTCTCGCAGTCTTCCTCTATTGCTTTTGTCATAAGATGCAAGTCGTCAGCAGAAATAATTCCTTCAAAATGCAAAAGATTTTTCCCTTCTATCCCTTTAGGGGTCAAAGATTTTATTAAATCAAGCGCGCGCAATTGCAGGTCGGGCGGAAGTTTGTCAAATTGCGCCATAAAATTATCTTTTATTGATGAGATTGCCATGAATTATGAATACCTCCTTTAATGTAAGTTTAACATATTTTGAGATAGCAAATAAAATAAGATTTTACCTAAATAAGATTTTACCTAGGGCAAATTCGCAAATATACAATTGCTTATAAACCATTCAAAATGATATATTAGACGCGTGAAAAAGCTCTCGCATCTGGATAAACTGGGCCGTCCGAAGATGGTTGACGTAGGCTCAAAGCCGTTAACAGAAAGAATCGCTGTTGCGAAGGGTTCTGTTTATATGAAAAAAGAAACCTTCAACTTAATCAAGGCGGGGAAGGCTGCCAAAGGCGATGTGCTTAATGTAGCAAAACTTGCCGGGATTATGGCTGCCAAGAGAACTTCCGAGATTATTCCTCTCTGCCATCCCTTGAATATTACCTCAGTTGATATTGACTTCAGGCTTGACGCAAAAAAAAGCAAAGTTGAGATAGAATCCCGAGTTAAGGTAACAGGCCAGACAGGCGTTGAAATGGAAGCGCTCACTGCCGTGTCCGCCGCAGCGCTCACCATCTATGATATGTGCAAGGCTGTGGACAAAGGAATGATTATTTCTGACATTATGCTCATGGAAAAACGCGGCGGCAAAAGCGGAATATTCAAACGAAAATAACTACCTAACATCCTACCTCACCTATTCAC
>Ga0172369_10008764_pt1 | contig 11391 bp, 8 predicted proteins | sample LakKiv25m_FD_114539 | JGI IMG/M metagenome (GOLD analysis project Ga0172369, IMG submission 114539) | Freshwater microbial communities from Kabuno Bay, South-Kivu, Congo - kab_022012_11.25m | ecosystem: Environmental > Aquatic > Freshwater > Lake | place: Democratic Republic of the Congo... | reverse complement strand
CGCCAAACTTGCCGCGTTTGTTTTTCGCCTGCAAGCCGTCTTTCGGTTTGATTCGTTTCTGCTTCGGGTAATAATTCCAATACCAACTCATCGTGTTTAGGCCTCCATCACCGCTTCTTGCCGCAGCGTCACCAACTCGCGCAACTGTTTCGTGCTGAGTTCAGTCAACCAGCCTTCGCCCGCGCCTAACACACTTTCGGCGAGCGCCTTCTTGCCCTCGATCATCTCGTCAATGTGGTCTTCCATCGTGCCGCCGCAGATGAACTTGCGCACCTGCACGTTGCGCGTCTGCCCGATGCGGAAGGCGCGATCCGTCGCTTGGTTCTCCACCGCCGGATTCCACCAGCGATCAAAATGAAAGACGTGATTGGCAGAGGTCAGGTTCAAACCCGTGCCGCCGGCTTTCAACGACAGCAAGAATATTTTGGGACCGTCGGGCGATTGGAAGCGGCGCACCATCTCATCGCGCTCTTTGGCTTTCGTGCCGCCGTGCAGGAACAAGACTTCTTCATTTAACGTCTCGCGCAAATGCGGTTCCAGCATCCCGCCCATCTCGGCGAACTGGGTGAAGATCAGAGCCCGATCTCCTTCGGCGCAAACTTCCTCAAGCATTTCGGTTAACCGTGACACTTTGCCGGAACGTTCTGGCAACTCACTGCCATCTTTCAAGAACAACGCCGGATGATTACAAGCTTGCTTGAGCTTCATCAACATCGCCAGCACCAAGCCGCGCCGTTTCATTGGGTCGCCTTCTTCTTGCGCCGCTTCCACTTGCGCCAAAGCGTCTTTTACAATTGCCTGATACAACGTCGCTTGCTCTTTGGTCAAGGGGCAATACACTTTCATCTCCATCTTATCGGGCAGATCGGAGATGATGGTCTTATCGGTCTTGAGACGGCGCAGCATGAAGGGCGTGGTCAGGCGGCGCAAACTTTCGGTGGCGGCGGCATCCGCCGTGCGTTCAATCGGGCGGGCAAAATTCTTGCGGAACGATTCTTCACTTCCCAAATAGCCCGGATTCAAAAACGCCATGATGCTCCACAATTCGCTCAAACGATTCTCGACTGGCGTGCCGGTGAGAGCCACGCGGTTGTTGGCCTTGAGGGCGCGCGCCGCTTGCGCTTGTTTAGCAGATGAATTTTTAATATTCTGTGCTTCGTCCAACACCACCGTCCCCCACTCCATGTTCGTGAGCGTCGCCCGATCCCGCATCAGGAGCGGATAACTGGTCAATACCACGTCGTGCGCTTTCGCCGTGTTCTCAAACGCCTCACCCTGATGGCGCTCGACGCCACGATGAATGTGCGCCTTGATCGTCGGCGCAAAACGTTCAAACTCGCGCGCCCAATTGCCCACCACTGACGTGGGACAGACGATGAGCGCGGGTGCTTTAACTTTGAGTGTGTCGCGCTCGTGCAGCAATAACGAAATGGTTTGGATCGTTTTGCCTAAACCCATGTCGTCGGCAAGGCACGCGCCAAAACCGAACTGGCGCAAAAATGTTAACCACGAAAAGCCGCGCAGTTGATACGGGCGCAGAGTCGCTTTGAGTTGACGCGGCGCGGGCAGATGATCGAGTTGATGCGAATCATTCAAACGAGCGAAGACATCCGCTAACCAGCCCGTCGCTTCCACCCCGCCGAACTCCACCCCGGCGGGCACCGACTCGCCATCCACTCCCAAGCCAAGCGTCATCGCTTCGACCAGCGACATCTCGCCTTGTTGTTTCTCGAAAAATTTCAGCGCGGCTTGCACTTGATCAGGATCCATCCCCACCCACTGCCCACGCACTTGCACCAAGGGTTGTTTGAGCGCGGCGAGTCGCTCGAATTCTTCGCGGCTGATCTTTTCGCCGCCCAGAGTCAACTCCCATTGAAAGTTCACCAACGATTCAAAATTCAAACGCCCTTTCTCGTTTTTTGCTGACGATTTGGCGGAGACTTTGGCGCGGGCTTGCAGTCGAGATTTTTGATTCCACCACGAGGGGATCAATATGCCAAAGCCGCTTTGCTCCAACAACGGCGCGGCTTCTTTGAGAAAGGTGAAAGCCTCAGTCGTCGAAAGTTTCGCTTGATCTGGGGTGGCGAGGCGCAAGCTGGAATCAATGGGCGGGAAAACGCGGGCGGCATAACCGAGTCCTTTGAGCATCCGCTCTTGGGGCTGGTCAAAGCGGCGATCAAAATACTTGAGCGTCCGTCCTTTCTCGCGCCAGATTTTTGCGGCGGGTACTAATAGAGTGGGATCATCTGTTGCCTGTAAGAGATAGGAGAGTGCCCACGAATCGCGTTTGCTTTCGGGCAGTTCCAAGCGAAAGGTGATGCGGAATGAGTCATCGCCTGCGACGTGTTCGTGATGGGCCCACGTTTGCCATTCTTTGAACAACGAGTCCGATTCTTTGGCGGTGAGATCGATCTGATCGTTCTTGCCAAGCAATGCCGCCAACCACTTGCCGCCAATGGTGACGGGTTTGAGCGCGGGCTTTATGGCGAGACCGCGCAACGTGGCATCTATCGTGGTGGCGAGAAAATCATCCACTAACGCGCGCGGGGTTAAGGCGTTGTCAGGATCGTCTACGGCGGCGCGGCACAGCGGCGGAAGTGAACGTGTGAGCGCAGTGATTTTTTGCGAAGTGGTTGGGGTTGGGCGTGGTTGCCATTGGGCTTTGAGATGTTTGCCGTCGCGCACGAGTGACGGCATCACCTGCTGAGAGGCGATGATCTCCATCGCCAGTAGAGTCGTTGTTCGCCAAGCAATTAAATCCGCGCCGATATGATGTGGAGGCAAGGCAAGAAGAAAATCAATCGCCGCATTGACAGAGAGGAGCAAGCCTGTGACTCGCCACGCCTTGAGTGTTGGCGACCCTTTTGGCGCGGCAGCGCCTGTGGCGACAAGTTCGGGTGAAGGAATTGGAGTTTTGTTGGTGGAGGGGAGCCACAGAGTGAGGGGGTGTGTTTTAGAGTCGGCAACCGCCGCGCGCTGGCGCAGTTGTTCAACGGAACTTTGAAATGGATGCGGCGGGCGTTTGGGCGGCTTCCCTTTGAGTGGGACAGCGTTAAGCGATTCACCCCACAGAAAAAATTTTTTTTGATCGGGCAGCCATGCGCCATGCAGGATGAGGATCATTTTTTATCGCATCGGGGAGATTTTGAATTTCATCAAAAAAAAGAAACGCCGCTTGACTCCGCTGATGAGTAAATCTTGAATGAGATGAAGTTGGGCGGTGGTCTTGCCGATCTGGCGCGGCCCGCGCACCACGACGACGGGGGCGAGCCGCTGCGTTAATCGGCGCTGCATCATGGCAACTAAAGTGCGGCGCGTGGATGGCAGCACGGCGCCTTGCTTGCCTTGCCACCAAGGGTTGAAGCGCAACAGGTCTTGCACAAGTTCGTCAGGCAAATTGGGAGAAGGGAAGTTGAGAGGTTGCGCCATCGGTGAGTTGCCTCTGTCAGGCTTCTATTTTACTCCAACTCACCACGCCTAGATTGCCGAACTAATCCGCCCACCCCATTCTCGGTCAAACGCATCTGGCGCGCGATTTTCCTGAACTTTAGAGGTGGATGATCGTCCAGTCCATAACGAGCGCGCAGCGCAACACGTTCGCGATTCCGCGAGTATTGAAAGTCCGTCCGCAAGATCAACACGAAGCGTTGCGGGCAGCGTGCCACCGTCAGACCACGCCAGAATTCAAACTGCCATCGCCATCAATCTCGCGCGGGTGTTCTTATTCAACATTGCAAAAACCTAGTACAGCGCGGCGGAAATAAGCCCCTGGTTTTTGGCCGAGACCAACGCGGTTTTCAAAACCGGGTCGGTCTGGAAACCGCTGGAAGACTTCCGCCGAGGCGTACTAGTAGACTAATAGATCAATCTCTGTCGTCGGGGGCGCCGATGTGGAAACATAATCTGCCGCGTTGATGCCGCACTTGGATTGAACTTCGCTTGCGCCAAACTCACGCGCCAATTGCTGGATGAGCGACGGATCTTTTGTGGCGCGAGCTTGCGCGCATTGAAGTTGCAAACGAGCGTTCGCCACGATTTGCGTCAGTTCGCGATTACCGCAAGCTGTTGGCGGCGGTTTGAGCTGCACCATGATCACCCCAGCCTGTTGAATGACCGATTCCCACAGTCCCGCTCGTTCCGCTTCCAAAATTTTTCCGCAGGCTTGCTGAGTCGGGTCAACGGTTGTAGGCGACGCGGGTTGAGGTTGAGTAAGGGTAGGCGCAGACGTTTCGGTGAAGGTTACTGCGGCAATCGGACTCCCACGCGGCGTGATGCGCCCAAAGCCGGTAAAAAATCCGGCGATGGTCAAACCGGCGATCACCGCCACAAGAAGGACGCCGACGGCGACCCATCGCTGAAAATCTGACGGCAGTGTTCGTGTGAAGCGCACTTTCCGCCTCATCAACTGTTTCATCTCGGGCGGTAGTGATGAGGTATTCGGCATAATCGCCTCCTCCGAAGATGCAGAAGAGGCGGGTTGACTCTCAACTCTCTCTTGTTCATCAGGCAACGAAACTCCAACGTGATGCTCTACGTTAACGCGTTCCTCTTTTACGAACGGAGTCGCCGGGCGAAATTTCTTGAGGCAATACGACTCCAATGCCCGAGCCATCTGCGCGGCATCGGCATAACGTTGGTTCGGATCAGGATGCAGAGCAGTAGATAGAATCACGCGGAGATCTCCGTCCACCGCTTGATACGTGGAGACTTCCCACGCCGGGCGACCCGCCGACTCCCAATCGCGCAGCGATGTAGGCACATACTTATCGCCGTTGACGAATTCATAGAGTAGTTCGCCGCACTGGAAGACGTCGGCGGCGCGCGCGGCAGTATTTGTCACATTCACAAATTGGGCATTACCCCAGTCAATCACTTTGAGCTGCTCGCCTTTTTCATCCCAAAAGAGATGATCCGCCTTCACGTCGTTATACACAACGCCCACACGATGCGCGGCGGCAAGCAGATCCAGCAACTGCCGCATGATATTCAGATAAATGGATTCGGGGAGAGGCTGACCTTGATCGTGATACTGTTGAATCAAGGCAGGCACGGGGATGCCGCGGGCGCGCGCTAACACCAGATAGCGATAGGGGTTGCCCTTTCCACGCACATTGCCGGCGCTGAGCAAGCGACACACGGCGGGATGCTCGCGAATGGACTCGGTGTGCAGAACTTTTTCTTCGCGTTCCAGATCGGCGATAGAGGCTTTGCGCGCGTCGGGGTTGGGCTGGGTGGGGCTGGGGCGTTTGATGACGACGAACTCCAGCGTCTCTTCGTCAAATGCCATCAACGTTTCGCCGGTCTTACTGCCGACTCTGATTTCGCTGTAAGAATATCGTCCTTCAAATATGCCGAGACGGACGTTGGGGTTTTCCGCTTTCTTCTCCATCAGTCGCTCTTACGGACTACAACCGACCAAGGACCATTTGCCTGTTCGACGTGCAGCAACCAATCTCCTGCAGGGAGACGGTACGTTTTCGTTCCTTCAGAAGGTTGAGTTGTGTTTTCGACCAGAATGCGATACAACGCCGGATTGGGCAGATTACGTTCACTATCGTAAATAAACCAAATGGCAAATAAGTCTCTACTGGATTGCGCCCAAGTGATAGTGATAGAGGTTTCTGAATCCAAAGTCAATTATCGTAAAGATCATTAGCCGTTTCCACATCATATCAGTGAATAAAGTCCGTCTTACCACAGAGAGCACGGAGATTTTAAAAGTTTCTCTCTGCAGACTCCGTGATCTCTGTGGTGAAAACGTTCCAGATTGATTTCAGCAGCTCAGCGCGTTTGCCGATCGGGGCAGCGTCTCGCACACCGGACGCGCGTTCTGCTCGCGCATAAAATTTTTCCAATCGCCTTTCAATTCGTTTGGTATCACGACGCCGCTATCTCTCGCTTGGAGAGATCGGCGATACCAATCAAAGGCAAGCAATCCCTTGACGACGATGATCACATCGGGTCTTTCGTTCAACGCAAAGTGAAAATACCAAAGAGGAAATGTGTCTTCGTCGCCATTGGTGAAAGTCATTGCGGCGGGTGGAGCATCATTCAACACACGTCGGGCGAATTCTTCGGCGCGATGATCCTGACTGGCATCTGCTTGCGGCAGATGATCAGCCACTTGGACGATGCCGATCAAAAAAAGTGATGCCGCCACTGCGGCGGCAGCTTTCGGCGCCCGCCCGGCAATTCGATCCAGCGACGCTGCTATGCCTAAACCCAACCAGATCGTCATCGCCAACACGGCGGACAAAAGATTGACGAACCAATCGAAGGTGTTGTAGTCCGCCGCGAATACAATTGAAGTGACCGCCATCCACAGCGTAAGCAACAAGAGTCGTGGCGCGTTTGCCCAAGTGATGACAATGCCAAGCAAAGCCAAAAACGCCCCAAGCCAACCGACCTGTTCAAGTAACAAACTCGCTAAAGTTTGTATCCTATATGTAAGGTAAGGCGTGGGCAATCCAAAAACCAATGTCTGGTAAGGTTCACCCGAGACCAACCACCAAAATCCATTCTACGTTGCGGCATCACCCCAATTAATAGAGGGGTGCGCCGCCGCCCGCAGGGGAATGTAGAGGTAGATCAGTCCACCTAATACTATGCCGCCAACACATTGAAGGAGTCTCTTCACGGTAAAAAAGCTGGGGCGGCGAGAGGGAAAAAACATTACCGCCAGTCACGGCGGCAGCAGCCAGCTAAGTGTGATGTGATTGCCCAAACCCAATCCAAAAACCAAACCGCATAACCAAAAGTGTCGTGGCGTAAAATCATTCCGCTCGAGTTCGCCACGAGTAGGCACTAAGCATAACAACACAACCACAAACAACGTATGCAGCGCATACACTTCGGCGATGACGGATTGCGACCAGACGAGTGGCGCGGTGGCAAAGACCGATCCAGCCACAAGTCCGCTTACCGCGCCCCACTTCGCAGTTCCGTTGTAAGAACGTTGAACCAGATGACAGATCAGCCCAGCGGCGGACGCCATTGCTACCGCCGAAAGCAAGTTGACTCTATAAGCCAATGCGCCTACGGGCAGAAGTTGAAAGAGCCGCGCTAGCAATATGTACGTGGGATAGCCGGTGGGATGTGGAACGCCAAGGATCGTGGCGGCAGCGATCAGGTCGCCGCTGTCTGCGCCAGAGTTTGCCCAAGTGGCACTGGGAGCAAGTGTGTTGACGTAAAGCAATGAGGCGCTAATGCTCAGCGTTAATGGCACGCCGACTTGATACCTTAACCTCACCGGATTAGCAACGTCTCGCCCCTTAGCTAAACTATCAGCAGACGCTGGCGTCGTCAAAAAAGTGGAAGAGACGGAGCGATCTGTCGCTCCGTCTCTTTGTTGTGAAAACGCTATTGGGCGAACAGACCAAAGTTCCCTGTAAGGAGCACATTGGTATAAAGCTGTCCGGTGACCGGGTTACGGAAGGTCGGAAGAGCCACCCAACGCGGAGGCACAAGCGACGTGTCGAAATTCATAATGACCGGATTAGTGACTGCACCATTCGCGCCAAAAGTAACCTGATTGGGAGGAGGAGATTGGAAACCGACATTAAGGAGCGGCACCCCAAAGACGCCAGGAGGATTGGTAACCTGCAAATTCAATCCAGCTAATAAAGTCCCGCCACCGGGCGGATTAGTGTTACGGGCTCCAGGGCCCAATGCCGGCGACACCGTGCAACTTCCTACACATTCACCCGGGTCAAAGACAACACTGCCGGTGCCGGCGTTGAGAGTCCCACCGCCTGTATTGCCCGAAGTAGAGAATCCCCCCCCCACCCGGTGGCACTGTGCCTTGAGCTAATACCGGTGTGGCAATAGCTAATACTACTGCCAAAATAAGTGTCACGCGGATGGTTTTGAAGAAGATCGTTTTTGACATGAGAGCCTCCAGAAGGTATTTCCAACTGTTTGCATTGTAACGAACTGCCCGTTTTGCTTTGGGCTTTCTGATACGGAATTCGTCCGCCTTCGTCCTTTATTGAGTCGACGACAGGTAAGGTCACCATGAAAATCCATATTCGTGTGTTTTATTTTCATGATATAGTGTTCGCATGATTGAGCGTAGCACCATCACCTCTACTATTCAAAAAGCTCTGGATCGGGCTCGCATTGTGGCGCTCATCGGTCCGCGTCAGAGCGGCAAGACCACACTTGCCCGTCAATTTGTTCCGCCGAATTCGCTCAACTACTTCGATCTGGAAGATCCAATTACGCTCGCTCGGTTGGATCAACCGATGACTACTCTACACGACTTGAGTGGATTGGTTGTTATTGATGAAATCCAGCGCCGCCCCGAACTCTTCCCAATCTTGCGTGTGCTGGCTGATCGCGATCCACTACCTGCCAAGTTCTTGATACTCGGTAGTGTCTCGCCCGAGCTACAACGTGAATCCGCCGAATCACTTGCCGGTCGGCTGGAAACCATTCCTATCAGCGGATTCAGTTTGGCTGAAGTAGGACCAGCGAATCTCCTACAACACTGGCTGAGAGGCGGCTTGCCGTTATCATTTCTGACTCAATCCGAGGACGACAGTTTCGCCTGGCGCAAGAATTTTGCGCAAACTTTTCTGGAACGCGATCTTCCATTGTGGGGCGTGCGGATTCCGCCACCGACCCTCTTGCGCTTTTGGACGATGCTTGCGCATTATCACGGACAAATTTGGAACACCGCGGAACCCGCCCGTTCTTTAGGTGTTAGCGAAACTACAGCTCGTCGTTATCTTGATGTCTTGGAAGGAGTGTTCATGGTGCGGGTGTTGCACCCGTGGCACGCTAACCTAAAGAAACGTCAGGTCAAATCGCCTAAAATCTACTTTCGCGATCCGGGTTTGCTCCATTATCTGCTGGGTATCCGCACGCCGCTCGATTTACAGACGCACCCGCGCAGTGGGGCGTCTTGGGAAGGTTACGCTATCGAGGAAACGCTAAAAGTCGTTATGCCAGATGAGGCTTATTTCTGGGCAACGCACAATGGAGCAGAAATAGACTTACTACTACTCAAGGAAGGACGCCGATTTGGCGTGGAGTGTAAGCGGGTAGATGCGCCACGCCTTACTCCATCTATGCGAAATGCCATCGCCGACCTGCAGCTGGAACATCTAGCCGTGATTTACCCCGGCGACAAGCTGTATCCATTGGCTGAGCGAGTGACGGCGGTGCCGCTGGAGTCATTAAGCCAAAATGATCCACTCACGATTCTCAAGAAAACCATTTGAGCAAATATTGTTGGCGTTCCAAACATCAGCTTAGCAAAAACTCCATCACCGACTTTGAAATTTCAAGATAATCGAAGCGTCTTCGTCGAGAGCGACGGTGGTCTGCCACATATTGCCGTCAACTTTTGAGAACATTGATGTGTCAATAGGCTCCACGTTACTTGGCAGTTCGATGGTCAGGTTGAAAGGAGCCGCGCTCGTACCGGCTTGCTTCTGCACGTAGAGGCGATAGGTGAAAGTCTTGCCGTTCGAAATCACAGCAGATGCTGGTAGCGCGAAATCGAATGTGGTTTCCACGGTTTGACCATTTGGCACGACTAACAGCATGCCGTACCCCTGCGCCCCGTTGATCTGCTCCAACGTGTCCACCTGAGCTGGAATACTTTGCTTTAGCAGCATCCATTCTGCTGGCACTTGGCGCGGCGCGGCATCTATCAATCGCGCATCCTTCGACACATACACTCGCAGATAATCCCAATAGCATCGAGCGATGAGGTCAGTATATTGACCGGAGCCATAATCGGGCGCGTGGCGGCATTCAATCTGTTTATCCGTTGGTGGATTTTGATGAGTAATGCGCAGTGACGCCGTCGGCGACGAAAGGTTGGAAAGATTCACGCGATAATCTAATGATGTTTTAACCGCCGCGTTAACTTTGTTGAAGCCGATGTTGGAATTCACCACGAACAGATAATCGCCTTCTGGTACCCGAACCGCGCCATCCCAGCCGCGCCGTGCTAACACCTTCGTCATCAGCGGATCATCAAGTTGAATCAAAATGTGGCGCGCATCGAGCGCACGAGCCGCGGCACGCCCCAACGTCAAAAGCGATGAAGCGGAGCCCGATTTGACTTTCGCCATGATGCTCCCCGAAAGTTCGCCAATAAAATTTTTCCGCTGCTTCCACCAGTCGGCGGGCATGTCTTGTCCGGGTGGCGGCGAGTAGGCGGCGCGCATGTAGGTGATCAGGGTATCGGCAGTGACCACGTCCGTTGAATTCGTGGCCGTGATCGGTCCAATCGCTTCGAGCAGCAAACGCACTGCCGTTTGATCAATGGCGATGACGCCGTCAATGGGACCCGCGCGGGTGTAGACATAAAGTGTTTCCACTTCCAGAGCCGAGGTGGGGAAGTCGGGCGACCAATTGGCGTCACGCAATAACCAGATGTGCGCCGCCATGTATCGGCTCAGAGGATCGGGCGCATAGAGGTAGGGCTTGGTCAGATCATCTATGGCATAAGAGTCTTCTGCCTTGAAGCGGAGTATCTCGCCACCGGAAATTGTCGCCACCGCCACTGCGCTGATGAAGCCGCCCGTCGCGCGCAGCTCATCTTCGTTTTGAATCATGATGAGATACGTTCGGGGTCCATCTGCTCCTAACAAAGCGGGGGCAGCGATGGCAGCCTCGAGCCCATCTCTGAGAAGCGGCAGATAAGGGTCAACTTTCAAAAGTCGCGATTGATTTTTGGGAGAGAGACGCGCGGCGTCAATTTGGGCGCGGGCAACTAATGCCGCTTCTAGCGAATCGCGCGCGACCATTAAGCGCGGGCGCGCGGCAGATAAATGGGTGAGCAATGTTGAAATCGAAGGACGGCTCTCTTTGTTCTGCGCTTCTTGCCACAAGGGCAGAAGAGCGTTAAAGGTCTCATCGGCGGCGACCACTGTGCCCGAAGCGAATCGCAATAAGGCGTCGGCGTTGGCTAAATCACCGCCATAGACTGGCAACCAAGCGGCGAGCCGCCCCATCCACAAAAAGGGTCCCGCCTCGGATTGCAGTGCCAGCACATCGCGCCGAGTGGCGCTGAGCAAGGGAGCGGTAGATGGGATCGAATTGAGATCGAATGGCGAGTCGGCGAGCGCCTGCAGTTGCGACATCTCCTGCTGAACCGCGCTGGGCAATTGATAGATGCGCCATCCCTTCCAACCAAAAAAGAAAGTGGCAAGCAGTGCCAGCGTCAGCCAGAGGCGGCGAGCGTGAAGGCGATAAGCGTTCTCGATCTTGATCCGCCAGTCGGGCTTCGACGCAGTTCGGACGACTTGCCCGCCATTCGATGGCAGCGCGACAGAGGGGCGAGCGAGCTGCTCGGTGAGATATTGCTCGCGACTGACGAAAAGATTCGCCAATCGTTCGAGCCCTTTGACATGCCAATCGCTCAAGGTGCTGGTG
>Ga0172369_10008763_pt1 | contig 11393 bp, 16 predicted proteins | sample LakKiv25m_FD_114539 | JGI IMG/M metagenome (GOLD analysis project Ga0172369, IMG submission 114539) | Freshwater microbial communities from Kabuno Bay, South-Kivu, Congo - kab_022012_11.25m | ecosystem: Environmental > Aquatic > Freshwater > Lake | place: Democratic Republic of the Congo... | reverse complement strand
GATTGGCTCTTTATGCTAGGACTACTTCTAATCGGTTCAGCACTAATTCTTGGAGTTGGGGTTAGAATTGCTGCATACTCAGGATCAGTGCTGATGATACTTATGTGGCTTGCTTCTATGCCGATAAAGAACAATCCTGTTGTTGATGATCACATAGTTTATATTTTCGTTCTTTTGATCCTTGCTTCTTACGGTGCCGGCCAATATCTCGGCCTCGGTAACTGGTGGAAGAAACAGGCCATTGTCAAAAAGAATTCAATTTTAGAGTAAAAATTATTAAATTCATTGCAAGAAAATCGCACAACCGTGCGATTTTCTTGATTTTGTATACTTGTTTTGATTAAAGTAAGTATATTACAATATAAGGATCATGAATAAGAAAAATCAAAGAACATGGGTATTTATAGATGCGTCAAATTTATTTTATGGTGGAGAGAAAAGTTTGGGTTGGAAGATAGATTACGAAAAACTTTATAAATACCTGCAAGATAAGTATGAGGCTGAACAAGTGCTTTATTTTGGCGGTGTTGAGATACATAATTTTCATTATGATTATATTGCTAACAACTCGATTCCTTTAAACAAACTAAAGAACCACTTAATCTACCTCATCAAGAATTCAGGTGAAAAACTCAATGAAGCTGAGCTAATTCTCATTAGCAGACACCTTCAGAGAGTGAAATTTTATCTAAAGTTGCAGAAGTTTGGTTATCATCTTTTGCTAAAACCAGTCAAGTCCTATCTTCAAGATGACGGCGCGATTAAAAGAAAAGCAAACTGTGATGTAGAGATGGCATTTTATCTAATGAAGGAACAAGGTAGTTTTGACAGAGCTATTATACTTTCCGGTGATGGGGATTTTCTGCCAGTTTTAAAGTATTTAAAAGAACAAAAACGGGAAGTGATTGTGTTGGCGAGAGGTAGTCGTACGGCAAAGGAAATACAACAGTTTGCAGGAGGAAATTTTCGGGATTTTGTGCGCCTGGAAAAATATATCAGATTTGATGAGAATAAAAAGTGAGAGGACATGCAAGATATCCTCTCTACGTTTAGTATCTAGAATATAGCAAATAATTATCACGTTGTCAATCGTTTTATAGTCCAAAAAGCCAGTAAAATCTGGCTTTTAGGCTGATTTCAGGGTAAAATATGAAGACTAAATTTAACCCAAATATTATTTATGCTTTTAAATATCCCCCAGCTCAAAACTAAGTGGAACAAGGAAAAGGACTCTTACCGAACTATAGAAGTTGGTACGGGGGTTCAGATATTTGCAAAAGACTGTTTAAAATCAAAAGAACTTTTCAATCTTAAAAATGGCCTGAATTCAACCGACAAGGAAAAGCGGAAAAAAGAATTCACCGAAGAAAGCAAAACGAAAGCTAGCCGTAGGGCTGACATGGTTATCTACATTGACTCGGACATCATTATCCCCGTCGAGGTAGAGAGGCATGGAAATATAGAAGCAGGACTGGAACAACTTTTTCAATATCAAACAGACCTAGACAAAAAATACGGCATCTTGACGGACGGAAATCTGTGGCGATTCTTCAATAATTCGCTCTTAGTCAAAGAGTTTAAAATTGACGATATTTTTAAAGACACGGAACTGTTTTTAACTTTTTGGAAAGAGTACATAAAACCGGAGTTCTACTACCTTTCATTCTTTGAAGAAATAGGCCAGCAAAAACTTTTTCAGGAAGATTTAACTGTTGATAAAAACAGACAAGATTTTTTCAGAGATATCACAACTCTCATCAAAAGTTTCAAAGACAAGCTCAAAATCGAAGGTTATTTTAAGGGGTTAGAAAAAAAGGAAAAAGACAAAAAAGCGACCGAGATAACTTACGCTTATATCATTCAGTTTATTCTCTATAAAACACTAGTAGACAACGAATTTGATGATTTTAAGAAGAAGTTTGAAACAAAACAAGACGCTATACATGAAAATCTCAAACAGAAACAATATGGCAAGATACTCGGTATTATCGACGGCATTTCGAGTGAGATTTCAGAAAACATTTATAAACCTTTTATAGAGGAGCAGAAGTTTATTACCGATACCTTGATGCAACACATCAGAAAGCCGAAAAACGAACTCCATGAAGTTTCTCCGTGGCTCGACATATTTGTCTTTGTCAAAAAGTATCATTTTGCAAATGTGAGAAATGAGATATTCGGTTTCATCTATGAAAACTACCTCAAGGAGCTCTTTGAAGAAACGAAAAAAGGCCAGTACTTCACAGACCCAGCAGTTGTGAACTTTATGCTGGAGCAAGTTGGCTATACCTCGGAGGAAATTAAAAAACGGGGTAAAGATTCAATTTCTCTTATCGATCCTTCATGCGGAAGCGGTACATTTCTCTATAGCGCCGTCGACCAAATTATAAAAGCTTACAGCGGAAGCACCGAAGAGCTTTCGAAAAAAATTGAAGAGCTGGTAAACAGTAATATTTTTGGGCTCGACATAGAGGAGTTTCCACTGTATTTGGCTGAAATGAGTATCTTGATGAGAATGCTCCCGTTAATAATAAATGAAAAATATAACAATCCGATTGATAAGAAAATCAAAGTATTTAAAACAAAGGATAGTATCTCGGAATTCCTTGATACTAATCTAAACAATACTCATAATGACGCAGAGATCGCGTTCAAAAAAAGTGGCGGACAAATTTCCTTATTCAGGGAAAAAGTGAAACTCCCTTTCAAAAGCTATGTCAGAGACGAAGATGATTTAAAAGAGATGAAGCAAAGCGTAGAAAAAGTGAATTCTGCAAGGCGAAGGTTTGACTTTGTAATAGGGAATCCTCCATATATTGGTTATAACGAGTCTTCAAGGCAAGGCGTTCAGATTGTGAAAAATATACAAAAAAAAGACGTGCAGATGAGTGATATTTATGGCGTTAACTTAAACACGGTGCCTGGAAGAAGAAAAGCCTATGCCCCAAAACCAAACCTATATTCATTTTTTATAGCTCTAGGTTGGGCGCTTCTGAAAGACAATGGAAGATTGTGCTACATTGTCCCTCAAACGCTCCTTACCGCTAATGATCTGGATGTTTTGCGCTATCATCTCGCCAAAAACACCCGTATTGAAAAAATAATAACTTTTAGTGGCAATATGTTTGTTGGCAGAGGATTAAGGCAAAAGAATGCTGTGGCAACTTCGAGCCTAATTTTTGTCGTTAGACGCAGCACGCCTGACATGAAGTCACCAAATCTAGTTGAGATAGCTCACTACAAAAATTCAGAAGATGATATTGAAACTTGTCTTGCAAATATTTCTTTAGGAAAAAAAGTAAGCAAAAGAACAGTGAAACAGCAGGAACTGCTGACTAGCCTAGAAAATTGGAATTTTATTAATTTTGATAGTGCGACAATCGATTTTATTTCAGAGTACGAGAAATCAACCGTTAGTATTGCCGATTATCGCTCAAGTCTCATGAATGATGACTTCTTTTTTGACAAAGGGTTAGTGTTTCAAAGGAAACATCTTTCACAAAAGAAGACGGATGATTGTTATGAAGTTATTCTGAATTCTTGTAATAATTTTCAGGCAAAACCGAGCGGGCAATATATTCAAAAAAATCAACTGGTAATACCCAAGGGATCTAGAGGATTTTCGGTTTATGGAGCAAAAAATAAGATAATTTGGAGCTATACAAGGTTAAAGTATTATTTTTCTGATCATAAAATAATGCTAGGATCAAATTGGGTCATAATTTCTTGTGATAACAGATCTGAAATACTTTTCTTGTTTGCTTTACTAAACTCAAAAATTAATATTCGTATTATTCAATCCAAGGCAAAAAGTGGTACTGAGAAGATTCTAATTGCGAGTATTAAAACAATCAAAGAATTCGTTCGGGTGCCGGTAATTACTGAAGAAAACCAATGCATAAAAGACGAGATTATTACAAAAACAGAGGAAATGTTGGGGCTTGAGGATATTAAGTTATCCGATTTGGTAGACTTCTCAGGAGTGATGGTTCAGAAGTTTGATAGCATTAAGGTTGAGAACGGCAATCTTGTACTTTTGAAAGATGGAAAGGGTTCAAAATGTAAGATTAGTGATAAAGAAGATTTGATTAAGAAAACGATAGAAAGTATTTCACCAAAAGATAAGCTATTTAGCGATAAAATGATTTCACTCTCTGCGCTGAAAGAGTTGCAGGTCATTGATCTTGATAGGCAGTCTGCTTTTAAAAACTATATCGACGACCTTGTTTTCACTTTATACTTCAAAATTCCGATTAAAAAAGTTGGACTAAAAGAAGCGGCAAAAATTAAATTCGAGTGTGAAAAGAATAAATTTTACAAACTAGTAAATAATAAGGCTGAGAAATAAATCTCAGTCTTGGCTCCCCGACTTGTATAGAGTAAATATTTTGGTCAAAAATCCCTTGACTTTGGTCTGATCACTGCTATAATTAGGACAAATCACGACGAGAAGGCCCTCATAAGATTTAGTGCTTATGGGGTACTTTTCTTTTTAGGGCAAGTTTATATTTCAGGTCATTCATAAAAGCAATGTTGCTTTGCGCAGATTTTTTCAAAAGTCCTGAATATTTATTTTGAATAGGTGCTAGCAGCATCTCTGAGTCTGTTTTCATTTTTTTTGTATACTGGATTTACTATGGATAGTACGCATATAATGAATTATGCAATATATACGAGTAAGAAATAAGGATCATATTTTAGGTATCGTTGATATAGAATCTTGGGTAAATCCGAGAACACATACTTTGGACTTTATAGCTATAAATGATTCGTCAGATGCGAATGGGGAAAAAGTTTATGAGGGTGATTTCTGGCCAGAGGAAAAAAATGGGTTGGAATTTATTACAATGACTAATTTCTAAAAGAACTTCTCACAGAAGCAAAAAGAAAAGTCGAGGCAATTATAGATCAGGGTAAATAATGAAAAATTTATCTCCCTATACAGTTAAATGGAGATTTTGTTTCTAAGGTAATGTAATGCAAACTGGCTGAATGATGTTTGCTTTGGATTTTTATATGTGTTAAATTTGATTTAAGAAATTCAAAAAGGTGGAGGGGTGTACCTCTTCTTTTTTGTGAACATATTTTGACAATTCTTCTTCGTCGAAAGGACTGATCATGGGCTTAACAGTAACGGGCAAGAAACTTCGGTTACATCAAGCTGAGCTAGTGGGAATTGAAGATCTATATAACAATGAGCGCGGCCATCCTCTGCCGAAAGATAAAAGGTGCCACCTTTGCTGGTATTTTGGTGAAAGGACAACTTTCATCACGACCAAGATGGGCAAGAGGATGATGGATTTTTATATCATCAAAAATATTCTTGGCGGTGACAGGGTGGTTTTCTTCCCAAATTTTGATGATATAGCTGGTCTTCATGTCATGGGTGACGGTGATACTACCGAAAAAAGGGAAATCGTCTGTCTTTCGGGTCTAAAAAAGTGTCAAGATGCGCTTAGACTTATAAGTCTCAAAGACCCTAGTGAGAACCGTTGTTTTCAGCATAAAGATGGCAGGGTATTCTTGATCGGAGGTGAGTGATGGACGAGCCGCTCGTTTGCACTAACAGCGACGGGAACGGGGGTATCTGTGGAGTAGATCTTAACCGACCTGGCAGTATGCTTGCTAGAGTGCCTATAGATATACCCGTTACGGCAAATGGCAATGGCGTCAAGTTCTGGGTAATGCCTCGGGAATTGCCGGAAAGTGTAAATTTCCATCGCCTGATTTGTGCAGAATGTGGTAATAGTGTTGACCATCTATTCCCACACACCACGATTAGAAGGTGTTCAACCGACGAAGAAGAATAAAACAAGCCCCGGGGTGAAAATTTGCCCCGGGGCGCGGTACTTTTGGCTTAGAGCCTGTTCAGAATCTTTGCACCTGGGTTAAGAGAAAAAATATGGTTTGCCGTTTAAAATCTCATAATTTCGGCTGCAAAACGTTCAAAAATCGTCATAATATCCAGATATTCTTCCTCGTTTTTCACGCTTTTCGCTCTAAATTCTGAGATTTTATCTCGACAAAATATTCTGAACAGGCTCTTAAAAATTTGTTGACTTTAGCTTAAGTTTAGCTTATAATCTTTTAAGTTATTTAAATATAACGGAATATTAACTAAAAACAAACGGGGTATAGGCAAGTCCCAACGAGGAAACTGCTTATATGTCGGAAACGTTTTTTTTGCGTCAAAAAATGAAAGCAATATTAGCCAAAAAAATCGGAATGACCAACTATTTTACAGAAAACGGTGAAATAGTTCCTGTTACTTTGGTTGAAGCCGGTCCATGCACTATTCATCAGATTAAAACTTTGGATAAAGATGGTTATGAAGCGGTGCAGATTGGTTTTGGAGAAAAAAAGAAACTTGGAAAAGCTCTCGCCGGTCATCTCGGCAAGGTGAAGTCAAGAACTTTGAAAGAAATAAAGATGGATGCAGGGGACGCAAAGGTTGGCGGTACTCTAACGTGTGACATTTTCGAAGCAGGTGAAAAAGTCCACATTACAGGTATTAGCAAGGGTAAGGGTTTTGCCGGCACAATCAAAAGGCACAACTTCCATCGCGGTCCGATGACTCATGGTTCCAGAAACCAGAGAAGGCCGGGGTCTATTGGCGCTATGTATCCTCAACATGTTTTTAAGGGAATGAAAATGCCGGGGCAGATGGGGCATGCTCAAGTGACGGTAAAAAATCTGCAAATAGAGAAGATTGATGCTGAAAAAAATATTTTAGCTGTTAAGGGAGCGATTCCCGGACCAAACAAGTCAGTAGTTTTAATAAAAAGTGTGAGTTAGAAAAATGAAAGTAGCAGTTTACGATAAATCAGGCAAAAAAGCAGAAACTCTTGTTACGACCAAGCTTTTTGACGGTAAGACAAATGAAGCTTTGCTTGCCGAAGCTGTTTATATTTTATCTTCAAACAAAAGACAGGCTGGGGCCAAAACATTAGACAGATCTGAAGTTTCCGGTGGAGGTAAAAAACCGTTTAGACAAAAGGGCACAGGCCGAGCTAGAGCAGGATCATCGCGTTCACCAATATGGAGAAGCGGTGGTGTAACTTTTGGTCCGAGAGGCGAACAGCACTTTAAGTTAGATATGCCGAAGAAAAAAAGACAAGCTGCACTTAAGGCTGCACTTGCAACGAAAAAGGAAGCCGACGTCCTAGTTTTAAAAGACATGACATTAGTTAAACCGAGCACAAAAGTTTTTGGCAATCTTTTTAAAAAGCTAGATTTAAATAGAAATGTGCTCGTTGTAACAGAAACTTCTGATACAAATATTTACAAAAGCGTAAGGAACTTGAGCTGCGGCGTAAAAGTATTATCCCACAAAGAAATGAATGCATATGACGTTTTGTGGGCGCACAAAATAGTATTTTTAGGTGACAGCTTAAAGTTAGCCGGGGGAGAGAAGTAATGGAAATGATGAAGATTCTAAAACGGCCGGTAATAAGCGAGAAAAGTTTTGCTCATGCAGAAGAAGGAAAATATGTTTTTGTAGTTGATAATCGAGCAAACAAGATTGAAATCGCCCGTACAGTTGAAAAACTTTTCAAAGTTACGGTTATAGATGTAAAAACAGTTGTTATGAAAGGGAAAGTTAAAAGAGTGGGCAGAAAATTTGGTAAAAGAAGCGACTTCAAAAAAGCGTACGTCACACTTAAAGAAGGCGACAAAATAGAGGAGTTCAAAGGGATTTAAATGGCAGTCAAGTTAGTCAAACCTACATCAAATGCACGCCGTAAGATGAGTATGGACGATTTTTTGGATATTACCAAAAAGAAGCCGGAAAAGTCTTTGACTGTTCCTTTGAAGAAAAAAGCCGGACGAAATGCACAAGGTAAAATTACAGTTCGCCACCGTGGTGGCGGAACAAAGAGAATGTACCGAATTGTTGATTTTCGCATGGTTGGTGACATTCAAGGGAAAATTACAGCTATAGAGTATGATCCAAATCGAAATGCAAGAATTGCACTAGTTGAGAAGGATGATGGCGGGAAATTTTATATGATAGCGCCAAAAAATGCAAAGGTAGGCAGAAAAGTTGTTGCCGGCGAAAAAGCAGAAGCAAGAAGCGGGAATCGTATGATCTTGAAAGATATTCCTGTTGGTACCGTAATTTATAATGTAGAGCTGACACCGGGCAAGGGCGGGCAGATTGCACGGGGTGCAGGAACCAAGGCCCAGCTTATGGCAAAAGAAGGAAAATATGTACAAGTTAAGTTGCCATCCGGTGAACAGAGACTAGTAGATGAAAACTGTCTAGCATCAATCGGAGAAGTATCAAATCCGGAGCATAAAAATATCAAAGTTGGAAAAGCTGGCAGAAAAAGACATATGGGTATTCGTCCGACTGTTCGTGGTAAAGCTATGAATCCGGTTGATCATCCGCATGGTGGTGGTGAAGGAGCTACAGCAATCAGTCCGAAACATCCGAAGACACCTTGGGGTATGCCGGCCTTGGGACTTAAAACCAGAAACAGAAAAGCAAAGTCAAACAAAATGATTATCAGAGGCAGAAAGAGAGGCAAACATGTCTAGATCACTTAAGAAAGGTCCATATGTAGACGAAAAACTTTTAAAAAAAGTATTAGTGTTGGGTAATGACAAAAAAACCATCAAAACATGGGCGCGCAGATCTTCTATTTCTCCGGAAATGGTCGGACATACTTTCGCGGTTCATAACGGAAAAGATCATATTTCAGTATTTGTGACAGAAGATATGGTTGGTCACAAACTTGGTGAGTTTGCGCCGACAAGGAAGTTTCGAGGGCACGGTGGTAAAATGGCAAAAGAACAGTCAAAAGGTAAGTAAGGATAAATAAATGCAGACAAAGGCAGTATCAAAGTATAATAGGATTTCAGCGCGAAAAGCTCGACTTGTTGCTGATATGGTAAGAGGCCAAAATGCTTCGACTGCTTTTAATATGCTGAAATTTACACCAAAAAAAGCAGCAAGACTTATCGAAAAAACACTTAAGTCAGCAGTTTCAAATGCAGAAAATAACTTCGGAATGGACAAAAAAGACTTGGTGATTTCCAGCATTATGGTTGATGAAGGGCCGACGCTAAAAAGACACAGACCGAGAGCTAGAGGTATGGCAAGTGATATCAGAAAAAGAACGGCGCATGTGACAGTTATAGTTGAGGGCAAAGAAAAACCGGTTAAAAAAGAAGTTAAGAAAGCTGAGAAAATGCCAAAAGAAGATAAAACAGATAAGGAGAAGAAGTAATGGGTCATAAGGTAAGTCCAATCAGTTTCAGACTGCAGATATCAAAAGACTGGTCAAGCAAATGGTACAGTGAAAAAGATTATGCAAAGTATCTTCATGAGGATATTAAGTTGCGCGATGAAGTTATGAATAGTTTAGGAAGAAAAGCCGGCATTTCAAAGGTAGAGATTGAAAGGAATGCAAACCAAGTTTCTATCACTATTTATACGTCACGACCCGGAGTTTTAATAGGAAGAGGCGGAGCAGGCGCGGTTGAGCTGAAAACAAAACTGCAGAAAAAGATAAAAAGCCAGCTTAAAGATATAAATATACAGGAAGTCAGAAACCCCGAAGCTGATCCGAAACTTATCGCGGAAAATATAGCTTCTATGCTTGAACGCAGAATGGCATACAAAAGAGCTATAAAACAAGCCGTAGATAAAGCATTAAAGGCTGGCGCGCAAGGTGTAAAAGTAATGGTTGCAGGGCGCTTAAACGGCGCTGATATTGCAAGACGCGAGTTTACATCAGAAGGGAAAATACCGCTTCAGACTATCAAAGCTGATATAGAGTATGGTACAGCCCGAGCTAACACCACATATGGTGTTATCGGTATCAAAGTTTGGATATACAAGGGTGGAGTTACAAAGAATAAAGCCGGGGAGAACAAGTAATGTTAATGCCGAAAAAAACAAAATTCAGAAAAAGCCAGAAAAACCCCCAAACAGGTAAATCAACTCGTGGTAATGATATCGCATTTGGCAGATATGGCCTCAAAGCCGTTGATACTGCGTGGCTGACTTCAAGACAGATTGAGGCTGCAAGGCGTGCTATGACCAGATCAGTGAAAAGAGGCGGAAAAATCTGGATACGGGTATTTCCTGACAAACCGGTTACAAAAAAGCCTAACGAAGTTGGAATGGGTAAGGGTAAAGGTTCTCCAGACCATTTCGTATATGTAGTAAAGCCGGGAAGAATAATCTTTGAGATGGACGGCATCGCGCAAGATGTAGCAAAAGAAGCGATGCGCCTTGCGTCACATAAACTGCCGATGAGGACCAAAATCATTGTTAAGAGCCAAGAGGTAAAAAGTGAAGATTAAAGAGATTGGAGAAAAAAAAGACAAGGAACTGGATAAGTTTATTTCTGACTCAAAAGCAAAACTTTTGAAAGCTTCATTTGACGTTGCTACAAAAGAAACAGGCAAAGTCAGAGAAATACGAGTTTTGAAGAGAGATATTGCAAGAGCACTGACAGTGAAGAGAGAAAGAGAGTTGGTGCAGGAAGAAACAGATCAAAAGAAGGAAGATAAAAAATAATGGAAGCTCCGATGCTAGAGATCGGAGTCATCCAAAGGATGAGAAAATTATGGCAAGAATATTAAAAGGAATTGTTGTTTCAAACAAGGCGGATAAGTCGGTTGTAGTTCAAGTAACCAGAGTAAAGACACATCCGATATATCACAAGCAATATAAAGCTTCAACGAAGTTCATGGCTCATGATGAAAAAAATGATCATAAAGTCGGTGATGAAGTGGAAATAGAGGAAACACGGCCGATCAGCAAAAGCAAAAGATGGAGCGTGATAAATCAAAAATCAAAATGAAAATTCAAAATAAAAAATTAGTAAATATTAGTAAATTTGTAGATTCGTTAAATACGTAATTGGTAGGAGAGGAGCGAAAGCGACGATATGATTCAGATGCAAACCAAATTAAAAGTAGCCGATAACACAGGCGCAAAAGAGATTATGTGTATCAAGGTTCTTGGTGGAACCAGGAGAAGATACGCCCGTGTTGGTGATTGTATTACTGCCAGCGTCAAAACTGCGATACCGCAAGGCAATGCAAAGAAAAAAGAAGTGGTGCGCGCAGTTATCGTTAGGACAGTTTATGCGAGCAGAAGGAAAGATGGTTCAACTATCAGGTTTGATGATAATGCTGCAGTGTTGATTAATAAAGATGGCCAGCCAAGAGGTACACGTATTTTCGGACCGGTAGGACGAGAGCTTCGTGAAAAGGGCTATATGAAGATAGTATCTTTGGCACCGGAGGTACTTTAAAAATTATCAATTCACAATTAACAATGGCAAATTTAAGGAATTATTAAAATGAGAGTGAAAAAAGGCGACAAAGTATATATTTTGACCGGCAAAGACCGTGATAAAACGGGGACCATTTCG
>Ga0172369_10008760_pt1 | contig 11395 bp, 5 predicted proteins | sample LakKiv25m_FD_114539 | JGI IMG/M metagenome (GOLD analysis project Ga0172369, IMG submission 114539) | Freshwater microbial communities from Kabuno Bay, South-Kivu, Congo - kab_022012_11.25m | ecosystem: Environmental > Aquatic > Freshwater > Lake | place: Democratic Republic of the Congo... | reverse complement strand
CTGCAATGACGGCGTCGCATGTACGCAGAACGACAAGTGTACCGCGGGTGTTTGCGCCGGTGCGGTGTTCACGTGCGCGGTGGCGGACCAGTGCCACGAGGCGGGCGTCTGCGCTGGCGACGGAACGTGCACGTTTGCCAACAAGGCGGACACGACGACCTGCGATGATGGGCAGGCTTGTACGCTAGGCGATGCTTGCTTGGCCGGGACGTGTACTGCGGCGGGGACGAAGTATTTCAGCAAGACCTACGACAATGTGGGCGGCGTCGACCTGGCCACCGCCGTCACGGCCGTAGCCGACGGTTTCGTGCTCGCTGGCCAGACCTACCCGGGTAGCAACATGGACGCCCGGCTGGTCCGCGTCGATGCCACGGGCGCCACAGTCTGGGATCACACGTGGAATCTTGGAAATGCTGACGATTTCCGCAGCGTCGCCGCCCTTCCCGACGGCTTCATCGTCGCCGGCCGCACCACGTCAAAGGGCACGGGCGGTTGGGACGGCTGGCTCCTGCGTACGGATTTGGCCGGCAACCTCGCTTGGGACAAGCCTTTCGGCGGCAACAATGACGAGATGTTCTTCTCGGTCGCGCCGACGGCGGACGGCGGCTTTGTGATGTGCGGCTTCACGAATTTGAGCAGCACCGCTGCCCGCGACGGCTGGCTGGTGCGCACCGATGCAGACGGCAATCAGCTGTGGCAACGGTCTTTTGGCGGCGCGCTGCAGGATGAACTCGCTCAGGTCATCGTGCTGCCGGACGGATACTTGCTTGCAGGTGGGAAGACTGTGGCGAGCGGCTACTGGAACGCATGGGTCGTGCGCACCGACATCCAAGGCCAGAAGCTCTGGGAGCAGACCTACCTGTCGAGTGGTGCCATTTCGTCCGCAGCGAACGGCGTTCTGGAGCAAGTAGGCGGTTTTGCTGTGTCTGGCTACACCGTGAAGGACGGTGCGGACTACGTCCCGTGGCTGTTGCGCATCGACGGTCAGGGCTTCGTGTTGGGCGAACATGTGTTTCCGGGCGGTCCCGGCGCGGTTTATGGGCTCGGCATCGCGCCGGCAGGCAACGGCATCGCGCTCACAGGCCGCAGCTACGGCTCGCCGTCTGGCTGGTTTGCACTCACGGACGCGAGCGGCAACGTCGTGCGTGAGGCAACCTTCAACGGCGGCGGTTTCAACGCGATCGCGGCGAACGCGGACGGCTTTGCGCTGGTCGGTGACTCGGCACTGCCGCCGGCAAAGAGCGACTTCTGGCTCGTGCGCACGGACGTCTGGGGCCACGCGACTTGCGCGGATTCGGGCGTGTGCTTGGGCGCGGGGGCGTGCGACGATGGGAATCCGTGCACGGTGGATTCTTGTGATGCAGTGAAGGGTTGCCAGTATGCGAACCTGGCGGATGGGTTGGCTTGTGCGGCGCCGGGGGCTTGCGATGCGGGTGGCGTGTGCACGTCGGGGCAGTGCGGGTCGAGTGGGGCGAAGTTGTGGAGCAAGGTCGACCCAACGAAGTACTTCGCGCTGTCCGCCGCGGCGCTGCCAAATGGTTTCGTGTTTACGGGCTATGACTTGAACTCACAGGCCTGGTTGCGGACGACCGATGCCGCCGGTAACACGTTGAAGGAAGTCAGCTACCCCGGATCCGACGCTGCCGGAATTCAGGTCGTGGCCGTTCCCGATGGATTCGTCGTCGCTGGCTACCACACACCGACGGTCAAGGTCGATGGCTGGCTAATCCAGGCCGACAGGGATCTCGGCAATAGCCCAGTGTGGAGCGCTTCATTCGGGGGAAGTGATGATGATTTCTTCCAGGGCGTCGCACGTACGGGGACGGGATGGGCGGCCGTCGGGAGTTCCAAGAGCGCAGTTGCTGCAGGCGCAGGCAACAATTCCTTGGGTGGCCAAGACGGCTGGCTGGTCATCACGGACGCTCAAGGAGGTTCGCCAGTAGAGAAGCGTTTCGGTGGTGCCAAGGACGACGAATTTCGAAGGGTCGTCGCCGTTGCGAACGGCCTCGCCATCGCCGGCGACACGAATTCGTTGGGGACCGGCGATGTCGATGCATGGCTCGTTCGGACGGATCAGGCCGGCAATCTCCTGTGGCAACAAACCTACGGCGCTGTCGGCATGGACATCGCTTATGATCTCCAGACCGTTGACGACGGATTCGCCCTGGCCGGCATGCGAGCGTCGGGCACATGGCTGGCCCGCGTGAACGCGGCGGGGCAACTGCTCTGGCAGCAGACCTACCCGCATCCGCTCTACCGTGCCGAAGCGCTGCGCGTGCTCGACGATGGCTTTGCGCTGGCGGGCACGAGTGTCACGCCCGGCGTCAGCCAGGCATGGCTCGGTCGCACAGACGCACTGGGCAACCTCGAGTGGTCAGGGACCTACAGCGCGGGCACCTACGACTATTTTGCGGACCTTGTCGCGATGCCCGACGGCTTCGCCCTTGCGGGCGTGACCAGACCGGGCGCCGACAAGCAAGCCCTGATGGTCCGCACCGACCTCTTCGGCAACGTCACCTGCCCGAGCTCCGGCACCTGCGCGGGCATGGAATCCTGCGATGACAAGAACGACTGCACGGCGGACTTGTGCGACGCGGGCCATGGCGGGTGCTACCACCAGCAGTTGAGCGATGGGGCGCCTTGCGCGATTGCGGATACCTGTGCGGCCGCCGGGGCTTGCTCGGCGGGGACCTGCAAGTCGATCGGATCGAAGTTGTTCGACAAAATCTATGGTGACGCACCGTCGCAGGAATTCGCCGCGGCCGTTGTTCTCGAAGATGGCACCTTCCTCGCAGTCGGCCAGCAATACGGCGCGACCAATCCCGCATGGGTAGCGCGCACGACGGCAGCTGGTGAGCTCTTGTGGCAGAAGGCCTTTTCCGCCATCAACGGGGAGATCAACTCGGTCGTGGCCATCCAAGGTGGTGGAGCGGTCGCGGGCGGCTATAGCTACTCAACAGCGACAAGCTACGACTACGTCCTCGTGGCGATCAATGCCGACGGCAGTCAGAAGTGGCTGCAAACGTACAGTGGTTCCGGCATTGAACGTGCTTGGCATCTGTGCGCCACGCTGGATGGCGGCTACGCCTTGAACGGATACACCCAGTATGCGGCAGTCGGCCAGGACTTCTGGCTCGTCCGTACGGACAAGGATGGCAACAAGGCCTGGTCCCAGCACTACGGCGGCACCGGCGACGAATGGGGCGCCGGAATCCTGGCGATGGCGGACAATGGGTTCGTGCTGACCGGCACCACGAACTCCAAAGGCGCGGGCAGCAAGGATGGCTGGGTCGTCAAGACCGATGCCGGTGGTGCACTTGTGTGGGACAAGACCTACGGCGGGCCGGCCGACGACGGCATCGGTGCCGCACTGGTCACACCGGACGGCGGATTCCTGCTGGTCGGCAGCACGGCATCCAAGGGCGCAGGAAGCGTGGATGGCTGGCTCGTGCGAACCGATGGCGCCGGCACGCCGCTTTGGGAACGCACCTACGGGACAAGCGCCTACGACCGATTCAATGTCTTTGGGCTGGTCGTTCGCGGTGACACCATCATTCTGCCGGGTGCAATCGGCCCCGACGAGGACCTTGAAGCAGATGGAACGCTCACAGCCATCGACTGGTCTGGTGGCTTACTTTGGCAGAAGGTCTTTGGCGGCCCAGGCAGGCAGCGTGTCTACAGCGCCTTTGCGGTCGGCGGTGGATTCCTTCTCGCTGGCCTGGCACCCGCGGGCGCGGGGCAGCAAGCCCGCCTGATCCGCACGGACGCCTTCGGCAACCTCACTTGCGGCGACTCCGGCATCTGCATTACCAAGACCTCCACCAGCTGCGACGACCAGAACCCCTGCACCGCCGACCTCTGCGACGCAAGCCATGGCGGCTGCTGGCATTCCGCGCTCGATCTCGGCACCGGCTGCCCGGACTTTGGCCTCTGCGATGGCAACAGCAATTGCGTCACCGTGGCGGGCAAGTCTGGGATTCCAAGCGGGAGTTTCTTGATGGGCTGCGTTCCGGGCGACACGATGTGCGACGCCGACGAGACGCCACGCCATCCGGTCATGCTGGACGCCTATTGGATGGCCACCCACGAAGTAACCGTCGCGAAGTACAAGGCTTGCGTCGATGCCGGAGCCTGCTCGTCGCCCACGACCGGTGGCAAATGCAACTGGGGCGTGACCGGCAAGGACCAGCATCCTGTGAATTGCACGACATGGAACCAGGCTGATTCGTTCTGTAAATGGGCGGGAGACGCCCTCCCCACCGAAGCGCAGTGGGAGCGGGCAGCACGCGACGGTGCAGATGGCAATCGCTACCCTTGGGGCGGGGCGATCGACTGCAACCATGCGGTATTCAACGACCTGGCCGTGACCACGGATCAGGGTTGCGACGGTCTCGGGACTGCGACAGTCGGCTCACGCCCGGCGGGCAAGAATGGCTTGTACGACATGGCCGGCAACGTCTGGGAGCGAGTCGCCGACTGGTACGACGCGTCGTGGTACGGCGTGGGTACGGCGGTGAATCCCACTGGACCGGCAGAGGGATCAACGCTGCGCCCAGTCCGCGGCGGCGGTTACGGTAGCGATGTGACGGGAACGACCGCCTCGCAGCGCCTTCCGTACCTGCAGGACGAGGCAAGTGAGGGCGTTGGCTTCCGCTGCGCCAGCCCCTTCACCCCCTGCACCGACAACAACCCCTGCACCACCGACACCCCAGACGGCAAGGGCGGTTGTACGCACACGCCGCTCGCGGTCGGCTCGCTCTGCCCCGGCGGCCTCTGCAACCTCGAGGCCAAGTGCGCCGCCGCGCCGCAAGGCATGAGCGCCGTGCCGGCCGGGACGTTCTGGATGGGCTGCAACAGCGCCAAGGATGCGAATTGTGGGGCGGATGAGAAGCCGCAGCACAAGGTGACGCTGACGAGCGGCTACTTCATGGACACGACCGAGACGACGGTCGCGCAGTACCGCGCTTGCGTGCTGGCTGGGAAGTGCACGGCGCCGGCGACGCAGCAACCGACGCAGTATGCGACGTATCCGGGGCTGCCGAACAATCCCGTGAACTTCGTGACCTGGGATCAATCGCGACAATTCTGCCAGTGGCGCGGAACCGCGTACGACTTGCCGACGGAAGCGCAATGGGAGATGGCGGCGCGCGGTCGGTGCGAGGAGAATGGTTCGGCAGCGGATGATCCCAACTGCAAGACCGCAATGCGAACCTTCCCATGGGGCGAGGCGTGGGCGGATTGTTCGCGGGCGGTGATGAGCAACGGCACGTTCGGCTGTGGAACTGGAACGACGGCCGCCGTTGGATCGCAGGCGGCTGGCGATAGCCCCTATGGATTGCACGACATGGCTGGCAACGTGTGGGAGTGGAGCCTGGACTGGTACTCGAGCAGCTACTATGGCATTTCGCCCGTGCAAGATCCGCTCGACAGCACCAGCGCCACCTCCCGAGTTAATCGCGGCGGCAGCTTCGACTACACCGGCACCGGCATGAGGGCCGGACTGCGGGATTACGACGCCACATCGCATGCGGATCGCACACTAGGCTTTCGCTGCGCCGCCACATTCGCCCCCTGCGACGACGGCAACCCCTGCACCACCGACACCTCCGACGGAAGTCCCTGCAACCACACGACGATCACCACCGGCTCCGCCTGCCCGGGCGGCTTGTGCACCGCCAGCGCCTCGTGCGTGCAGGCGCCCGCGGGCATGGCCGCGATTCCGGCTGGGACGTTTTGGATGGGGTGCAACAGCGTCAAGGACTCGAGTTGCCAGAGCGCGGAGAATCAGCAACACAAGGTAAATCTTTCCGGGTACTTCATCGACCTGACCGAGACCACGGTTGCCGCGTACAAGGCCTGCGTCGATGGCGGTCCCTGCACGGCACCGGACACCGTCAACCAAGCCCAATACGTCACCTACCCGAGTCTTTCCAATCATCCAGTCAACAACGTCACCTGGGTGCAATCACAGCAGTATTGCCAATGGCGCGGTGCCGGCTTTGATTTGCCAACCGAAGCGCAGTGGGAAATGGCAGCGCGCGGGCGCTGCGAGGAGAACGGCAGCACGGCGGCGGATGCCTCCTGCAAGACCGCAATGCGCACATACCCTTGGGGCGAACCGACTGCGACGTGCAGCTATGCCGTCATGTACAACGGCAGTCTCAACGGTTGTGGCACGAACGCAACGGCTACCGTCGGCGCCATCAGCGCTGGCGACAGTCCTTTCGCCTTGCACGACATGGCCGGCAACGTGAGCGAGTGGTGCCGCGATTGGTACGAGACTCCGTACTCATCCGTCGATCAGGTAGAGCCGAGCGGTCCTGCGACGGGCACGGCACGGGCGGCGCGCAATGGCGGCTTCGCCTACTCCGACTTGGCCTGGAATATGCGGACATCATGGCGGTATGGCGCGCCGCCGTCCCAGCAATCGGTCGGCCTAGGCTTCCGCTGCACCCGCGCCCTCAGCCCGTAGCCGTGCCGCAGCCGCCCCGCCCCATGCTATCCTCCGCCAGGAGGTTCCCGATGCCCCGACGTTTCAACACCGCCGGTCCGAACAAGCCCGAGCGCCACTACACGCTGCCGCCGCTCGAGCGCCTGCCGCCCGATATCGGCGAATTGGTTGACGAAGGCTTCTACTTCGTCCTGCACGCCCCGCGCCAGTGCGGCAAGACCACGTCCATGCGGGCGCTGGCGGATCACCTGCGCGCGCAGGGGAAATTCTCAGTTGTTTTCGCTTCTTGCGAAGCGGGGCAGCCAGGCCATGATCCCGCGACGGCCGTTGGCCTTGTGGTCGATGCCTTGGCGGCGCGTGCGCGTGCCCAGCTCAGCCCGGCCGAGCAGCCGCCAGCCGAGCCGGCCGACGCCATCGCCAAACCTCTGACGCGACTCGCGAATTTCCTCGAAGCGTGGGCCGTGGCGTGCCCGAAGCCGCTGGTGCTGATCCTGGATGAAATCGACGCCTTGCAAGACGACGGGCTCATCTCGGTGCTGCGGCAGCTGCGCCAGGGCTACCCGGACCGGCCCGAGCGCTTCCCGCATTCGGTGTGCCTGTTCGGCATGCGCGATGTCCGCGATTACAAAGTGCCTTCGGGCGGTTCGCCGAACCTCGGCACGTCGTCGCCGTTCAACATCAAGCGCAAGTCTTTGACCGTGCGCTACTTCGATCGTGACGAAATCGCAGCGCTCTTCGGCCAGCACACGGCGGAAACCGGGCAGGCGTTCACGCCGGAAGCCGTGGATCGCGTTTGGGAATTGACGCGCGGGCAGCCGTGGCTGGTCAACGCCCTGGCCAACCAGGTGGTCGCGGAGATGCGCTACGAAGGCACGATCGACGTCGCGCGGATCGATGCCGCAAAAGAGCAAGTGATTCTCGATGGTCCGACGCATCTCGACAGCCTGATGGCGCGGCTGCGCGAGGAGCGTGTGCGTCGTGTCGTCGAACCGATCTTGGCAGGCGAACAAGCTGTCCTGGACACCACCGATTTGGAATACTGTCGCGATCTCGGCATCATCGACCGCGGCAAGACTCCGGCGATTGCCAATCCGATCTACCGCGAGGTGATTCCGCGCTGGCTGGACCGCAACGCACAGGCCAGCATCTTGCTGCAGCGCGAACGCTGGAGTCTGCCCGACGGTCGCCTCGACATCGACGCGGTGCGCGACGCGTGGCTGGAGTTCTGGCGCGAGCACGCGGAACCATTCGTGAAAGCCGAGAGTTACAAGGAAGTCGCCGCGCAACTCGTGCTGATGGCCTTTCTGCAGCGCATCGTCAACGGCGGTGGGCTGATCGACCGCGAATACGCCGCCCGGCTGGGGCGGATGGACATCATCATCCGTTGGCCGATCGATGGACAACTCTATGGCAACAGGCTGGAAAATCACTTGTTCGAACTGAAGGTCTGGCGCGAGGATCGGCCGGATCCCAAGAAGGCCGGTCTGGAGCAGATCGAGCGCTATGCTGGGGCGGTGCCGTGCGCCAGTGCAACGCTGGTGGTCTTCGACCGGCGGCCGAAGGCGATTGAACTGAAGTGGCGCAAGCGCTTGAAGGTCGAGCGCAAACGCCCGGACGTGGCGGGTGTGCCGGTGCTGGTGGTGCGGGCGTAGTGCACGTCACTGGACGCCCGCCATGTCAGCGAAATCCTGGATCGCGTCGCGACGACCGGTCGGTTCGGGCGGAGCAGACGGCGCGCGACGTGATGGTGCGCCTGCAGGGAACGCTGCGGGCCATGCCGCTGCGGGCTGGCTGGCCGATGCCCGCGGCGGCGTGGCGGCCACTGTCGACGAGCGCGCGGATCCGTGGGCGCGTGTTCTTGCCGCGCGAACCCTGGATGCGCCTTCCGACTCCGGTCATACTTCCAGCATGAAGACGGCGATCTCCATCCCCACGCCCCTCTACGAAGCCGGCGAACGCTACGCTCGCCAGCACGGCATGCGGCGCAGCGAGCTTTATCGCAAGGCTCTCGCCCAGTTCCTGCAGGTCCAACGACGCAGCCACCTGACCGAAGAATTGGATGCCTTCTTTGCCGCGCATCCGGCTTGCCACGGCCTTGACGCCGGCTGGGCCGAGACGCAAGCCGCTGCGCTGGAGCGCGATCCGTGGTGATCCGGCGCGGCGAAGTCTGGCAGGTCGATTTCGGCGTGCCACGCGGTCCCGCACCGGCGCGCCAGCGGCCCGCAGTCGTCTTGCAAGTCGATGATTTCAATGCCAGCCGCATCGCGACGGTCGTCGTCGTGGCGATCACGAGCAACACGCAACTGGGGCTGGCGCCTGGAAATGTCGGACTCGCGCAAGGCACGGCCGGCCTGCCGAAGGCTTCGGTCGTCAACGTGTCGCAGGTTGGCACCATCGACAAGGCCGCGCTCGTCCAGCGCCATGGCGTCATGCCGGCGGCCCAGATGGCGCAGGTCGAGGCGGGCATCCGGTTGGTGCTCGGACTGTAGACAGCGGCGGCCGCTGCGGGCGTTAGCGCTTGTGCCAAAATAGCTTGGCACAGTGCTGGTTTGCTTGTTCTCTGGTCGCCAAGCTCACCGATGCGGATTCGCGGCGACTTCTGTGACGACGACTCGATCGCGTCATTCCGTCACAGTCCCTCACTTGCACAATCCATCGTGGATTCAGTTTCCCAGCAAGGATGGCAAATCCCGAGCCGCGAGCGCCCGCACCCGCTCCGCCAACGCATACGTATGCGGCCCGGCGTGCACGACATCGAGCCGATCGAGGCGCAGGTCGCGCAACGCCGTGCGCATCGACGGTGTCAGCACCGGCGCCGAACTGCGCTTGAATTCGAAGCCGAGCCGCAAACCGCCTTGCGTCACGAGGAGATCCAACTCAGCGCCCGCGTGCGTCGCCCAGAACCAGCAGTGCTCGGGTGGCGCGTGCAGCAGCGCCGTGACCTGTTCGAGCAGAAAGCCCTCCCAAGATGCACCGACCTTGGGATGGGCCAGCAGCGCCGCCGGGGTCGGCAGGTCAAGCAGCGCGTGCAGAAGGCCCGTATCTGCGATATACACTTTGGGACTGCGCACTTGCCGCTTGGTCAGATTTTCATGCCAGGGTTGCAGGAGGCGCACGACCAGACCGCCCGCCAGCGCATCGAGGTAGCGTCGCACCGCATGCTCGCCGACGCCGAATGCGCGGGCGAACTCTGCGCCTTTCCAGATGTTTCCCTGCCAGTGCGCCAGCATGGTCCAAAAGCGGCGCAGGGTCGCGGGCGGCAAACGCGGGCCGAATTGCGGCAAGTCGCGCTCCGCGAACGTACGCAGGAATTGCTCGAGCCAGCGCATGGCCTCGGCATCGCTGCGTGCCAGGATAGCCCGCGGAAAACCGCCGCGCAGCCACAGCGCATCCAGGGACGCAACGCCGAGTTCTGTCAGTGAAAATCCATGCAGCACGTGGTACGCCAGTCGGCCTGCAAGGGTTTCGGACGACTGCTGCAACAGCTCCGGCGCCGCGCTGCCCAGGATGAGGAAGCGCGCTGGCGTCGCAGGCCGGTCGCATAGCACCCGCAAGGTCGGGAAGAGGGCGGGGCGCCGCTGCACTTCGTCCAGGATCACAAGGCCCTGCAGATCGGCCAGCGCCAGCATCGGGTCGGTCAGCCGCGCCAGGTCGCGGTCGTCCTCCAGGTCGAAGGGATGCACCGGTCCAGAGAATGCAGCCGCCACTTGGCGCGCGAGCGTCGTCTTGCCGACCTGCCGTGCGCCGATGATGGCTACCGCATGGAATTGTGTGAGTAATTCTCTGATCGCGGTGACTTCTTCAGTGCGGTTCATGGCGCCATGCTACCTTGAAATCCTGCCGGTGAACAGCAGGATTTCGAGGTGCTGGCGTACCCGCAGCGTCATGATCCACATTCGGTGCCGTGCGGCAGATCGTGCGACCGAGTGCGCCCTGCTGGTCCGCATGCGTCGTCAAATCGCGATGGTGGACGGCCCGGTCGCGCACGTAGCGCGCCAGCACCGGAACGTCACGCAGCGACACCGAAAAGGCGGCGCAGCCCTGCTGTCAGCCCAAGTCGCTAACGCCGTGCTCGCCGGCCGCGCGACTGCTGGCGCCTTTGAGCGATTGCACCAACTCGGCCACGCTGAGTGCAGCCGCGAGGACACCGTGCGCCCACGCACGCAGCGGCGGTTCGAACAGCGGCTGCCGGTCGCGGACGGACCAAACGAGGTGAACGTGCAAGTGAAGGAGCGTCTTGGCCATCTGGCCCTCCAGTCCGCCTTGCGGACCTGCAAAAATGCGTGCCATCTTCAGTGGCGCGTGGCCATGGGCGGGCCGGTACGACTGCCGATGGCGCGACCCCGGATTTCGATGCCCGTCCCGTCGCCACCTTGCGTATTGTCCTGGCCCAGCACCTGTGCCAGCATCGCCCTACGCCGCATCGAGGGGATGCCGCGCAGCCTCGCCTGCAGCCGATTCACCAGCCCATGCCCAGACCTGCCGCACTTCCTGTCCGTCCGCGGCGCACGCTGCTAATTACGCTATTCTTGCTGCTCACGACCGCCGCCATCGCGCCGCCAGCCTGGGCCGCCAAGCCCATCGCCGCACAAGATGAAGCGGAGATCGTTGCCAAGCAGGCCAAGGATTACTTCGACAACAAGCAGTTCGTGCTGGCTGCTGAGCTCTATCGCAAGGCGTTTCGCATCAATCCGCGCAAGGCGGACTACCTCTTTGGCGTCGCGCGTTCCGAGCAGCGTGCCGGTCGCGTGCGCGAGGCGTGTGCGGCGTTCGAGCAGGTGATCGCGCTGCTGCCCAAATCCGAGCCCCTCTACGTCAAAGCCCAGCAAGCGCTTGCCGATCTGTCGCGTGAGGAAGCCACGCCCCCGCCGCCGCCGCCGCCACCGACGCCGCGGATCATCGAGCCCGAACCGCCGCCGGTTGTCGTCTTGCAGCCCAAGTTGG
>Ga0172369_10008758_pt1 | contig 11395 bp, 8 predicted proteins | sample LakKiv25m_FD_114539 | JGI IMG/M metagenome (GOLD analysis project Ga0172369, IMG submission 114539) | Freshwater microbial communities from Kabuno Bay, South-Kivu, Congo - kab_022012_11.25m | ecosystem: Environmental > Aquatic > Freshwater > Lake | place: Democratic Republic of the Congo... | reverse complement strand
GGCTGGACGGCGGTTTCCTCGTGCGCGACGGCGGGCGCGTGGCCGCGACGCCGCTGCTGCTGGCACTCGTGGCGATCGAGGCGGCCGACGTCGTGTTTGCGGTCGACTCGATTCCGGCGGTGTTTGCGGTCACGACCGACCCGTTCATCGTGTTCACGTCGAACATCTTCGCGATTCTGGGCCTGCGGTCGCTCTACTTCCTGCTCGCGGGCGTCATCGAGCGCTTCCACCACCTGAAGATCGGGCTCGCGCTCATCCTGGTGTTCGTGGGCGCCAAGATGGTGCTCGCCGACGTGTGGAAGCTGCCGGTCGCCGCGTCGCTGGGCGTCATCGCGGCGCTGCTCGCAGGGTCGATCGCCGCGTCGATTGCGTTCCCGCGCCCGGTCCGGAGGGAGCCGCAGGAGAGCGTTCGATAGGCTGAATGCTCGTTTCGATTGTGGCAGACCGACGCACTGTGCGCGAACAGCGGGCCGTGAGGCGTCAAGGCGGCTGTCGCCGTCGCGTTCGCAGCCGAGTCGGGAACGGGATCAGGCAGCTTTGGCCCGCCGCCGCTCCACCCATCGCGCCGCGAGCAACCCCAGCCCCGCGCCCAGCACGAGCCCCATCAGTGTGCCGCCGACCGCGAGGTCCACGAAGAACAGGCGCGCGATCTCGACGCCGGGCATCGCGCGGAACACGTCGGGATCCAGCGGCAGGAAGCGCCCGTGCAGCACCAGCTCGCCCAGCTCCACGCCCGCGAGCATCACGAACGGCGTCGCCGGCGGCGCGGAAATCTGAAGCCCCAGGAACACCGCCAGCTTGTTGAGCCGCAGCGCGATGGCGAGCACCGCGCAGATGAGCACCTGGAACCCGATGAACGGGCTGCACCCGATCAGCACGCCCACTCCCACGGCCACGCCGATGCGCGCAGGCGTCGCGTGCTCCCCCGCGATCTTCTCGAAGCGCTCGCGCAGGCGCGGGCGCCACCACTCCGAGCGGGAGGGCTTCGGGGCAGCCTCGGCCGCCGCGGCCTCAGTACTCACCGCGCACTCCGAGGAAGGGACGGATGGGCAGGTGGTTGAAGGCACCGCCGGCGGGGGCCGTCGCGGTCGCGTAGTCGCCCGTGTCGTACGCGTACGTGAAGATGTTCTGCGCGTTCGTCGCGTTGAGCAGCTCGAAGTAGAAGGTCTGCGGCACGGAGAACAGCGTGAAACGGCGCTGGACGCGCAGCGAAAGCTCCTCGAAGTCCGAGTAGCGCGCGCTGTTCGTCGGGCCGAAGACCGGCAGCCAGCGCCGGTTCGCGTCGTCCACGAAGAACCCCGTGACGGGCGTGTACGGACGCCCCGTGTGGAAGCTGAAACGCGCCGTGAGCAGCCAGTCCTCCGCCGGGGACCAGGACACGTTCGCCGCCATGGTCCAGCGCTGGTCCCACGGGGCCGGATACGATTTGCGCTCGGCTGCGAGCGGATTCGTGCGATCCGACCAGACGAGCCCGCCCGACAGTCCGTACGCGAATCGGCGGGCGCGCCCGATGAGCATGAGATCCACGCCGCGCGCGAACCCCGTCCCGAGCGCCTGGTAGGCCGGTTCGTGGCGGCCGAGCACGGCCTGCAGGCCCGTCGGTGTATCCGGATTCACCGTGAGACGGTCCATCCACTTGCCGAACGCCTCGACGCGCAGCAGCGCCTGGATGGGCAGCGGCTGCTCCACGCCGAACACGAGCTGACGCACGCGCGGGGCGCCGATCGAAGGGTTTCCGTAGGTGGGATCGATCACCAGCGGGTCCGTCGTCGGCTGCGTCGCCATGCCCGTCGAGAGCTTGATCATGGTCCCGACGGGCAGCTCCGCCGACGCCGCCGCGCGCAGCGAGTACACGGGCCGGAGTGAAACCGGATCCACCTGCAGCCGCGCCCCGCCCTCCAGCCCGAAACGCTTCGCGAAGCGAACCGTGTGCTCCGCGTAGGCCGCCAGTTCCTGCATCAGCATGGAGGGATTCACGTCGAGAATCGGCTCGCCCGCGTAGATCATCGGCCGATCGGCCCACGGCGCGTTCGCGCGCGTGTCGCTCACCTGCCCCCGGAAGTCCAGACTTCGCCGGGCGTACTGCAGCCCCAGCGTGAGGCGGTTTCGGTCCGAGAACGGAATCGTCAGGTCCGCGCGACCCAGCACCTCGCGGCGATCCACGTCGCGCGCGTAGGTCTTCTGCGATGCCACGGCGAAGGCGTTCTGGTCTCCCGTAACGGCGGCGGTCACGGTCAGCTCGCGCCTCGCACCCAGGTCGACGCGGTCCTGGAGCAGCCCCATGTGAAGCGTGTTCGACAGCTTCAGAGACCCGACGAAGTTCACCATGACCTGCTCGCCGGGTTTCAGCAGGAAGTCCAGTCCGTCGGTCGTGAGCAGGTACGTCGCCGAGAGCTCGTGGCGGCCGCGCCGGTAGTGCAGCCGCGCCATGTAGTCGCCGATTTCGGGTGCGACGCTGTTGGCGCCCACGATGTGCATGCCGCTGAGCGCCGAGAAGTACAGCTCGAAGTAGCTGCGGCGCAGCGACACGAGCGCGGAAAGGCCGGGAATTCCGGTCGGAGTCTGCACGACCGCCTTCGCGGTGTTGGCGGAGATGTCGGCGACGACGCGCGGCCGCGTGGTTTCGCCGCTGGCGTAGCGCACGTCCAGCACGCCCGAGAGCGCGGGCTCGTACTGCGCCGGAGTGCCGCCCGCGGCGAAGTCCGCCGACTCGATGAGCAGGGGGTTGTAGATGCTCGCGAATCCGCCGAGGTGGAACGGATTCGACAGCGGCACGCGGTCCAGGTAGTAGACGACCTCGTCGGGCCCGCCGCCGCGCACGAAGAACGTGGCCATGAGATCCGGGTCCGCGACGACTCCCGGCAGCGCCGCCACCACACGGGACACGTCCTCCAGGGCGCCGGGCGTGCGGTCGATGTCGCCGCGGGTCACGTTGAAGCGGCTCACCGCGGGCGTGTGGTCCACCTTCGGCGGAGCGGGCAGGAGCCGCGTCGCGGTCACTTTCACGTCGTAGGCCGGCTGCTGGCCGAGTTTCAGGTGGACGTGACGGGTTTCACCCTCCAGCAGGCGTTCGTTCAGCACGGCGAGCTGGTAGCCCTGCTTCGTCGCGGTGATCATGACCCAGCCGTCGGGCGCGGCAGGGAATTCCAGCGCGAACTTTCCGGACGAGTCCGTCAGGACGGCGACGTCGCCGGCGCGCACCTCGCAGCCTTCCAGCGGATCGCCCAGCTCCCCCGCGACATCGCCGACCACGCGCACCGGCCGGAGAGGCAAAGCGGGCTGTGCCGTCGCCGTCTCCGTTGCCGTTGCCGTTGCCGTCGCCGCCGTCGTCGCCGTCGTCGTCGCCGTTTCCGTCGCCGTCGTCGGAGGACCGTCGGCGCCGTCGGTCAGCGCGTCGGCGCGCGAATCCTGCGTCGTCGCAGGCTCTGCCACTGCGCTGCCCTGCAGCGTCATCACCGCGGCCGCGCACAGGGCGAGGGTACGCACGGCGGCGTTCATGCGGGCGCTCCGCGCGGCCGCGGCGGCGTTCGGCGCCCGCCGGTCGGTGCCACGAGCTTGATCTGCTCCCAGAGCGGGCCCGCCACGCCGCGCCTTCGCAGCACCGCGAACACCCTCAGATCGTAGTGGATCCGCAGCGACGGCACGATCCAGCGAGGAAAGTCCTCCGCCCTTTCGCGGAGCAGACCCTCGATCTCGCCGCGGAGACGGACGCGCGCAGGATCGGCCGGCGCGCCCGCGCTTGCGTCGTCGGTCCAGATCATCAGGATGGCCGCGAACGGATCGAGATCGACAACGAAGTCGAGGCTCCTGCGCACGTCGTCGAGGCTTTCTCCCGGAGTTCCCAGCACGAACGTGTGGCAGTCGGGCAGCCCCGCGTCACGGCATTCGCGGGCCATGCGCCGGACGGCCGCGGTGTCGAATCCCTTTCGCAGCCGCTGCAGCACCTCGTCGCAGCCCGAGTCGGTGCCGATTTCCGCGCCCGCGCATCCGGCGCGGACCATCTTGTCGGCGAGCGTCCGCGTGAAGCCCAGCGGCGTCGCGTAGCACGTCCAGGGAATGCGCAGCCCCGCGTCCACCATGGCGTCGCACACCGCGGCGGCGTGATCCGGCGGCACGTTGAACACCGAGTCCACGATGAAGAAGTGCCTCACCGCCGGGTGCATGGCAGCGGTGCGGCGCATCTCGCCGGCGACCGCCGCGGGGGAGCGCATGCGAACCGCGCGGCCCTCGATCTGCGGATACGTGCAGTAGGAGCACAGCAGGGGGCAGCCGCGCTTCGTCTGGATGTTCGCTGTGCCGGTCTGCTCGAAATAGCGCGGATCCGCGGCCGTTCGGTCGGGCGGAGGCAGAGAGTCGAGTGCGGGGAACGAGGCCGTTCGCGGAACGGCCTGTGAAACTCCGTCCACCATGCGGTGCAGCCCCGGGATGGCGCCGACGGGACCTCCCGAGGCGAGCGCATCTACGAGCATCGGCCACGCGACTTCGCCCTCGCCCTCCACGCCGAAGTCGGGCCGCAGCCGATCCATCATCGTTCGCGGCATGACGCTGAAGGCGCCGCCGCCCACGACGAGCGGAGCGGAGGTCGCCGCGCGCACGGCCGCCGCCAGCTCCCCGTAGTACGCGAGGTTCGCGTCGGTGCCGGCGTAGTCGCTGCTCTGCACGTTGCGCAGGCCGATCGCGACGAGGTCCGGCTTCAGGGAGCGCAGGCGCTCACCGATAGCGCCGACGGGATCCTGCTCGAAGCACAGGTCCACGAGATGGCGCTCGTGGCCCGCGGGCGTCGCGCCCATGACGCTGAGCAGTCCCAGCGGCACCACCGGATCGGGCAGCGTCTCGCGGTTGGCCGAAACGAAGACGATCCGCATCGGGCGCGCCCCTCACGCCCGCAGCACGATGGACGTGTTGATGCCGCCGAAGGCGAAGTTGTTCGTGACGATGGTGCGCGGACGCGCCGGACGCGCGTCGCCCGTCAGGTAGGACAGCGGCGCGCAGCGCGGGTCGCGCTCGCCGAAGTTGCGGTTGGGCGCGAGGAACCCGTCGCGCATCATGGCGACGCAGAAGCCGATTTCCACGGCGCCGCACGCGCCGAGCGTGTGGCCCGTGTAGCTCTTGGTCGAGCTGACCGGCACCCTGTCGCCCAGCACTTCCAGCGTCGCGATGCTCTCGGCGATGTCGCCCAGTTCGGTCGCGGTGCCGTGCGCGTTCACGTAGTCCACGTCGTCGCGCGAGATGCCCGCGTCCGCGAGCGCGCGGCGCATGGCGCCCGCCATGCCCTCGGCCGACGGGTTCGTCACGTGCTTGCCGTCGCAGTTGGTGCCGAATCCCAGCACCTCGGCGTACACGTGCGCGCCGCGTTTCTGCGCGCGTTCCAGCGATTCCAGCACCACCGTGCCCGCGCCCTCGCCGACCACGAGTCCGTCGCGGTCCTTGTCGAACGGACGCGGGCTCAGGTCGGGCCGGTCGTTGTAGCGCGTGCTCGTGGCGTACATGATGTCGAACACGCCGGCGTGCGTGAAGTGAAGCTCCTCCGCACCGCCGCAGACCATCACCTCCTGCAGCCCCAGCTTCACAGCCTCGTAGCCGTAGCCCACCGCCTGGCTGCTGCTCACGCACGCCGAGCAAGTGGTGATGATGCGCCCGCGGATTCCGTAGAGCATCGCGAGATTCGCGGCGCAGGTGTGGCTCATGAACTTCAGGTACGAGTTGCCCGGCAGCCCCTTGAGGCTGTTGTTCTGGAACAGCGTGCGGCAGAAATCCTCGAGTTCCGAGGACGATCCGTGCGTGCTGCCGTACGCGAGCCCGGTGTCGCCGTCGCCCAGCACCTCGGGCGTGAGGCCCGCGTCTGCGATGGCGCGGTCCGACGCGACGGCGGCGAGCTGGCCGACGCGGCCCATGGTGCGGGCCTTCTTGCGCGGCATCGCGTCGACGGCCGGGTCGGACGCGGGCGCCGCCAGCCGCGTCGCCATGTTGCCGATGGCGCCCCATTGCGGCTGCACGCGGATGCCGTGGCGCCCCTCGCGCAGCGCGAGCGACACCTCGTCCAGCGTGTTTCCGATGGGGCTCGTGAGCCCGATTCCCGTGATGACCACCCGACGACCGTTCAAGCGGGAACTCCTTTCCCGAGCGCGTCCTGCGGAAGCGCTCCCCTGTAGACGCTCAGCGACGCGCGGGCGTAGACATCGCCTCCGCGGCTCGTCGAGCACTCGAAATGGCCCAGTTGCTCGTCGCCCCAGACGCGCCGCACCGTCACGCGCAGCTCGTCGCCCGCACGAAGGTCGTCGGCGCTCATGGTCATGGAGCTGCACGCGATGACGTAGCCGACGCGGATGGGATGGCCGTGCATCCACGAGGCGATGCCGGCGTAGACCGCGACGCTCTGGGCCATGTGCTCCAGAGTGAGCACTGCCGGAGCGCGCCCGCCGTCCAGGAGCGGACACTCGGGGCGCACGAGCGCGCGCACGACGGCCTCGTCCTTCTCGAACGAGATCACTTCGTCCACCAGAATCATCGGCGGGCGATGCGGAACCAGCTCCGTCACGGGCGGCAGGGGGGGCGTCACGCGGCAGCTCCGGCGGGCGCGAGGTCGGCGATCCACCCGCCGCCGTCGTCGAGGCAGAGCGGCACCGTTGCCGCCTTCCCCGCGAGCGCGGCTTCCGCCAGGCGCAGCGCGGGAGCGGCAGGGTTCGTGGACAGGTGCGGCGGAAGCTCCGCGCGCGCCTCGGGACCTCCCCTGCGCAGCCCCGAAAGGAGGGCGAGCGCGGGCCCATCGGCAGCGCTGTCTCCCAGCAGAAACGATGCTGCAAAGGGAGAGAGCCCTGCACGGTCGAACGGCGCGCCCGGCGCCTCGTCGCACAGCACCACGAGCACGCACCCTCCGCGCTCGTGCAGCAGCGCCGTCGCTTCCAGAAGGGCCGCCCCGACGGTGTCGGGGCCGGCCGCGACGGCGGTGCTGAAAGACCTGTTGTCCGCGGCGATCGAGATGCACCCGCCGGCCGCGTTGTGGACGCTGCCGTGGAAGCGCGTGGGCGAAAGCTCGCCGTCCCTCTGCAGCATCCCCAGCAGCGCGACCAGTGTCTCCGACTCTCCGTAGGCGCTGCCGTACACCGTCGGCACGCTATGCAGAAGCGCAGCCGGGCAGGCCTGTCCGGCGGCCTCGGCGGCCATGCGCGCGAGCAGGCTCGTGCGCCGCGCGAGGCGGGGGGGCAGCACCGCTGCCGGAGGGTCTACGACCGCCGCGTCGCGCCGGCCGGCAATCCAGTCGGCGGCGTTCGCGAATCCGGGCGTCCACAGGCCCGTGCCGAGCACGCGCGCCGGCTTCATGCGGCCTCCGCGCGCACCGACGGCGCACCGAAGGCGACGCTCACGTTGTTGCCTCCGAACGCCAGGGAATTGCTGAGCACCACGCGGCAGCGCAGCGTCTCCCTGGTGCGCGGCACGCGCAAGCCCAGCGATGCGTCGGGCGGATCGGCCCCGAGACTCGCCGGAATCCAGCCGTGTTCTATGGCTGCGACCGAGAACACGGCCTCGGTCGCGCCCGCGGCCCCGAGCAGATGCCCCGTGAATCCCTTCGTGGAGACGACCGGCACGCCGGAACCGAGCAGCGAGCGGATGGCCGCCGCCTCGGCCGCGTCGTTGAGCTTCGTTCCCGTGCCGTGGGCGTTGACGTGATCCACCTGCGAGGCGTGCAGACCGGCGCGGTCCAGCGACTCCTGCATGGCCGCGCGCGCGCCCAGTCCTTCCGGGTGCGGCGCCGTCATGTGGTGCGCGTCGCACGTCTCTCCCGCGCCGAGCACGTGCGCGGGACCGTCGCCCTCGCGCTCGACCAGCAGCAGCGCTCCACCTTCCCCGATGTTCGTGCCCTCGCGATCGGCGGCGAAGGGACGGCAGGGGCGAGGCGACAGGGCGGAGAGCCCGCGGAAGCCCCGCACCGTCATCTGGCAGAGCGTGTCCACGCCGCCCGAGAGCACGGCGTCGCAGAATCCAGCGGAAATCCAGCGCTTCGCGGTCGCGAGCACCTTGCCCCCGGACGAGCAGGCGGTGGAGACGACGAGCACGGGCCCCGAGAGACCGGCGCGCCGGCGCACGAACTCCGTGATCGAATGCAGCGCGTGCCGACGGTCCCAGTCGAAGTCCGCGGGAAGCTGCCCCGACTTCGAGAACCGCGCGTAGGCGTCCTCGGTCTCGCGCAGGCCCGCGGTGCTCGTGCCCAGCACGACGGCCACGCGATCCGCCCCCCAGCGCCTGCGCGCGCGATCCAGCGGACGTTCGATTTCGTCGAGCAGACGCAGAGTCATGCGGTTGAGGCGCGTGTCGTACGCCGCGAGCGATGCGGGCAGCGGCTCCAGCGCGTCGTCCGCCACCGCGCCGCACGTGGCCTCGAACGGCACGGGCAGCGGACACGGGCGCAGGCCGGAGCGTCCCTCCGCCAGGGACGCGAGCACCTCGCGCGTGTCGCGCCCCAGGGCGTTGAGTGCTGCGTAGGCGGTGACGACGGGTGGATTCATGCTTTCGACCATGGGAAAAACGACGCGCCAGCGTACCGGCGCGGGCGGGGCGCGTCAACGGCGGGTCGGCAGGCGCCTAGCGCCGCCCGGGAAGCTGGCGCGGCGCATTGCCGCGCGAGTCGAGTCCGCGCACGACCTGCATCGCCCGGCCGGCCCGCTCGCCGGCCTCGTTGTGGAAGACGAGCTTGGCCGTCCCGTGCCTCCACTTCATGCCGCGCTTCCTGTACTCGCCTTCCGCGAAGCGCTCGGCCCGGCCCAGACCGTCCTGCGTCAGCCGGAACGCCAGCGCCTCGGCCTCTTGCGGGGCCGCGCGCGCCCGCGCCGCCTCCTCTCGCTTCATCTCCTCCAGCTTCCTGCGGAAGGCCAGCGCGGCCGAGTCGCAGAAGTCCACGGCCTCGGTGCGCGCCTCGCCCGCGACGGGTGCGCAGTGCGCCCGCCAGTGCTCCATGTGCGCCGCGCAGTCGCGCTCGATCCGCTCGCTGCTTATATTGAAAAGATACTCGGCCGCGACGACGTCCGCGTATCGTCCGAAGAAGTGCATGCGCGCCCGCGCCGACATCGAGAGCGAGAACACGTTGCAGTAGGCGGCCACGCCGTGCGCGAGCTCGCGGCGCCAGACGGCGGCCTTTCCCAGTGCGACCCAGCGGTCGACCATCTGCTCGGCGATGCGGTCGTCGCCCAGGACGTCGATGCCCTCGATGCCGTAGATCGTGGCGATGTCGTTGGCCTGTGCGGTGGCGGCGACGGCCTCGGGACGTCCGGCCTGGTCCGCCGCGAGCGCGCGCAGCTTCGCCAGCTTGCTGACCACGCGTGCGGTCTGGCCGTCGTCGCCGGTCTTCGGCATCGGCGGCTCGCGTCCCAGCAGCGCGGCGCGGATGCCCGCGGCGACCCACTTGTCGACCGTGCGGTAGCCGGCCTCGATCCGCAGCCGCGCGCCCGCGAAGAACGCCCCGCCCCACGCACGCGAGGCGAAGTCGACGAGCGCCCGTCTGAATGGCTCCTCGTGTGCGCGCGAACGCGACAGCGGGTGCGCCAGCTCGTGCGCCATCGTGGCGAGCGCCTCGGCCAGATCCGAGTTGGGGCACGTCGTGATCGTCACGCGGCGGGGCGCGAGTGCGGCGTCCATCCACACGCGGCCGGTGACGAAGCCGCGTCGATCCTCGGAGATGTGCCGGACTTCCAGCTCGATCGGCGCCAACCCGGCGAGGCGGCAAAGGGGGCGAAAGCGATCCTGCAGTTCGTCGTCGTTCAGGATTCCGACGGGCGGCCCCGAGGACGCGGGAGGCGGCAGCGGCTGCGAGGCGGGGACGATCAGCGCGTCGTCGTCGACGACCGGGTCGGGAGCGCACGCGTCGCGCGTGCGGTCCGGCGGAACCCATGGGAGAGGAAGCCCGCGTTCGTCCAGGTTCTCGCCCTTCGCGAACTCCAGCGACAAGCGCAGGTCCGACACACAGCGCCCGGGGACGCCGACCTTGTGGCGCGGGTAGACGCGGGCGAGCACCTCCACGCCGTTGCGCGAGAAACGGCGCGGGAGGCCGCCGGCCAGCACGCCGCCGGCCGCGTCGGAGGCAGGCATCAGGACGGCCCACTCGCGCTCGGAGAGCGTCGTGCCGTCGGGAAGAGAGGCGGGTCCCTCGACGATCTCGCAACGACTGCCGCGATCCGCGAGGAAGCGCGCAACCGCCCGCGCCGCGCTCCCCGGCGGAAGAGACACCATCTCCGCAGAACGGCCGCTCGTCACGCGCGCGAGTTCGGACGCGTCCGGACTCGAAGAAGCGCCGGGGGCGCCCGCACGCGGTCGCGTCAGGACGTCGAGCATGAGGCTTTCCATGAGGTCGCCCAGCAGATCGCTCATGCGCTACAGCCTCTCGTCGCAGGGGGTTCCGAGCTTCTCGCCGGCGTAGACGCCCAGCGTCGTGTAGACGAGCGGCGCCGCGAGCCACAGGTCGATCGGGACGAGCTTCGTCACGGCCTTGCCGACCGTCCACTCCGCGGAGGCGGCGCCGGGCGCGATGCGCAGCTTGCCGGACTTCGAGATGAAAAGCGCTCCCGACGAGTCCACGATCGAGTCCGCGAGCGGCACGTGCTCCATGGCGCCCTTGGTGCCGACGAAGAGCCGGCAGTCGGTCGGCTCGTCGGGCTCGCGCGCGCAGTCCACGTAGAAGTAGCGGGCGTCGTCGTCGCGGGCGATCGCGAACGCCCGCCGCTGCCAGCGGGGCGAGAAAACAGACGCGCTACTCAGCAGCGCTTTCGCCTCCTTCGCCGGAACCGCGGCGAGCGCGACTTTATTTTCGCCACATAATAGCGTGAAGGCGCCTCCCTTGAAGTCGAAGGATCCGCGCCAGCGTTCCTTGACGCGCGGCTCCCAGAAGACGAAGTCGAACGCCTTCTTTCCCGAGTCCTCGCTGCCGCCTCCGCCGATGCGCTGCGCGAACAGGCGCGTCCGATCTCCCGCGAGCAGCGGCCCGTCGAGCCCGCCGTCGCGCTTGAAGGCCAGGAACAGACCCTTGCCGTCCGTGACGACCTCGAGCGACTGCAGCACGTTGCCCAGGTCCAGCGGCTTTTCCGCCCAGGGCACCGGGCGCGGCTGCGGCGGCGCGGCCGCGGCGCCCGGGCGGCGCGTGCGCCCCGGCGGCAGAGGAGGAGCGCCGGGGAAGAGCTCGCCGACCAGCTCCGGCAGCACGTCGAGCACGTCGTCCACGGTGCCGCCGCGGATGCGCCGGTCCGACTGCACGATGGTCTCCGGGTGCGCCTGGGACTGGCTCTTGAGCTGCACGAGCCAGCTTTCGCCCAGCCTTCCCACGCTGCCGCTGACGATGTGGTCGACGCCCAGCGCCGCGCCCAGCTCCGCGGTACACTCGGCGGTGTCGCACCCCAGGAGCAGCCGCGCC
>Ga0172369_10008756_pt1 | contig 11396 bp, 12 predicted proteins | sample LakKiv25m_FD_114539 | JGI IMG/M metagenome (GOLD analysis project Ga0172369, IMG submission 114539) | Freshwater microbial communities from Kabuno Bay, South-Kivu, Congo - kab_022012_11.25m | ecosystem: Environmental > Aquatic > Freshwater > Lake | place: Democratic Republic of the Congo... | reverse complement strand
GGATGGCGCATCGTCAAGACCATGGGTCAGAAAATCACCAAGCTCAAGCCGATGGGAGGGTTCTGTGCAGAAACCGGCGGAGCCATCACGCTCTTCACGGCCACGGCATTCGGTATTCCTGTGTCCACCACGCACACCATTACCGGGGCCATCGTCGGGGTGGGCTCCACGCGGCGCGCCAGCGGCGTGCGTTGGGGCGTGGCGGGCAATATCGTCTGGGCCTGGATTCTGACCATCCCGGCCAGTGCGTTCATGGCCGCTGTGGCGTACTGGGTCAGCTTGCAAATTTATTGATGGGGCTGGGCAGTGGGGGACGTCGGTGCGGTGCCGCCGCCCGGGCCCAATTCCTTGTCCATCAACACCACATCCAGCCAACGGTCAAACTTCCAACCGCAAGACGACAAAACGCCCACGGGCTGAAAACCCAGGCGGCGGTGCACGCCGATGGAGGCCTGATTGGCCGAGTCTCCAATGACCGCAATCAGTTTGCGCACGCCTTGCCGTTGCGCTTGACGGCACAACTCGGCCAGCAAGGCGTTTCCCAGGCCGCGTCCCAGAGCCTCGGGCGCCAGGTAAATGGAATCTTCGGCACTGAAACGATAGGCGGGTCGTGGTTTGAACCAGTTGCAATACGCAAAGCCCAGGATGCGCGCGCCTTCGGTCGCCACCAGGTACGGCAAATGTCGTCCCAGCACGTCGGCGCGGCGTTGGGCCATGTCGGCTTCGGTTGGTGGCTCGATTTCGAACGTGCCGGTGCCGTGCAGCACATGATGGGCATAAATGGCAGTGATTTGCTCGACATCCTGGTCGATGCTGGGTCTGATCAATGGCATGGTCGGGTCTCGGTATAATGCGCGGCTCTCTGGGGTGTCGCTGGCCGGGTGGCCATGGCGCGTGTCTCAAGCTTCAGGGTGAATTCGTTTTCCGTGGCATCGACATGCCACTTCCCAAAGGATAAACCATGGTCGTCATTCGACTCGCCCGGGGGGGTGCCAAGGCACGCCCGTTTTTCAACATCGTTGTGGCCGACAAGCGGGTGCGCCGCGACGGCAGCTTCATTGAACGCATCGGTTTCTACAACCCGATCGCCACCGCCAATGAAGAAGGTCTGCGTGTTGCCATGGACCGTCTGGCCTACTGGAAGAGCGTGGGAGCGCAAGCTTCTCCTACGGTGGAACGTCTGGTCAAACAGTCTGCCCAAAAGGCGGCCTGATCCGTTTCCATGCACCCCGGCCTGGAGGCTGCCGAACTGCCGGCAGATGCCGTAGAGGTCGGGCGTATTGCGGATGGCTGGGGCGTCAAAGGTTGGTTCAAGGTCATTGCGCACAGCGCCGATCCGCAGGCGCTTTTTTCTTCCAAGCGTTGGTATCTTCTTCCGGCCCCCAAAGCGGGCCGGTCTGACACCGCGGCGGCGCTGCTGCGGATCCGGCAGGCCAAAGTGCATGCCGATTGCATCGTGGCACAAGCCCATGACATTGAAGACCGTGATGGTGCGGATGCGCTGCGCGGCGCCCGAATTTTTGTTGCACGCGCCAGCTTTCCCACGCCCGAGGTTGGCGAATACTACTGGGTGGATTTGCTGGGCCTGACGGTGGTAAATCGGCAAGGCGTCGTACTCGGCCAGGTCAGCGATCTGCTGGCTTCGACCGCGCAGACCGTGCTGGTGGTCGAGTTCACGCAAGACGGCAAAGTCTGCCAACGTCTGATCCCGTTTGTGGCGGCGTATGTGGATGACGTGGATCTGAGCGCGCGCCGAATTGCTGTGGACTGGCAATTGGATTATTGAACGAACATCCGACTGGCCATGCGCTTTGATGTCGTGACCCTGTTCCCGGAGCTGTTCGCCCCTTTTCTGACCGTAGGAGTGGGGCGGCGGGCCTTCGAATCCGGCCTGGTCAACGTTCAACTCAGCAACCTGCGCGATTTTGCGGAGGGTCTCTACCGCCGCGTGGATGATCGCCCCTTTGGCGGCGGTCCGGGCATGGTCATGCTGGCCGAACCCCTGGCGCAATGTGTCCAGAGTCTCCAGCAACAACGTAGTCACACCGCGCCCGTCGTCCTGTTTTCCCCGATCGGACGCCGTTTGTGCCACACCGAAGTGGCAAGGTGGGCCCAGAGTGACGGCGCCATCCTGGTCTGTGGTCGCTACGAAGGCGTGGATCAGCGTTTCATCGACCGCTACGTCACCGATCAAATCAGTGTGGGTGATTTTGTGCTCTCGGGGGGGGAGGTGGCGGCCATGGCTTTGCTGGATGCCGTGGCCCGATTGCAGCCGGGCGTACTGGGTGACGCGCAAAGCCATGTGCAGGACAGCTTCAATCCTGCGCTCGATGGGCTGCTGGATTGCCCGCACTACACCCGTCCCGAAAGCTGGCATGACGCAGCCGTTCCGGACGTGCTGCTGTCCGGCCACCATCAGCACATCGCGCAATGGCGACGCCAGCAGAGTCTGACCCTGACGCAGCGTTTGCGGCCCGATTTGATCGACGTAGCGCGTCAACGCGGCGCCCTGACGGCGGCCGATGAAGCGATCTTGGCCACGCTATAATGCGCAGCTTTCCGATCCTCTGCCAGACCGTTTGAATCCCTAGCGGCTTCAGACCTGCGTCAATCCCGGCGCTGGTGCTGGCAAGATCATTTGAGGACCTTATGAATCTGATCCAAACCCTTGAGCAAGAAGAAATTGCTCGCTTGAACAAAAACATCCCCGACTTTGCCCCGGGCGACACCGTGGTGGTGAACGTCAACGTGGTCGAAGGTTCGCGCAAGCGCGTGCAGGCCTACGAAGGCGTTGTGATCGCCAAGCGCAACCGCGGGCTCAACAGTGGCTTTACCGTGCGCAAGATTTCCAGCGGTGAAGGCGTGGAACGTACTTTTCAGACCTACAGCCCGTTGATCGCCAGCATTGAAGTCAAGCGCCGCGGTGATGTGCGCCGCGCCAAGCTCTACTACCTGCGCGATCGCAGTGGCAAGTCGGCTCGTATCAAGGAAAAACTGCCGGCGCGCAAGGCTGCTGCTGCCAACTGATCCGGCTGCAGCGCTCTCTGAAAAACCGCCTGCTGGTGACAGCGGCGGTTTTTTTATGCCCATTGATTCCTGAGTTTCATAATCGGCGCCATGAGGCCGCCGCTTGCATCGTTTGATCCGCGCCAGGTTCCCGTCAGTGGGGTGGACACCCATTTGCCCGTCGTGCCGCACGAGGCGCTGGCGCCGTCCGCGCTGCGTCGCAAGTTTGCCTCTGCGGTGGTGTGGCGGCCCGAGTTCGTGGACGAGAAAAAATTTCTGGATCGTCCGATGCAAAGTGCAGCGGTGCTGGTGCCGCTGGTTCAGCGTTCCCTGCCCACGGTGTTGTTGACGCAGCGAACCTCCCATCTGTCCACCCACGCCGGACAGATTGCCTTCCCGGGGGGCAAGATTGATCCCACCGATGTGGATGCCCGCGCCGCAGCCGTGCGCGAGGCCTACGAAGAGGTCGGCCTCGATCACGACGGCATCGAGGTGCTGGGTTGCCTGCCCGATTACACCACCGGGTCGTCGTTCAAAGTGACGCCGGTGGTGGCGTTGATCGACCCGGAAATGCGCCTGGAGATCAATCCCCATGAAGTTGCTGAGGCGTTCGAAGTTCCCTTGGCGTTTTTGATGAACCCGTCTCACCATCGTCATCACGACTACGTCTGGCAAGGGGTGCAGCGACACTGGTTGTCCATGCCGTACCCTGATGCCACGGGTGAACGCTTCATCTGGGGCGCCACGGCCGCCATGTTGCGCAACCTGTATCAATTTTTGCTTGCCTGAGCGCTTGCATCATCCAGTCCCGTGGCACAGAGCTGCCGGTATGATTGGCGCATGAGCTTCCTCTCGGTGCTTTTTGCCTTGTTGCTGGAACAGGCGTGGCCTTTGAAGCGGGCCAACGCGGTTCATGCGGCCATGCGCGCCTGGGTTCGCTGGAGCGCTCGCAGTCTGGATGCCGGAGAGCGCATGCATGGATGGCTGGTGTGGAGTGTGGCCGTGGGCGGGCCGGCGCTGGTGAGTGTGGCCATTTACTGGATGCTGGCCCTGTGGGTGGCCTGGCCGTTGGCTTTGTTGTGGAGTGCGTTGGTCTTGTATGCGTCGCTTGGCTTTCGGCAATTCAGTTTTCATTTCACCCAGATTCGTGACGCCTTGACGGCTCAGGACGACGCGCAGGCCCGGCAGTTGTTGGCCGATTGGCAGCAATGCGATACCGCCGATCTGACGCGCGATGAAGTGATCGGGCGGGTCATCGAGGTGTCGGTGTTGGCCGCGCATCGGCATGTGTTTGGCGTGTTGGCCTGGTTTTCGGTATTGGCCGCACTGGGGCTGGGCCCCACCGGAGCGGTGCTGTATCGCATGGGCGAGTTGGCGCCGCGTTATTGGCTTCATGTGAGCCAGTCGAACCAGCAACCGGTGAGCACCGCGTTGCAAAGGGTGGCTACCCGCATGTGGAGCCTGCTCGACTGGCTTCCGGCACGCATGACGGCCATGACATTTGCTGTGGTGGGCAATTTTGAAGAAGCCATCGACGGCTGGCGGCGATATGGCTGGCAGCCGCAACCGGAGAGCGACGGCATCGTATTGGCGGCAACGGCGGGGGCCGTCAATCTGCAACTGCCTTACCGAGGTGCTTCAATGACCACGGGCGCACCTTCCCCGACGGGTTCGCCAGAGGAGCCGCAACGCCCCATCCCGCAGATCCCGCATCTGGCGGCGGTGGTGGGGTTGGTTTGGCGTGCGGTGGTGATGTGGGTGATGCTGTTGGCCTTGTTGACCTTGTCGCGTCTGTTGGCCTGACGCTTTTTTCTTGGACGCTATGACGATTTCTTTTTTCAGCCCCGTGGTGGGTGGTCTGACCCCGTATGTCCCCGGTGAACAGCCCAAGCTGGACCGTTTGGTGAAACTCAACACCAACGAAAATCCTTACCCGCCATCCCCGCGCGTGGTGCAGGCGGTGGTTCAGGCCGCACAACACGGTCTTCAACTCTATCCGGATCCCGAGGCAACGGCGTTGCGGGAAGCCATCGCCACCCGGCTGGGCTTGCACGCCGAGCAGGTGTTTGTGGGCAATGGCTCGGATGAAGTGTTGGCGCACGCGTTTTTTGCTTTTTTCCAGCAAGGCTGCCCGCTCTGGATGCCTGACATCAGCTACAGCTTTTACAAGGTGTATTGCGGCCTGTACGGGATTGCCGTGCATACGGTGGCGCTGGACGATGGATTGCGGCTGCGGGTGGCCGATTACGCTTGCGGCGATGCCAATCAAGCGGCCGGTGTGGTGATTGCCAACCCCAATGCGCCCACGGGCATCGGGTTGCCGCTGTCCGACATCGAAGCGTTGTTGAAACTGCATCCCCAGCGCGTGGTGCTGGTGGACGAGGCCTATATCGATTTCGGCGGTGCCAGCGCGGTGTCTCTGATTGACCGCTATCCCAATTTGCTGGTGGTGCACACCTTGTCCAAGTCACGCTCGCTGGCCGGACTGCGCATCGGCTATGCCTGCGGTCAACGCCCGCTCATCGATGCACTGGAGCGGGTCAAGAACAGCTTCAATTCATATCCGCTGGATCGGTTGGCCATTGCCGGCGGGGTGGCGGCGTTTGAAGATCACGCCTATTTTGAGACCACGCGCCAGGCGGTGATCAGCCACCGCGAAGGGCTGGTGCTGGCGCTGGAAGATCTGGGGCTGGCGGTGTTGCCGTCGCAAGCCAACTTTGTGTTTGCCCGCCATCCGGGCCGGGATGCGGCCGAATTGGCAGCGGGGCTGCGCGCGCAAGGGGTGCTGGTGCGGCACTTCAAGCAGGCCCGGATCGACCAATACCTGCGCATCAGCGTGGGCACACCCCAGCAATGCGACCGGCTGGTGCAGGTGTTGCGAGAACTGCTCGAATCCTGATTCAGTAGCGCCGCGCTTGCGCCAGTTCCGCGTACAAGTCGCAGTAGATTTTGTAGCGTTCGGCGCTGATCGGGTTAGGCAGTGTGTCAGACGCGACCGCCGCGCGTACGCCACAGCCGGGCTCGTGCAGATGGGTGCAGTTGTAGAACTTGCATTCAGCGACGTGCGGTTTCAGGTCCGGCATGTAGGCAGCCAGCTGGGCGGGATCGATGTGGTGCAACCCGAACTCCTGAAAGCCGGGTGAATCGAGCACCGCCGTGCGCCGCTCGGCATCGACCCAATACCAAGTGGTGTGGGTGGTAGTGTGTTTTCCTGATTTCAGCGCTTGTGACACTTCACCCGTCTGTGCCTGCGCGGTGGGGATCAGCACGTTGATCAGCGTGCTCTTGCCGGCGCCGGATGGCCCCAGGATCAAGGTGGTGCGGCCCCGTAAACGTTGCATGAGTTGTTGCCGGTCGCTGTCTTCGCAGGGTGTCAAGGACGAGCCCAGCAGGTCGTAGCCCATGGCGCGGTAGGGCGCCAGGCGATTCCAGGCACGGGCAAACGGCTCATCCATATCACGTTTGTTGAGCACGATCATCGGCGTGATGTGCTGCTCTTGCGCGGCGATCAAGGCGCGTGAGAGTTGGTGACCCGAGAACTCGGGTTCGGCGGCGATCAGGATCAGCACCTGATCCAGATTGGCAGCGAAGGCCTTGGTGCGCCATTCGTCTTGGCGATACAGCAAATTGCGCCGGGGCTCGATGCGCTCGATGGTGCCTTCATCGGCGCTGGGTAGCCACAGCACCCGGTCGCCGACGACGCCCTGGCTTTTTTTGCTGCGCGAGCTGCACCTGCGGCGCTTGCCCGCCGTATCTTCCACCCAGAAGTGCCGACCGTGATTGGTCACGATCAGTCCCGACTGCAAGGCAGAGTCGGTCATCGGGCACCGGGGTTCAAGCGCGCCAGCCGCTCGGATGCGCTGGGGTGCGAGTAGTAAAACGAAACATAGATCGGGTCAGGCGTCAGCGTGGAGGCGTTGTCTTCGTAGAGCTTGAGCAGCGCACTGGACAAGTCCTTTCCGTTGGTTTGCGCCACGGCATAGGCGTCGGCCTCAAATTCATGACGGCGCGACAGTTGGGCCATCCAGGGCGAGAGGAAGACGCCAAATACCGGCAACACCAGCATGAACAGCAGCAGAGCCAATGCATCATTGGGGCCGATTGCGTTGGGCATCACCCCCAGTCCGGTGTAAAAATGGCTTTGCTGCGCCAGCCAGCCCAGCAGGGCAAAACCGACCAAACTGAGGGCAAACATCATCACGATGCGCCGGGTCACGTGCCGGCGTTTGTAATGCCCCAGTTCATGGGCCAGGACCGCATCCACCTCTGGCCCGCTGAGCCGGGCCAGCAGCGTGTCGAAAAAAACCACCCGTTTGGCATTGCCGAATCCGGTGAAATACGCGTTGGCGTGGGCACTGCGGCGGCTGCCGTCCATCACGAACAGACCTTTTGCGGAAAAACCGCAGCGCTGCATCAGCGCCGTCACCCGCGCTTTCAGGTCTTCGTTTTCCAGGGGGGTGAAGCGGTTGAACAGCGGTGCAATCAGGGTCGGGTAGATCACCAACAGCAGCACGTTGAGTGTCATCCAGAAGCCCCAGGCCCAAACCCACCACAGGTGACCGGCAGAGCCCATCAACCACAGCACGAGTGCGGCCACGGGCAGTCCGATCAGGATGCCCAGCACAGCGGACTTCAGCAGATCGATGCACCAAAGCTGCCAGGTGGTCTTGTTGAAACCGAAGCGCTGCTCCAACACAAAGGTCTGGTACCACGACAGGGGCAGATCGATCAAGCTGCCGATCACAGCAAAGCCGGCCAGCAAAGCCAGTTGCTGCACCAGGCCCGGTTCCAGCCAGGTGAGCAACAGCGCATTGAGCGCAGACAGCCCGCCCAGCAAGGTCCAGCCCAGCAAAACGGCTGCACTCAGTGCCAGCTCCAGCGTAACCAGGCACGCCTTGGCCAGGGTGTAATCGGCCGCTTTTTGATGGGCCTCCAGCGAAATGGTGGCAGCAAACGCAGCCGGCACTTGTCCCCGATGCAGGGCCACGTGGCGCACTTGGCGGCTGTTCAACCAGAACTTGAGTACCAGATTGAGGATGAGCGCGCAGGCAAAAATCAGGCTCCACAGGGACGCCGGGTCGGACAAGGTGAGGGGGGCGGCATGGCCGGCGAGTTTAGGTGATCGGCGACAATTTGCCACATGACTCGTCCAGCGATCACCCCACCCAAGGCTACACCCGATCCGGCTGATGCTGATCAGACTTTGCCGCGTTCCGATCAGAATTTGATCTGGCTCGATTGCGAGATGACCGGGCTCAACCCGGCGCACGACCGCATCATCGAAATTGCCGTGGTCATCACCGGCCCGCAACTGGAACGGCGCACCGAAGGTCCGGTGTTGGTCCTGCATCAGGAACAGGCGCTGCTGGACGGCATGGACAAGTGGAACAAGAGCACACATGGCAAAAGCGGTTTGATCGACAAGGTGTGTGCCTCAACGCTCGACGAGGCCCAGGCGCAAGAGCAGTTGCTGGCGTTTCTGCGGCGCTTCGTGCCCAAGGGCGCATCACCGATGTGCGGCAACACCATCGGGCAAGATCGTCGCTTTCTGGCCCGGTACATGCCGGAGCTGGAATCTTATTTTCATTACCGTAACCTGGATGTCAGCACCCTGAAGGAACTGGCCAAGCGCTGGGCTCCGCAGGTCTACAAGAATTTCAAGAAAAAACAACGCCATACGGCGCTGGCCGACGTGCACGAATCCATCGACGAGCTGGAGCACTACCGCGCACATTTCATCCAGCTGACCCAGTGAACAGGTGTTGATTGGGTTGCATAGGGCTTGCCCAAACAACCAGGTATGTGGCATGCAGTACAATCATCGGCTTCGTTGCGGGTAAGTAGCAACGTTTTGTGCATCTCCCAACAATCCTGGACTCCGAGCCGTCGCTTTCAGCGTGCCGGCCCATGTTGAGTCCCCGGCGTACCGACGGGTCTTTCTGATCCCATCCTGGCTGGCTCCGTTTGATGGTGGATGTGTGTCAACCACCGACGGAGTTCTCGCACCGGGTGCGAATCTCCTGCCTTAGGAAAATCATGACTGACGCCATTCTGGCGGCGGGCGATCTGTTGTCGCCTGCCCGAACTTTGTCCACTTCTGTGCCACCGACTGCGGTAGAGTCTGCCCAGAGCGAAGACCCGCAAGGTTTTGTCGCGCTCGGACTGGCCCCCGAACTGATTGCGGCCATCAAGGATCTGGGTTTTACCCAGCCGACTCCCGTACAGCAGCAGACCATTCCGCTGGCCATGCGCGGACACGATGCCTTGGCTGCCGATGTCAACGGCTTCACCGATCTGATGGTCTCCAGTCAGACCGGCAGCGGCAAAACGGCGGCATTTTTGTTGCCGGTGTTGCATACCTTGATTCAGCAGCGTGCGCAGGCCCAAGCGGCCGAACGCGAGGCCTTTGAGCGCGCCGTGGCCCAAGCCGCCGCACGGGGTGAGCCCGCGCCCAAACGGCCCCGGCGCAAGGATCCCACCAACCCGCGCCATTTCACCGCCCCGTCTCCCGGTGCTCTGGTGGTGTGCCCCACGCGCGAGCTGGCGCAGCAGGTAGCGCACGATGCTATCGACCTGGTGCGTCATTGCCAGGGATTGCGGGTGGCCAACATCGTCGGCGGCATGCCGTATCAGATGCAAATTGCCAAGCTGCAAAACGCCAACCTGGTGGTCGCCACACCGGGGCGTTTGCTGGACTTGCAACGCTCGATGCAGATCAAGCTCGACCAGGTTCAGTTTCTGGTGGTCGATGAGGCCGATCGCATGCTGGATCTGGGCTTTGCCGACGATCTGGCCGAAATCAACCAACTGACCATCGAGCGCAAGCAGACCATGATGTTCAGCGCCACGTTTGCGCCGCGGATTCAGCAACTGGCTGCGCGTGTCATGCGTGAACCGCAGCGTATCTCCATTGCCAGCCCGCAAGAGAAACATGCCAACATCAAGCAGGTGCTGTTCTGGGCTGACAACGCGCAGCACAAGCGCAAACTGCTGGACCATTGGCTCAGCGATAAATCCATCAACCAGGCCATTGTGTTTGCCAGCACGCAGATTGAATGCGATGGGCTGGCCAACGACTTGCAACAAGGTGGATTTGACGCCGTGGCGCTGCATGGCGCCTTGAGTCAGGGGTTGCGCAACCGCCGTCTGATGGCCTTGCGCCAGGGTCGGGTGCAGATTCTGGTTGCGACCGACGTGGCGGCCCGCGGCATCGATGTGCCCACCATCACGCACGTGTTCAACTTTGGGCTGCCGATGAAGGCCGAAGACTACACGCACCGCATCGGTCGCACCGGCCGCGCCGGGCGTGATGGATTGGCGGTGACGTTTGCCGAACAGCGTGATCGGCGCAAGATTTATGACATTGAAGCGTTTACTCGCCAACCCATCAAGGCCGAAGTGTTGCCGGGGCTGGAGCCCAAGCAACGGGCACCGGAATTCCGGCCGGCCCGCAACTGGGGTGGGCGAGACGGCCGTGGTGAGGCCCGTGGTGCTGCAGCGCGTCCGCGTGGCTATGGCAGCCGCCCGGACGGAGTCGCCGGGTTTGGCTCACGTGGCCAAGCGCCCACCGCCAAGCCGGCGTTTGCCTCGTTTGCCAAACCCAGGTTCGGTAAAACGGTGGATACTGGCAAAGGCCATGCGCCGCATGCAGGGCACACGGGGCAGAAACGCTTCGCACGAAACGAACGCTGATTGCTGCTGCGCTGTAGATCAAATGAGCCCGTGCACCCCAGGTGTACGGGCTTTTTTTCTGTCTGAGCTGCTGTCTCAAATTGAGAATTTGGAACTGAAACTGACCATTTCTCAGGGTTAATCCTAGGTGGCGAAAGAGGTCAACACACAACAATCGCGATGCATTCTGATTCATAGCGGGTAAGGCAATGGCGCCTGACCTGTCGTTTTGTTCATTCCATTCACAGGAGACACACATGCAAAAGGTGTTGCACATCAATGCGGACAAGTGCACCGGCTGTCTGCAGTGCGAAATGGCCTGTTCTTTCGAGAACTACGGCACCTTCGCCACCGCCAAATCGCGCATCAAGGTTTTCAACTTCCATCACACTGGCAAGAAGGTGCCCTACACCTGTACCCAGTGCGATGAGGCCTGGTGTTTGCACGCGTGCCCGGTGGAGGCCATCACCGTAGACAAGGCGACCGGGGCCAAGGTGGTGAACGAAACCACTTGCGTCGGCTGCAAGGTCTGCACCATTGCCTGCCCGTTCGGCACCATCAACTACATGCAGGAAACCGGCAAGGTGCAAAAGTGCGACTTGTGCGGTGGCGAGCCGGCCTGTGCCGAGGCCTGCCCCACGGGTGCCATCACCTTCATCGACGCCAACTGGACTGGGCTGGGCAAGATGGAACAGTGGGCCAACAAACTGGGCAACCAG
>Ga0172369_10008754_pt1 | contig 11400 bp, 6 predicted proteins | sample LakKiv25m_FD_114539 | JGI IMG/M metagenome (GOLD analysis project Ga0172369, IMG submission 114539) | Freshwater microbial communities from Kabuno Bay, South-Kivu, Congo - kab_022012_11.25m | ecosystem: Environmental > Aquatic > Freshwater > Lake | place: Democratic Republic of the Congo... | reverse complement strand
GGTTGGGATGCCTGCCGTCGGAGTCGGACGGGGGCGAGAGGATGGAGCCGCCGTCGTCGTGGATGTGCGCCCCGTGCGGGCCGGCGATGCGCCCGCCGGTCGGCGCGGGCCTGTCGAAGACGGCGCTGCACGCGTCGCAGCGCTCCTCGGTCGCCCCCGTCCAGCCGCACCTGGGACAGCTCGGCATCACGGACCGCCCGCTCCCGACCCTGGACCGACACCCTAGCGCCGCCGATCCGGAATGCCAAGCGTGCGACATTCCTTGCCGCCCACCAGTTTTCGGCAGCCCGGCTGCCGGCGCAGGAAGAAACCCGGCACGGAAGTGCCGGGGCAGGGCACTGCCGTTGCGCAAAACTTCCGGCGATTCGAGAGCGGGGCGCCCGATCGGGACGCCGCACCGCCTCGTCGAGTCCGCCGGCTGTCTCGTGCCCCGGCACTTCCGTGCCGGGCTCCTTTCTGCCGTTTCCGGACGGATTGACAAGACCGGGGGCGGCAGGTGCGGCATCCGGCGGGGCGGGCGAGTCCCGGCCGTGCGAAGCGTGTGCGACACGGCCCCCCCCCCGGGGAAGTGCCGTTCCCGGGTTGTGGCGCGCGCGGGCGCAGCGACCCGCCCGACGGGGGATTGCCGGCCGCAACCGCGGCGCCGACCCGCTGCCGGCCGCGGCATCCGTCTTGCTGGACACGGCCGGCGGGCGGCGCAGGGGCGTGCCGCGGAGGCGGGACCGTGACGACGCGGACCGGATTCGCACGGATGGCGGGCGCGCTGCTCGGCCTGGCAGCCGCCGGATTCGGGCGCGGCGCGGCCGCGGATGCCGGGGAGGCCGCACCGCGGTTCCCCGACGTCGTGCTCGTGGACCAGGACGGACGGAAGCTGCGGTTCTACGACGACCTGGTCAAGGGGAAGGTCGTGCTTGTGAACTTCATCTTCACGAGCTGCCGGGGGCCCTGCCCGCTGGAGACCGCGAAGCTGCGCCAGGTGCAGGAGCTGCTGGGTGACCGGGTCGGGCGCGACATCTTCATGTACTCCATCAGCATCGACCCGGAGACGGACACCCCGGCGGTCCTGAAAGCCTACGCACAGAAGTTCAAGGTGCGCCCCGGCTGGAAGTTCCTCACCGGCCGGGACGAGGACATCACTCTGCTGCGCCGCAGGCTGGGCCTGTACGACGAGGGCGTGGCGCGCAACGACCACACCGTGAACCTGGTCGTGGGCAACGACGCGACCGGCCAGTGGCTCAAGCGCTCGTCGTTCGACCACCCGCGGGTGCTGGCCGCGGTGCTGGGCGAGCGCCTGTTCAACTACGCCGTGCCGCGCGCGAAGGCCCGGGGCTACGCGCAGGCGCCCGGGCTGCGCTTCGACGCCGGCGAGGACCTGTTCCGGCGGCGCTGCCAGGCATGCCACACGGTGGGCGGGGGAGACCGCGTCGGGCCGGACCTTCTGGGCGTGACGCGCCGGCGCGAGCGCGCCTGGCTGGAACGGTGGATCCGCGCCCCCGACGAGCTGATCGCGGCCGGCGATCCGCTCGCGAAGGCCCTTGCGGAGCAGTACAAGCCGGTGCCGATGCCGAATCTGGGGCTGGGCGAGCGCGACGTCGCGATGCTGCTGCGCTACCTGGGCGACGAAGACCGCCGCCTGCTCGACGGCGCGAAGCCGGCCGACGGCGCGCGGCGCTGAACGGCGCGCAGCCGCCCTCACCCCCCGGCCCCTCTCCACACGGGCCCCGGAAGCAAGCGCCCATCTCATCGTTGTTGCGGCCCGGTGGAGAGGGGGAGAACTCCGTGCCCAACCGGCACCTGACGCCGAATCCGGGGGTGGGCCGCGCGCGCGTCCGGCAGATCGGACCCGGCTTGAGCTGCACCCCAATGACCACCGCGCGACAGGCATCGTCGCGGGAAGCGCGCCTGCCCCGCATGGGCAGAGGCTTGCCCTCCGGGGCGGAATCCGGGCCTTCGGTACACGACACTTCCGGCGCGTCGGTCGCCGCGCGGGGCCGCAAAGGTGCGCAATCCTGGCACTTCGCTTGCTGCATGTGCGCACCGGCAGGGCCGCCTCCGCACGCGCTGTCCGGAATCGGCCGGACGGACCGCGTCCGGAACCGGACGGCGCAGGCGGCGACATGCGAGGGACCGGCTCGGGAAACCAGGTGTTTCCGCGGCGGCCGCCTCCGAAGGGACGGGAACGGGACCAGGACAGGTCTTCACATCGGGGGAGTCGATCATGCAGGCGGAACGGCACGGGAAGACGGGGATCGGTGCGCGGGGGCAGCGCACGGGGCTGCGGCGGACGGCTGCGGCGTGCGCGGCCCTGTGCGGCCTCGTCGCGGCGCCGGCGCACGCGCGCTTCAACGTCCCCACCGACGCGCCGCCCAGCCCTCTGTTCGGCGCGCGGCCGTTCACCCAGAAAATGCTGATGTTCGAGGAGTTCGGGACGCAGCCGCTGCCCTCGGGCGGGCCTTCGCACTCGCTGCCGGCCGCCGCGGGCTGCGACGGCCCTTCGGCTTCCGACGTCGTGAACCCGGCGAGCGCCTGGAACCTGGACCTCGACAACTTCCTGCGCCAGCCGCTGTGGCCCGCTCCGCTCGAGCAGGCGAACACGGCGCTGCCGAATCCGTGGGCGCCGCTGGTCGGTACGTGCATCGGACGGCCGGTCACCGGCGTGCTGGAGGGACGTCCGCCGGGCGCCGACTTCGCCCACCAGCGCTGGAACGAGTTCTTCCCGCAGGTCTACTTCCAGACCGCGATGGCCGGCGCGCGCGTCAACGGCGGCATCCGCGACGCGCTGCAGATGCACCGCTACAACCGCGGCGAGTTCGGCCCCGGCGGCCTCTACCACAACACGACCGGACTGCCGGGGTTCGAGGGGACCACGCGCGGCCTGCAGATCCGTTTCCACCCGAACATGCCCATCCAGGAGCCGCAGGCGCTCTGGACCTTCGACGGGGACCTGCCGCCCAAGCTGCTCATGGCGCGCTACGGCAGCCCCTTGCTGCTGCGCCACTACAACGCGCTGCCGATCTCCGCCGCGGCCAACCGCGGCTTCGGCGAGCACACCATCACGACCCACGAACACAACGGCCACAACCCCGCCGAGAGCGACGGCTTCGCGGGCGCCTACTTCTTCCCCGGCGAGTTCTTCGACTACCACTGGCCCATGGTGCTGGCCGGCCACGACACGATCAACACGGGCGCCACCGACCCGCGCGCCGGCGCGCCCGACGGCAACGGCGGCATCACGAGAATCCGCGGCGACTGGCGCGAGACGATGAGCACGCACTGGTTCCACGACCACATGATCGACGCCACCGCCCAGAACGTCTACAAGGGCAACGCCGCCATGTTCAACATGTACAGCGCCGTGGACCGCGGGCGCGAGCCGGCGAGCGCCGCCGAGGCGGCCGGCGACCCGTCCGATCCGGGCTACGGCTGCCGTTACGCCGACTCCCGCAACGTGAACCTGTGCCTCCCGAGCGGCTCGTCGCTGGACTGGGGCAACCGCGACTACGACGTGAACCTCGTCCTTGCCGACAAGGCCTTCGACCGCGCCGGCCAGCTCTACTTCGCGCCCCTGAACACCGACGGGTTCCTGGGCGACGTGATGACGGTGAACTTCCTCTACAAGCCGTACCTGGACGTGCGCGCGCGCCGCTACCGGTTCCGCATCCTCAACGGCGCGGTGTCGCGCTACTTCAAGGTCGCGCTCGTGGACCAGGCCGGCCGTCAGGTCCCGTTCCACCTGGTCGCCAACGACGGCAACATCATGCAGCACGCCGTGCCGTTCCCCAACGTCGAGTCGCCCGAGGGCCTGCCGCAGCAGGGCATCGCGGAGCGCTACGACATCGTGGTGGACTTCGCCCGGTTCGCACCCGGCACGCGGCTCTACTTCGTGAACCTGCTGGAGCACGACAACGGCCGGGGCCCCCTGTCGTTCGTGCCGCTCGCGAACGTCTGGAGCGGCGCCTACGCGGCGCAGGGCTGCCCGGCCAACTGCGATCCGGCCGTCGGCACGTTCCTGGAGCTGCGCGTCCAGCCGTATTCCGGCACCGACCGCAGCATGAACCCCGAGGACTACGTCGAGGGGAAGAAGACGATGATCCCGCTGCCCGGCTTCACGAAGCAGGAGCTGGCGAACGCGAAAGAGCGCACGTTCACCTTCGGGCGCAGCGGCGGCAGCGACTCGAAGCCCTGGACCATCCGCACCGACGGCGGCATCGGCTTCAACGCGACCAGCACCGACGGGCTCGTCGACCGGATCTCCGCCTCTCCGGAGCGCGACAGCGTCGAGGTCTGGCACCTGGAGAGCCCCGACGGGTGGGACCACCCGGTCCACGTCCACTTCGAGGAGGGACAGGTCCTGCAGGTGGACGGCCGGGCCCCGTTCCTGTGGCTGAAAGGCGCGCGCAAGGACATGTACCGCATCGGCGGCGTCACCGGGAACCCGCTGCGGCTCACGCTCGCCATCCGCGTGCGCGAGTTCCTGGGCACCTACGTGGAGCACTGCCACAACACCCAGCACGAGGACACCGCCATGCTGCTGCGCTGGGACAGCCGCAACCCCGGCCAGGTCGTGCCCGTGCGCTCGCCCTTCCCCACCTGGGACGGCGTCTTCTACCTCCCCACCAACACCACCGACGTGCCCACCTGCTACGAGGGCGAGGACACCCCCTGGCCGGCGGGCCTCCCCGCTCCGATCGCCGTGGCCGACTCGGCCGACACGCCCGCGGACACCGCGGTCGTCGTCCCCGTCCTGGACAACGATCGGTGCGTCGGACAGTGCGATCCGGACACGCTCTCGCTGCGCAGCAGTCCCGCGAACGGCACGGCGGTGCGAAACGGCGACGGCACGACGACCTACCTGCCGGAGCCGGGCTTCAACGGGCTCGACTCGTTCACCTACGCGGTGCGCGACACGACGAAGGGCCACCTGGACTCGAACGTCGCCTCCGTGGTGATCGCGGTGGGCGCGGTCGCACCCGCCGTCGCCGCCTTCGCGCCGCCGAACGGCGTGCCCGGCGACGTGGTCACCATCACCGGCAGCGGGCTCGGCGCCACCTCCGCGGTGCTCTTCGGCGTGACCGCGGCGCGCGTCTTCTTCGCACTGTCGGACACGATGGTCGTCGCCGTGGTGCCGCCGCTCGCCGTCACGGGGCAGCTCGCGCTCGCGACGCCGGCGGGCGTGCTGCTGAGCGAGGACTTCTTCTTCGTCGGCCCGCTGCCGCCTCCCGCCGCCTCGCCGGCGATCACCGCACTGTCGCCTGCGAGCGGTCCGGTCGGCACGTCGGTGACCATCACGGGCGTCGGGCTCGCGGGCGCCGTGCGCGTCATCTTCCACACGACGCCCGCCGCGGCGTTCACTGTCGTCTCCGACACGCAGCTCGTCGCGAACGTGCCCGCCGGTGCCGTCACGGGCTTCGTCACCGTGGACCTGCCGACGGTCTCCGTGACCAGCGAGGTCGCCTTCACCGTGACCGCGGCGCCTCCTCCTCCCCCTCCGCCGCCTCCTCCTCCCGCGCCGGTGGACGCACTTTTCGCCGACAACTTCGACTCGTGTACGTCCGGGACCGACCTCGGGGCGGGCTGGGAGCTGGCCTCGGGCCGCTGGTTCTGCAAAGCCACCCGGGCGCGCGGCGTCACGTCGGCGGGCCGGGCGCTCGCACGGGCGAACCTCTCGGCGGACCAGTCGGTCCGGGCGCGCGTCCACCTGAACACGGGCGCCGACGGCTCGGGCATCGTCGCGCGCGACGACGGGTCGAGCCGCTACGTGGCGCGGCTGCTGCTGCCGGGCCGCATCCAGGTGGCACGCCTGGACGGTGCGGCGCTCACGGTGCTGGGCGACGCGGCGGTGCCGATCGGGGTGAACGCCTTCCACAAGATGGGATTGCGCGCGACGGGAAGCTCCCCGGTGCAGCTCGCGGTCACGTTCGGGAGCGCGATCGTGATCAGCGTGCAGGACGCCTCCGCGCAGCGCGTGCTGTCGGGCCGCGCGGGGCTCTGGTCGGGCGCGAACGCGATCACGCAGTACGACGACTTCGCGGCCGAGAGCCTGGGCGCCGCGGCGCCTCCGCCTCCTCCGCCCCCGCCTCCTTCGGGCGCGCTGCTGTCGTTCGCGGACGACTTCGACGCATGCACGTCGACGTCCGGTCTGGGCGCGTCATGGACGGCGGCGGGCACGTGGTACTGCCGCGACGGGCGGGCGCGCGGCGAGTCGGCGGGAGGCGTGGCTCTCGTGAACGGCACCTTCCCGGCGGACGTGACGGTGAAGGCGCGCCTCGTGTACTCCGCCTCGAGCGGCACCGCGAGCGGGCTGGCGGCGCGCGCGGCGGGCGGGGCGTACTACGCGGCGCGGGTGCTCGGGACCGGGCGGCTCCAGCTCGTGCGCGTCCAGGGCGGGACGACCACGGTGCTGGCGGAGCGGGCGATTGCGGCCCGGGCGGCGCCGTGGGCGTTCGACCTGAGCCTCGCGGTGTCGGGCGGGAGCCTGACGGCGACCTACGACCGGGGCGCCGCGACGCTCGCGGCGACCGATGCGAGCCCGCTGCCGGCGGGGTCGGCGGGACTCGTGAGCGGGTCCGCCAGCCGCACGCAGTACGACGGGTTCGGCGTCGTCTCGGGGGCGGTGGCGACGCCGTAGAGGAAGGCCGAGCTGCGGGGGCGGGGCGGGAGACGACGGCTCTCCCCCCCGGCCCCCCGCTCGTTTCGCTAACGCCCGTATTCTCCATGCCGCAGGTGAGCCAGAGACTCGGATCCTCCGGCGGATTCCGCTGCCGGATGCCGACCACCGCAGCCCCGCCGGGCGTCGCGCTCACGCGCGCCTGTCCCGGACGCGGCACCCCGGTGAGCGCGACCTCCGCCCGCGTTCCGTGAAGGAGCTGAGCCGGGTCGAGCAGGCTCGGGGCTCCGGGGTCGCCGGTCTCGATCCTCGCCCCGCGTCGCTCCAGCCCCGCCACGAGCCGCCGCGGCGACCCTCCGCTCGCCAGGAACTCGATCGCCTCCAGCGCCGAGGTCTTCCCGCAGTTGTTGTCGCCCACGAGCAGGTTCACGCGCGTAAGCCCGCCGATGGTCAGCTTCTCGAAGCGGCGGAAGCCCTCGATGGTCACTTCGCTCATCATCATGGTCCGCTCCTACGGCGCCCTTCGCCCGGCGATGCTCCGGCGGCGCGCGGCGCCGGTGCCCGCGGCGCGAAGATGACCCGGCAGCGCGCGCCCGTCGAGGACCTCGGCGACCTCCGCGGCGCGCACGTCGCACAGCTCCGCCAGGAACAGGTCCTTGTGGGCGCGCTCGGCGGCCCGGGCGGGGTGCCAGCGCGCCACGAAAGCGGCGACGGCCTCGGGGTCGGCGGCGGGGATGGGTTCGGGCATGGGGACGCTCCGGGACGCGCGGAACGTTGCACGGAGAGGCACGGATGGCCCTCCCCCGCCCCCCCCCATTTCCCGCTTGCCATCGCACGCGGCGTCCGGTCTTATGCCGGGCGCATCCGACGGGCGGCACCGACCCGATGCCCGGGGCGGCCGACAGCCTGAAGGGAAGGCGGACATGGGAACCAAGGAAGTGACGAATCGGGACAAGTCGATGCGGATCGTCGCGGCCGCGGGGGACGAGAGCGTCGAGCGCGTGCGCGACGCGATGTGCGGCGACTACGGCCAGGAGGCGGCCCGGGGGGTCGAGGTGGCCCAGCGGGCGGTCGTGGCCAGGCTCCGGCAGACGGGCGCGGCGATGCTCGCGGCCGACGACGCCCATCGCGACGAGCAGGCCGACGACGCGGAGCCGCGCGACGAGCGCGACGCGGTGGCCGAGGAGGCGCGGGGGCGGCTCATGACGCTGCGCGACGCGGCGCAACTGGGCTTCGGCGACAAGACGGTGGCCGCTCTCGGGTTCAAGGGCGAGACGCCGGCCGACCCCGCGGCGGTGCTGCGGCTGGGCAACGACGTGCTGCGCGCCCTCGCGAAGATGAAGAAGGGGCCCACCCGGATTCCCGACTACGTCTTCGACCCCGCGGCGCACTCGGAGCCGCTGGCGCCCCTGCTCAAGCGCCTCGACAAGGCCCTCGGGAACGTGGCCGCGGAGGCGAAGCAGCTCGACGCCACGTTCGTCGCGAAGCAGAAGGCGATCGGTGAATTCGACCGCGTGTTCTCGCGTTCGGCCAACCTCATCAGCGCGCTGCTGGCGGCGGCGGGCGAGGACGAGCTGGCGCGGCGCGTGCGGCCGACCGGCCGGCACCCGGGCGTGCTGCCCGAGGTGGAGGAGACGGAGCCGACGACGACGCCCCAATAGGGCAGAAGTCCCCGGAGCCGCCTCGGCGGCTCCGTGCGATTGCGCGGGGCCCGATCCGGCAGTCCGGATCGGGCCCCTTCCTTTCCCGGGAGCGTTGCGGGCGGCCGAAAACGGGCCCGGGAGATTCCCGGGGGCGTTCCCGGCGGCCGGAAACGGGCCCGGGAGATTCCCGGGGGCGTTCCCGGCGGCCGGAAACAGGCCCGGGAGATTCCCGGGGACGTTGCGGGCGGCCCGAAACAGGCCCGGGAAGCCGGCGGGGGCGTCTCGGGCGGTCGGAAGCGGACCCGGGACGACAACGCTGTGCGCCCGAGGGTACGGCGACCGGCGGGCCGCGCCGTGTGGCGGCACCGTGGCGGAAGTGCGATCTTGCCCGCAGGCGCGCCCGTGCGCCCGCAAAGGAGCGGCCTCGTGAGACTCGAGTGGTTCCGGGCCCAGGGCTTCCGCAGCGTGCTCGACGTCGAGCTCGACCTGGCGCCCCCTGCCGGGCCGGTCGCGACGGACCCCGCCGACTGGGTCGCTGTCTTCCGAGGTCCCAACGGCGCGGGCAAGTCCAACGTGCTGCGGGCCATCCGGGCGTGGTTCGGGCTCTTCCGGGGGACACCCTGGCCGGGTCCCTGCAGCCCGCCCGCGCGCCGGGACTTCGACCGCTCGGACTTCGCACGCCAGTCCCTCGGCGCAACCGTGCTCGACGGCAGGCTCGTCGGTCTGGCCGAGCACGCCCGACGCGTCGGACTGCCCAACCCCCGGGGCTTCGACCGGCTGCGCGCACGCTTCGAGCTGTCGCCGGCACAGGACGTCGGCCTTCACGCGGCGGAGGTCCTTCTGGACGGGCAGGACCTCGCACGGATCGACATGGCGGACACGACGACCGAGCTCCGGGTCTTCTGGGGCCGGCTCTGCCGGTCGCTGGCCGAGCACGGGCTCGGGTATCTGCCGGCGTTCCGCGGGCTGCGCGAGGAGACGGCCGGCCTGGCAGACGGGCAGGAGCCGGCGTCGGCCGCGCGCACGCCCCGGGTCGAGCACCCCGTCGACGGACTTCAGAAGCTGCTCTCGGACGCGAGCCGATCGCCGGACGCCGTGCGCCGCCGGGGCTTCCGGCAGTTCGAGGAGTTCGTCCGCGGGCCGCCGCTGTCGCGCGGCCGCCTGTCCTTCGAGCAGGACGCGGAGGGAGGTCTGACGCTCCTGGAAGAGAGGGCCCTCGGCGACCTGACCGTCGACATGCCCGTGCGCAGTCTCGGCTCGGGGGAGCAGGAGGCGCTTTCCATCCTCGCGCTCGCGATGGTGCCGGGGGCGTCCGTCGTCGCCGTCGAGGAGCCGGAGGCCCACCTCTACTGGAGCACGCAGCGGACCCTGCGCGCGGCGCTGGAACGCCTCTGCCTCGACGAGACGACGCCCCCGGGCCAGTTCCTGGTAGAGACGCACTCGCACGAGTTCGTCTTCGGGACGCGCTACTTCGACGTGAGCATGGTCGACGGGGCGACCCGCGTCGAACGGCGCCCGAACCCCGAGGCGCACCGGCACTTCCACGAGCCCGGCCCCGTCCGGGACGCGCTGCGCGACCTGCTGAGGGTGCAGCTCCGGCCGGACGAGCCGCTGTACACGCCGGCGGGGAAGGAACCCGTGACGGCCGCCCGGATGCTCGACCTGCTGGAGCGCGGCGACCCGGCGGCCGACGAGTTCCTCCAGGTGGCCGCACGCGCGGTGCTGAGCGCGGTCGCGGCCGAGGCCCGTTCGCGGCGCGGAGGCGCGTGAGCCGATGGGCGTCCTGGTCGTCTCCCCGCTCCATCCCGAGCCGGGCTCCGTGACCAGCGGGTGGGCCGCGAGCCTGGTCCGGCAGGTCGGCGCGACGCACCTGCTGGGCGCCGGCGCGACCCGCGAGGCGTTCCTGGCGCGGCTCGGTCCCGACGTGGCGGGAATCGCCTTCTTCGGTCACGGCGACGCGGACCGGCTCTGTGCCGAGGCCGTCGGCGCGGCGCAGTCGCCGCTGCCGGTGCTCGTGACGTCGGCGGACGCGGCGCTGCTTGCGGGCCGGTGGGTCTTCGCGCTCGCCTGCTGCGCGGCGACCCGGCTGGGCCCCGACGCGGTCCGCGCCGGGTGCGCGGTCTTCGCCGGATATCGTCACGAGCTCGCCGTGACGGAGCTGACAGCCGCCGAGAACGCGATGATCGAGCCGCTGGCCGTGACCGTGCCGCTCGCCCTCTTCGGGGGCATGCGGGAGGCGCGGTCGCTCGAAGCCGTGCAGGGCGCGGCCGCACGCGGCGTGTCCGAGTCGCTGGGGGGCGGGCAGCGGTTCATGCTGCTCGTCCTCGTCCAGCAGCTCGCGGAGATCACGGTCCTGGGCTGAAGCCCGATGGGCGGGTCGATCCGCGGGCGGACCGTTGCGCTCTCCGACCCGAAGCGAGGGCCCCCCCCGCACGCGCCGGCCCCGGGATCCGCGAGGGACCCCGGGGCCGGCGATCGAACCGTGCCTGCTGCTACAGCGAGCCCGTCACGAAGTCGTCGAACTGCGTGCGCGCCACCGTGCCGCTCAGCAGACCGGCGCTGCCCGCGCTCAGCCGTGCCGCGCTGGTGTCCGTCGCGGAAGCCAGCGGGACCCCGTTGAGCGACGCGTCGAGCTGCACCGTCGCGGCCCCGGAGACCACCAGCCTCACCGTCGTGAAGGCGTTCACCGGCACCGTGGCCGGCACGTCCGCCAGCACCGTCGTGCCCGCCGGCGTCACCCGCACGATCTGCAGCCGCTGCGTGGCCAGCACCCGCGCCGCGTAGTAGCTGCCGCCCGCCGCCCTCGCCACGACACCCGAGCCCGTGGCGACTCCCGTGAGCTGCACGCGCGCCTGCACCGACGTGTCACCCATCGGCGCGGTTATCGCCGTCGCGATGGCCTGCAGCACCTCGCCGCGCGCGCGCCCGCCCACGCACAGCCACCGGCCGTTGACGATCCAGTTCGCCCCCAGGTCGACCGCCGACGTGCATGCGTTGAAGTTGTCGGCGAAGTTCACCACCGTCCCGGGCGGAGGCGGAGGAGGAGGCGGCGGAGGCGCCGCCGCCGCGGTCTGCACGGCGAAGTCGGCCAGCTCTTCGCTGTTCGGCAGCTCGTGGACGGCGCTGTCGGCGACGAAGAGGGTGCGGCCC
>Ga0172369_10008750_pt1 | contig 11405 bp, 14 predicted proteins | sample LakKiv25m_FD_114539 | JGI IMG/M metagenome (GOLD analysis project Ga0172369, IMG submission 114539) | Freshwater microbial communities from Kabuno Bay, South-Kivu, Congo - kab_022012_11.25m | ecosystem: Environmental > Aquatic > Freshwater > Lake | place: Democratic Republic of the Congo... | reverse complement strand
CTACTTAGCTCAGTCGGTAGAGCAATCGGCTGTTAACCGATTGGTCGTAGGTTCGAGTCCTACAGTAGGCGCCATCCGGCCCGTTGGAGAAGTGGCTTAACTCACATGCCTTTCACGCATGCATTCATGGGTTCGAATCCCGTACGGGTCACCAACGTCTGACAATCTGTCCTCGAGGCAGATTTTTTCTTTTGTGGCTGTCTACCATTTATGCAATGTTAGAATGTAATCATGAAACAAATTAGATATGAAGTTACCGTTGACATAAACGCCCCCATCGATGCGGTGACCGCCCTATTCGTCAATCGCCAAACAATGCCTTTATGGGAAGAGGGCTTGACGGAAATCATCGACACCAAAGGGAAACTTTTCGAAGTAAAAAGCCAAGGCCGATTGATCTTCGAATTCAACGGAGCGCGCATGGCAATGGATGTTAAGGTAATCGACGCGGATTTGCCCTCTTCGATCACGATAATGTATGAAATGGGCTTAGCCCATAACCGCTGCCGCAATTACTTTTCGGTCATCAGCGAGCATACGCGCTGGACGATGAAAGTCCATTTCCGCTTCGATGATGACAATACCTATGATCGCCGCCGTTTCATTGCCAAAACGACAGCCGGGATGATCCAATTCAAGAAATTTGCCGAAGCGCAATATTAGTAAGCGTTTCGTTTGGTGAAACGATGATAATCCGTATAATCGAATAGGAGGATTTACCATGGAAACAAAACAAGCGATGATCGCCCGGAGATCCAATTACGATTTGACCGACAAAATGACGATGACGCACAACGAGCTGGAAGACTTATTGGCGTTTGCGCTCGAGAAAGCCCCGTCGGGATTCAATAGCCAAAGCAGCCGGATCGTCCTTGTGTCAGGGGCCAAACACGACGAATTATGGGACCTGGTCTTGGCTGGCGTCAAACGGGAAATCGGTGCTACCCCGGCGTTTGAAAAAAGCCGAATGAAGATTGCCGGTCTTCGCAAAGCGGCCGGAACGATACTCTTTTACGAAGACGAAAGCATCAACGATGACTTGAAAACACGGTTTCCTTTGTATCAAGGAAATATACATACTTGGTCAGAGCAATCGCAGGGCATGCTTCAATATGCGGTTTGGACCCTATTGGCCGATGCTGGCATGGGGGCTTCGCTTCAGCATTATAACGAACTAATCGCCGAACCGCTGAAAGCCGCATGGAACATCAACTCGTCATGGCGCTTAGTCGGTCAGATGCCGTTCGGCGTGCCGCTTAGCCTTCCTGCCCCCAAAGAGAAAAAGCCTGGCCGCAGCCGCTTAATCGTCATCGAATAAGAGTCCTGAAGCCAAAATAGCCCTTCGGGGCTTTTTTTGGTTAATTACATTCGTCGCAGTGCTAATATATTCGTATATGAAAAACGTACTTGAACTGTTTACGAAGCCGATTGCCCATCGCGGCCTTCATGATGCGACCAATGTCGAAAATTCTTTAGGAGCCTTCAAGCAGGCAATCGAAGCCGGATTCGGATTCGAACTCGACGTGCACATGCTGAAAGACGGAACGATCCTCGTTCACCACGACGAAGATCTCAAGCGACTTGAGGGTGCTGAAGGCAAACTGAAGGAAATGACGATCGAAGAAGTCAGACAACATCCATTTTTACAAGGCGGGGAGACGATTCCGACGCTTGAGGAAGTGCTGGAAGTCACCGCCGGACGCGTACCGATATTGATCGAAATGAAAATAAGCGACGGCTTTGATCCGGCCTTTACGGCCAAGTTGCTCGAAGTGCTTAGTCATTACGAGCACCAAGACACAATCGCCATCCAATCGTTCAATCCCTATGCCGTTAGATGGCTTAAGGAGCATACTGACAAATATCCGCTTGGACAATTGAGCTCAGGCAAACTTGAAGGGCAGAAACCACATATCCAGTTCATGTTCAAGACGTTGCTTGTCAATCTTATTTCTCATCCCGATTTCGTCTCTTACGACATAGCCCATTTGCCGAAAGCCTCCGTCAAGCGGGCACGTCGCCGCGGCATGCCGATCATTGCCTGGACCATCGATAGTCAACCAAAACGCGACTTGGCTTTGCGATATGCCGATCAGATCATTTTCGAAGCCATAAAGATATAGGCAAAGTATCATACAGCATCCGTTACAATAACATTGTAGTTATGCTTTTTAGTTGTGATATACTATCAGCGTTGTAGGTGAAATAATGAACATTTTTGCAGATTTAGCGATGCACCATCTTGATGGTCACAAGAAAATGACGTGTGCCAGCGACATCATCGTCCTCGACGAAAGCAGCATCAAAAGCGTCTATATCCCCCTCGTGGGTCCTAATGGCGCCGATCTCGAATTATTCGTCAAGGAAGGCGATGAGGTCAAAGTGGGCACCAAATTAGGCAAACGCAAAGACTTTTACGTTCCGGTGTATTGCCCCATTTCCGGTACCATCAAAGCCAAAGTAAATCGCTATAATCCGATCGTCGGACGGGCAACGCCGCACTTCGAAATCGAAAACGATTTCAAGAAAACGGCCGCCGAACCATTGAAAACCGTCGCTTTCGAGAGCCCGCGCGAAGAAATAATCGGGGCGATTAAAGAAGCCGGACTCGTCGGTCTGGGCGGAGCCGGTTTCCCGACTTACGTCAAATACGAAAACGCCAAGGACATCGACACTTTGATTATCAACGGCGTCGAATGCGAACCTTATCTTTCAACCGACTTCAAGATTGCCGAACATTACGCCGAAGATGTCGTCAAAGGCGCGGAAATGTTCCGTCTAGCCTCCGGAGCCGAGCTTGGCCTCATCGCCATCAAGGTCCACAAGACGGCCATGAAGGAAGCCTTGACGAAGGCTTTGGTCGAATACGCCCATCTCAAACTGGTCGAAGTACCCGATGCCTACCCGATGGGTTGGGAACGGACCTTGATCAAAAAACTCACCAAGCGCAGTTATGATAAGCTTCCTTCCGAAGCCCATGTCCTTGTTAATAATCTGACGACGGCGTATGCCGCTTCGCGCTCGTTACTGTTCGGCGAACCGTTGACGCACCGGATCATCACCTTGTCCGGCAATGGTCTTAATAAAGAAACAAACGTATTAGTTCCAATCGGCACTCCGATGAATCAAATCGTCGAGGCGATGGGCGGCTATGCCCAAGAAGAAGTGACTGCTTTCGCCGGCGGGCCGATGAGTTCAAAAGCCATCAGCGACGACACGTTCGTCGTTCAAGTTCCAATGGGTGCCTTCACGGTCATCAAACCGCTTAAGAATAAGGAAATACCCTGCCTTCGCTGCGGCAGCTGCACGGCTGCCTGCCCAGCCAATATCCAACCGATCGAAATCAAACTCGCCCTTGACGGCGACAATACCGAACGTCTCATGAAGCTTGATGTGATGCGCTGCGTCGAATGCGGTTTATGCTCTTACGTATGCCCGTCGGGCATCGAAGTGACCGAAGCCGTCCGCAAAGCCAAAGTCAAAGTGCGCATCGCCACTGCCAAAGCGGCGTTTGCGAAGAAGTGAGGTCGCTATGAAATTTATCGTTACTCCTGGGCCTTATCAACGAGGCAGCCATAAAACCGGCATCATCATGCGCGATCTCATGATCGCTCTGTTAATCGTATGGGCGGCCGGAATTGCCTACAATTTCACCATTGGCGTCGCATATGGGCTCAAGGCAATTGTCATGGTTCTGGTCGCTTCGTTAGTTACGCTACTATGCGACATTCTTGTACACGCGATCCGCTATAAACCGGAACAAGGAGCTTACTTCAAGACATTGCTCATGCATGTCCGTCAAAACTTCAGCCTGGTCACTGCGGTCATTTTTGCCTTGACGCTTCCGATTGGAACGCCTTACTACGTCATCGTCATTGGCAGCATCTTCGCCACGCTTCTAGTCAAATACGCTTTTGGCGGATTTGGCGCCAATATCTTCAATCCGGCGGCGTTCGCCCGCATTTTCGTCGCTTTGACGTTTGCGAGTTCGCTGGTGCCGCATCTTGGCAATCCGGCCGATGTTCCAACCTTGACTGCCGGGGCCACGATCACAACCGCATTTGCCAATCTCGGTTCGCTGAAATGGATCGGCGACACCATGGCCGGACTAAACGTCAATTTGGGTCAAGCGTGGCTTGGGCTATATTCGGGCGCGCTTGGCGAACCATTTGCACTTTTGATTCTTCTAGTGGGTATTTGGCTCGCTTACCGTAAAGCACTGAACTGGCGCACCCCGGTTTCATATCTTGGAACCGTCGCCATAACAGCATTTGTCATTGCTCTATTCGCCGGTATCAACCCATTTGATTACATTCTTCTCCACCTCGGCTTAGGCGGATTGATGTTCGGGGCCGTCTTCATGCTGACCGATCCCGTGTCGGGACCGACTTCCCCATTCGGCAAGATCGTCATCGGCATCATCGCCGGTTTGATGACGGTGTTGATTCGGATTCAGGGCAACCTGCCCGAAGGCGTCATCTTTGCGATTGCCATCGCTAACGTGCTCTCGCCGCTGATTGATAGGTTATCAAGCGGCATGACAAACTTGCATATGCAGAAGAAATGGCTCGTCATCGGCGGTTTGCTATTCGGTTCGCTATCGCTTAACGGCGGATTGGCTTTTGCCAAGGTATATCAGCAGAACCAGCCGTCTTCGTCAAGCGAATCAAGCAGCGAGGATATCTCGAGTTCCGAGCCATCAAGCGAAGAACCGATTATTCCTTTCAAAGTTCTGTCAGGCGCATATGCCAGCATCGCTTGTGAGGATTATTGCGCCGAACAGACCCAGGAAGTCAACGTCAACCTCAATGAGAGATTCGAAATTCTTTCGATTGAATTGATTGGTACAAACACGACCGGCAACCCGTATCGCAACAATTGGAATAACGGAGAAGCCGCCATCGTTGCTTACTATGAATCGCTGACAATCGCCCAGATTCAAGCCCTTGATCCGCTGAACCTGCCGAATGAAGCATTCGTCGCCGGAGTCACCGTGACCGCCGAACGGTTATTGCGGGCTTTGCAAGATGCCCTTGATTCAGTTGAAATATACACCGGCAGCGCCACGAGTAACGCCGAAGAAGAACATTATGCCGATCAAACGACCAACGTTACGGTATACGTCATCGGCGGCGTGATCGAATGCATTACTCTCAGCGGCCAAGTTGCCGTCGGCACTTCTTGGATCAATAGTTGGAACAGCCATTATCAGACCATCTTCGACTACTACGTCGGAATGACGGTGGTCGAGATACAGGCTTTGGGCACGCTTCCCCATGCCAGCGACGGTTTCGTGGCCGGGCTGACATATTCGACCGAACGGCTGTTTGACGCCATCATCGACGCCCTCAGCACGTACGGAGGTTAATCATGGATAAACGAATTAAACTTCCATTATTTCTTGGCACGGTCTGCTTAATCGCCAGCGCGGCGCTAGCGGCCGTCAACGCCTGGACCTACCCTATCATTTCGCAGCGCGAAGAGGATGCCCGCAACCGCGGTTATCTCGAAACGCTCAATCTTGAATCGGGCGCCGGACTCACGATGTCGAGTCTACAAACGGCTGAAGGCGAACTGGCTACTAAAGGCATGACCGGTTACGTCTTTTTCACCAATGACAGTGATTCCAAGCTATACGGAGCTGTGTATAACGGCGAAGTAAGCGGCTGGGAATCGGGCATCAAGTTCCAAGTCGGCATCGCCGACGGCTTATTCACCGGTTATAACAACATCGCCAATAACGAAACAGCTACCATCGGCGGCACCTTCCTCACCAATTTCAGCAATATGATCGAAGGCGTCAGCGCCACCGACGCGACGGCACTAAGCGATGCCATCAATGCCTATATCTCCGCCAACATCGCCGGAGCGACGGCCAATTACGCCGAGTTCACCCGCGGTGCTCTTGTCCCGGCCTTGCTGGCCTGCGGCAGCCACTACGCCAGTCTGGAGGCAACGCTATGAAGAAACTAAACATCATCGTCGATGGCATCATCAAGAGCAATTCCACGTTCGTGCTCTTATTGGGCTTATGCTCGATTCTGGCTTCTTCGTCGACTTTCTCTTCCGCCGTCGGCATGGGCGTGGCCGTCATTTTGGTCTTAATGACGACTAACGTCATCATTTCCCTTGTCCGCAAAATCACTCCTAACGACATTCGGATTCCGGTCTATATCGTCATCATCGCCGTCGTCGTCAGCATCATCCAGATGATCATGAAGGCATTCACGCCGGAACTGGCTCTCACGTTGGGCGTGTATTTGCCCCTCATCGTCGTCAACTGCGTCATCATGGCTCGTGCCGAAGTGTACGCAAGCAAAAACAACCCGTTTGATTCATTCCTCGATGCCCTTGGCATTGGGCTTGGCTATCTATTTTCAATCGTCGCCCTATCGCTTTTAAGGGAAATTATCGGTACCGGAGCGTTACGCTTCGTTGATCCGTTCACCAATAGCGAATTGTTCAATGTCCGCCTCTTCCCGTTCCAGTATGCGATTCCGCTATTCGCACAAAACGCCGGTGCGTTCCTGATGCTCGGCTTGATGTTGGCGGCCATCAACGCCATCCAAGCGGCAATCACAACCAGAAAAGCCAAAAAACAAGCCGCCAATTCGGCGACCAAAGGAGGTAATTAACTATGGAACTCATCATATTGATTATCTCGTCAGTCCTTGTTTCTAACGTCGTCCTCGTCCGATTCTTAGGCATTTGTCCTTTCCTTGGCGTGTCCAAGAAGACGTCTAACGCCGTCGGCATGGGTTTGGCGGCCATCTTTGTCGTCTTCTTCTCTTCGCTATTGTCGTATGGACTATACTATTTGGTCTTAGCGCCGCTCAATCTCGAATATTTGGCGTTACTGTCGTTCATCCTGATTATCGCCGCCTTCGTCCAATTCGTCGAAATGTTCTTCAAAAAATTCATCCCGTCCTTATATAAGGCGCTTGGAATTTATTTACCGCTCATTACGACTAACTGCGTCGTCTTAGGCGTCGCTCTCGAAAATATTTCCAACGGTTTCACATTTTGGGAAATGTTAGCCTATTCGGCCGCGGTTCCGGCTGGCTTTACGCTAGTGCTGCTATTATTCTCGGTGATACGCGAACGTCTTGATTCGCTCAACAAAGTTCCCGGTCCGTTCAAGGGAACGGCGATTGCTTTGATCACGACCGCTTTATTGGCTTTGGCGTTCACTGCCTTTGCGGGGTTACTATGATCCCGACTTGGGTGTCAGTCATTATCGGAATCGCCATCATTGCCGCTTTAGTCGGTTTATTTATCCTTGGTTACGTCATGAACAAAAGAACTCCCGTTCCCGCGGGTTGCGAGAATTTGACGCCGGATTGCGAGGGCTGCGCCATTTCCAGCTGTTCGCTCCATCGTCCCAGTTCCGATAAAGTGGAGGTCATCTAGCTATGTGGTTGGACATTTTTAAAGCCGCCGGGGTTATGCTTGGCATCGGTGCCGTCCTGGGATTGGCTTTGGCCATCGCCAGCATCACGCTCACCGTTAAAGTCGATCCGCGCTTTGAAGCGGTCGTCAATATGCTGCCCGGACTTAATTGCGGCGTGTGCGGCCATCCCGGCTGCGCCGGCATGACCACCGCCATGCTTGACGGGTCGCAGAAGAAGGTTTCCGCCTGCCGCCCGAGCAAACCGGAACAACGAGCAAAGATCATCGAATATCTCAACAGCACGCCCGGACCTGACGGGAAGACGTTGAAAGTCGAAATCTAATATATAATTGACCTAGGCAACTAGGTCATTTTTGATGATGAAACGGAAAATAACACTGACAAAAAACATTAACGACATCTATGCGCTCAATCTCCTTGTGGTATTGACCTCTTTGATCGTCGTATGGACAAACCTGTTCAACAGTCCAAAAGGAAACCTCGCCGTCAACGTATACGTGGAGACGGAACGCATCGACACGCTTTCATTGGACGATGATGTTGTCGTCGTTTATAAAAAAGCCGATTATCCGATATTACTTGGCGACATCACCGTGGAAATTTCCTCACGGCGCGTCCGGGTCGAAAAAGAGACCTCGCCACTTCATTATTGCTCGATTCAAGGTTATGTCGGCGCGGCCGGCATGCCAATCGTATGCGCGCCAAATTACTTCATGGTCGTCATCGAAGAAGTGAGAACTTGATCATGACACCAATCAAGAAAATGACCCGCTTGGCGATCTTGCTGGCGTTAGGCGTCATCATCAACTATATGGAACATGTGCTGCTGCCGACTTCGTTTATCGCTCCCGGCGTCAAACTCGGATTAGCGAACACCATCGGGCTGATCGTTTTATATTATTTCGGCGTCAAAGAGTTCGTCGCCATCGGTTTCTTGCGTGTCGTCATGACGGCATTATTCACCGGTTTCGGCTTCAATTTCTTCATCTCGCTCAGCGGTTGGGGGTTGTCAACCCTGATTGTTTTGATTCTCTATGCGCAAAATAAACTTTCAATCATCGGCTTGTCGATGGTGTCGGCCGTCTTCCACGGCATCGGCCAAGTGATTATGGTCAGCATTCTTTATGAGTCGATGCTTATGCTGAATTATCTACCCATCTTGAGCGTGACTGGCATCATCAGCGGTCTGATGATTGCCGTAATCACCAAAGAAGTGCTCCGGCGCATCGATGCCGTGCCCTACGTGGAGTCGTGACATGAAAGCCTTTTTCGCATTTCTGAAACAGGCATACCAAAGCGTCCGCCACATGTTGACGCCAAAGGAATGGTCGATGACGATTACCACCTTCATTTTGAGCGGCATTCTCGTCTCGTCGGTGTTTTGGGCCAATCCGAACGCCAGCGAGGAAGTGCTGTTCGAAGCGCTCGGATACAATTTAAAGGTCAAAACCGAAAACGGCGCCAACCTTTCGCCGTTCCACACCTACTATTACGTCTTGTATGAAAAAATCTATCCTCAGTCTCATCGGGACCGCGTCAAGGAAATACTTAACGAAGAAGTGCCGTTGCTGCATAAAGTCAGCGACCGCAGCACGACATATCATTTTCTTATAGATGACAACCAACCTGATCTCGGTCGTTTAATCAACCTGCGCGACGTCAACGAATCGCTTGGAAGCGATGAATGGATTGCAATCCCGCACTATCTTTATGACATTCTTTCAATCGGAAAACAGCTGACGATCGACACCAATTCCAATTTCAATTTCTTCGTGGGCAAACTGAGCGATTTTTGGGAAGAACTGATTGACGATTTCGGCTTTCCGTTCGAGTATCAGCTTTTGGACCCATATTACAACGCCACGCAGCGGGCATATCTAGAAGAACTGCTCTCATATGTCCCGAAAACCGAGGCTGAAGTCAACTCGACCTTGGAACTGGAGGAACGTAACGACGGCTACTACGCTAAATTCAACGCTTATAACGGCTCACCGGTCGGTAAGCTGGAAATAACGTTGGGCGGCATCGCCAAAGGCTACGCCAACGACGTCATCAGCGCCAGATTGATGTCCGAACGCCTGACCCACGGCTACATCAGCGGAGGGCAAAGTTCAAATACGGCGCTCGGGACAAGGCATAACGATCAAACGTGGAGCATCCCGATGAGTTCACCGCTGCCAGGCGTACAACGGGCCTATATCATCAATCGGACCGGGTATTTCAACATCTCGACTTCCGGCGGTTATCAAGGCGTGAAAATCATCATTGAAGACGAACAAGTGTGGCGGCATCACATCATCAACGCCTGGGATGGGTACCCGTCCAGAATTCAGTTTCATGTCAACGTGATGTCCAAAGACGTTCCGGCTGCCGCGCTCGACGCTTTGTCGACTGCGCTGATGAACATGACGATTGAAGAAGGAATGGCCTTGCGGCAAACCTACATCGATCGCGGACTCGAACTGGAAATATCATGGATCGACATCACCCCGGAAAACACATTGGCTATATCGCACACCGAAGGTTTTACGCAATATATGACGACGATTCCTGAGAACAGTTATTTCGTCATTGAAAAACTTTCATGAAAACGCTTTCTTGATAATAAATCATTGTATTATTTACCAATAAATATAGAATATTAATTGTTGAGAATGATTAGTTAAAAGGAGGATATAGATTTAATGAAATCAGGACTCAAATTATTCATGCCCGCAGCCTTAGCATTGGTTGGCTTAATGGCTTCGTGCACCAGCTCGATCCCAGCCTCATCGACCCCATCGACGACGTCAACGGTCTCGACCACGAGCGAAACGCCCACTTCGACCCCCGTTTCCACCACATCGGAAACACCCGCCCCAGTCACCCTGAAGGTCGCCCACGGCTATCATGCCCCGTACGCGTCCAAGACATCGAACACCATTCTGCAGACGGATGTCAGCTATGTCGGCATCGTACTCAATGAAGAAGACGTTATTGTCGATCTCAAGATCGACGTCATGCAAGTGAAGGCGACGCCCAGCAATGCCACGACGACAGTCCTTACCTCGGCCGTTTTCCCAGACACCACCGATGTTAAGACAAAATGGGATTTGCTCGAAGCCTATAATATGAATGGCTCATTAGGCGAATGGTATGAACAAGCCAAAGCCCTCGAAGAATACGCCGTCGGTAAAGGTCTTGATGCCTTTAAAGCCGAACTGCTCGCCAACGAAGGCGGATTCGATGCTTCGGTTTCGATCACCGTCGATGCCTTCGGCAGAGCCCTTGAACTGATTGACACCGAAAACTTCTATAGCGAAATCGAAGTCCCGGCCGCCGACGTCGAAAACGTCGAACTCGGTATCGGAATGTCCAGTTCGCAAGAAGCAAAACGGACCAACGTCAACATGACGACCGCTTTATTCCTTGAAGACACTATCTTAGCCGCTGAAGTTGACGTCATCCAAATCCCCTATGCGATTACTGAAGTCGCCGGTGACCCGGTTACCTACACGATTGCCGCCGACACCACTAGAGCCCAAGTCGACGCCACGAACATCAAGATTCTATCCAAAGTCTCCATTGGCGAAGCCTATAACATGAACGGCGCCGCCGGCGAATACTTTGAACAAGTCGAACATTTGGAAACATATTTAGTCGGCAAGACCTTAGCCGCCGCCTTTGCGGAAAGCGCGCTTACCGTCGACCCGACCCATGGTCTCGTCTTCACTGACGGATCGACCATTGGCGTCACCATCGGTATCGAAGACCTCCGCGACGTGTTGATTGAAACCGCCGCCGCTGCTGGTCCCCGTAATCCAGTCGTTTACTAATTGATATTTTAAATCAAGAAGCCCGAGGCCACGTGTCTCGGGCTTTTTATTTGCGCTGTCAGGTGACTAAGTGAATGCGACAGAAAATTTGTTTTTCGTGTAGAACGCGATTATTTAAAATTTTGTTGCAATGACCATGTCCAAGTTTGACAAAAATGGCGAATAATCACATAATTTGG
>Ga0172369_10008749_pt1 | contig 11405 bp, 10 predicted proteins | sample LakKiv25m_FD_114539 | JGI IMG/M metagenome (GOLD analysis project Ga0172369, IMG submission 114539) | Freshwater microbial communities from Kabuno Bay, South-Kivu, Congo - kab_022012_11.25m | ecosystem: Environmental > Aquatic > Freshwater > Lake | place: Democratic Republic of the Congo... | reverse complement strand
TGCGCAAGGATCAGATCGATCAATTCATCTTGGCTCACTTGAGCCAGGTCTAGTCGGGTCATATTGACCCTATCTTATCAAAGTTTTTCACTCACTGCTTCCCGTGAGTAAGTACGTAAGCAGACTAGAACATGTGTTCTAATGTCATATAGCATGTGCTACCGTGCAGGCAGACAGGCACGTATAGCAGCGTACGCCTTATACATGCCCTTGCCTACTGCTATTCAATTCCATTAGCGTGCCATCATGCATAAATGGCGCACTGCGTCGACAGGCAGTCCCTGTACCTACGGGATTGCCTGGTTGGACTTCGAGACGTTTATTTCCGATGTCGGAAAGTTACATTCTATTTACAACGGAGATTGATCATGGACAGATACGCTATTTGGAAGATGCAGGAAGATGTTCGCGCCTTGCTCGACAGCAAGAAGCTGGTCACCGATTATCGCAACCAGGATATGATGACCAACGCTGAGTGCTATGCGCTGAATGCCAGGAACGCGATCGTGGGGCGGTTACGCTGCCACGATCTGACCGGCGTCCAGATATTGCTCGGCAAAGAGGTGTTCCTGGCTTTCCTCATCATCCTCGACCCATTCCTTCCCGGTCACACGCAGGATATCAAGGTCATCCTGGATGTGTATCACGAAGCCAACCGCATGATCACCGATCAGGACTGCCCGATTATCACGGAGTAAACCAGGCAATCTCACGATCATATATCCCTGTGTTCCTGCAGGGATATATTTTTGCACCTTGTTGGAATTTCTATATTCCATTATGATAGCGCACTTTCCACAGGAGATTTGATATGGCAACCGTAACTGCTTCCCAGCTTGACTCCGGCATCACGATTTATTGCGATGGCGGCTCACGTAACAACCAGAACGCTGAACTGCGCCAGGGCTACGGCTCGTTCAAGGTGACCAAGCACGGTCAGTACGCCGAGACCACTTACAACGGCGAGAAGACCATCCAGCACCACTTTGATTACGGCAACGCCACCAACTCGGTTGCCGAGTTGAACACAATGCTGCATGCGCTCAAGTATGCGCTCTACCTGCGCAATGCCGGCTGGCCCTCGGGAGTGCGCATCTGCGCCGACAGCCAGAACGCGATCCTGGCCGCGACCACCGAAATTGCCAAACCCGCCGCCCATCTCCGGGCGATATACGCCGAGATCCGTTCGCTGTCGTTTGAATTGCGCAATTTCGTCCAGATCGTCAAGATGGATGAGCGCCAGATCAAGAAAGTGCTGGGACATTAGCGCATCTCGCAACACCACTTTCTCGTGACATTTATAAAAGTTCAAGAGAAAGTGCAATCTAAAAACCTTACGGCAATCGATAGACAATAACGAGACGAAATCAGATCTCGATTATTCCCAACCTGTAACACTCAGACACAGTTTCACAAAAGGAGTTCCACCATGGCTACAACCGCAACTTTCGTCCCCAACCTGACCAACGCCGTCGCAGAAGTTTCCGCTATCGGCAAGGTCACCAAAGACGGCGTACGCTTCAGCGCCGGCACCGAAGGACGCCAATCCGTCCTGAATGTCAAGATGGCCTTCCGCCGCTCCTGGCAGGATCAGAACAGCAAGGAGTGGAAGGACAAGACCTCTTACCTGCAGTTCGCTCTGTGGGGCGAGCGCGCCGAGAAACTCCACGCCAAGCTGCTGGAGATCGGCACTGCCCAGATGGACATCCGCATCAAGGTGACCTTCAGCCTGGCCGATGTTGAAGCCCGCATTTGGGGCGAACAGAAGGATCGCACCGAGATGAACATCCGCGCTAACTCGCTGGAAATCATCGGCGCTTACCCCTTCACCCACGGCACACCCGCCGTATCCGAGAACACCGGCGACGACGTGGCTCTATAGTACACATCGCGCGACCAACCAAAATCCCCGAAGGCTCACACAGCCTACGGGGATTTTTTATTGCACTTCATATTCTCTATTTCCAACAGGAGCTAACCCAATGCAAACAGATTTGATCGCCACCTATGCCCAGCACGAGGCCGCTTTCACAGGGTGTGATGTTCCTCCCGCCCAGTATGTCCCATCCACTGTCAATCACTTTCCGACATCGGAAAAGCTGGTTGGCGATGAGATCGACCGCATGTTTCCCCCGGTGGCCACCCCAATCCACAAGCTGCTGATCACGCAGTCTGCAAGCGAGCCGGAGAAACTGCTTGACCTGGCCAAGGACGTGTACTTCAACAGCTTCATCCAGCCGCACAAGGAACGGGTTGCATACATCCATGCTCTCTCGGTCTGGATCGCTGCCCTGCTCAAAGCAGCCCGTGATGCCGAGAAGATTGGCGGGGCGCAAACATACTGCGCCTACCAGGATGCCCTGCGGTTCGTGCTTCACATCGCCAGCCGTGAAGAAACCATCATCGCCGCTCGCGAAACACTGAACGATCTGTTCCTGGCCCAAACCGCATCCACCCCTGAAATGTGGTGGAAAGACGCGTACACAGGTGAAGTTGACGCCGAGAGCGAAGATGAACTCGACACCAACGTGCTTGGGCAGGAATTGCTGACCAGTCCGAAACTCTTCGACGAGCTGGTGGCGAAGATCCAGGCTTCCGCGGTTGCCAGGCGCAACAAGATCGCCCAGCGCGATGGTCCCAAGAAAGCCGCCGATCTTCCGACGTCGGAAAACTCCACGGCCTTACGCCTGGTTGAAGTGTACGGCATGGCGGAGTACAACGGCGTTCTGATGTCCACGCTCGCACTCAAGGCCGCATCCGGTTCCCTGTCCGATGATGATCTCGTCACGGAAGTGGACGCAGATGATGATCGCGGCTTTGTTCCGCCCACGCTTGAGAAGTCATTCGACCCAGACAGCTCAATGCTGTCTCGCATCAAGTGGGAGGATGTCAATAAATACCGCGCTCTCAAGAAGGCATGCTGGTCAAAGGCAAACGATCTATACCCCGAACTGGGGCGGGACGCTAAATATGCCGACGTGCAGGCACAACGCAACATGCGCATGCAGGAATTCCGAAAGCAATTCCTGGCTTCCGGGGATTTCGAAGACCTGCCTTGCACCGATATCAAGAAGGTCCCGGCACGGCAGAACCTGATGGATTACACCAGGCACCTGATGCGCGAAGATATTCAAGCCGCCGCTTACGTGATCTACCCCTTCGTTCTTGATCCCGATGAAGGCGAAGTTCTGAAAGTAACCGATGTTGACTTCCTGGCATCCGAACTGCCCGGTGATCTGCTCGATTGCATCGAGTTGTACGAAGAGGAGATTTCCGAACGATCCGGTTCCATGCGCAAGTCCACCGATCCCGAGGTTGAAAGCGTGGATAAATACTGCGCCACCTACTTCGAACAGCTCGGCAGGACAATGCCGCGGCGCGACACCAATCCAACCGCGACAGCGGTATGGCAGGTGGCTTACACATCCGCTATAGCCGCGGGCTCAACCCAGGAACAGGCACAGGGTACAGCATGGGCAGCGTTCCGGCAGGAAGTAAGCCCGGCTGGGGCGAATGCGTACGAAGTGGAGTTCCAAAAATCTCACGACGGTAAGAAAGCAATGTCCGCTTTCTGGAAACTGGCTCCTGGCGCACCCAGGAAAAAAGCCGAGATAACCCACATCAAGGGTGATGGCACTGGTGTCAAAATCGCCGAGCCAGCGGATAAGCCGGCATGGAAATCGCTCCCACCCCTCAAGGCTGTGATCGATGGCGAGGAATTGGTCATCGCCGATCCCGAAGGCTTTGATAACCAGCCGGCAGCCACGCCCGAACCTGTCATCCGTGACATCACCTGGTACGTGGCTGACATGAAACTCAAGGCCGGCGAGATTGACCTGTCCAAGAAGGACAAGCTAATCCAGGTGCTGAACGAGAAGAAATTCACGCACGCCAGGTATTTCCTGGATCACCTCGCTGCCGGGAGGTGAAAGTTGGGCGGCACTCGCTAATACGGGTGCCGCCCTTTTTTTTCGAACAAAGCCCGTTACCTACGGGTTTTCGCCATTTTTGTTTAAGGCATGGACCCGCCTGTTTAGCGGCTGCAGGCTGTATTCGCAAAACTCAAACTCGCCACCCCCATTCAAAGGTCAAGATTATGACAGTCGTAGATAAACGCGTTCACAAGCTCGCTGCCGGCCTCGTCAACTCAGGGGTTACTCCCGAGCAATTCCTGGCCCAGGTTGATAAGCTCATGCCCTGGATGAGTAGATTTCCGACGTCGGAAAGCCGTAAGGTTGTTGGATTGGAAACAATACAACCAGAACGGAATATAGACTTGCCACTATGGAACGTCCATGATACACTCGGACTGGAGAACGAACAAAGAAGGCCTAGTGGTAACGCGAATTTATCGGTAAGAAAGTTCTCCTCCTGGAACAGGATCGTACTTTTACAAATATAGAATAACGATGGTTATTAAGTAGCCTCCGGGTGCGCGCTAAAAGGCCGCAATAGCTGGAAAAACTGAAACTCATTTACGTTCTAGCCATATCATAGCAACACGCGACGGGCGTAATCCGAACCTGGATCCCATAAGCCGTCGCTGAGGTTAATCCCGAACTGTCACCAGGATGCCCTAACGCCGTACCCATAACATCGGGACCAAACTTGCATCGCCACGTTGATGGCGAACTGGAAAGTGTAACCAGTAATGGTGTTACAGCTAAGCTGGGCACACATGAAGCTTAACGATTGAGAGACCACTGATTGCCCCAAGCGGTCTCCCTGCAAAGATAATCAATCTTTCATCACACATCTTCTTAGGCCGCATGGTCAGACCATAGTAGCAATCTTAATCATCGCTGCCACCAGCTTTTTCTCCACATTCGCCAACAGTGGATCATAATCAGCCGTTCTACCTTCGCCAATCGCCATCTCCAATTCCTTTGCCGCCTCCTGCAAAGCTTCGGCACCGATCTGGCCTGCCACCCCTTTCAGCGTGTGCGCTAGACGCCGGGCAAGCACCAGATCGTTGATCTGTAAGGCCGCCAATATAGCGTCTGCTGTATGCACATGACCTTCACGAAACAGTTTCAGTATGCGCAGGTAGAACGCCAAGTTGCCTCCCAGGCGCAGCAATGCCCCATCCCAATCAAGCACAGCCAATGAAGCGTGCAGCTCAGGCGCCACTTCGGGCTTCCCAATCGAGAAGGTGGGAGCGGTTGTATCGACTGGCAAAGGTTTTACCCAGCGCAGCATTACCCTAGCAATCTCTGCTATGCTGACAGGTTTTGAAACATAGTCATTCATCCCGGCTTGCAGTGCCTTTTCGCGATCTCCTGCCATGACGTTGGCCGTCATCGCAATCACTGGCAGCAGCTCAAACGTATAGCGCGCATCAGTGCGAATTTGTACAGTGGTTTCGTAACCATCACGCCCGGGCATCTGGATGTCCATCAAAACCGCGTCGAAGAGTGCCTTCTGTAACATCTCAAGCGCTTCATCGCTATTATTCGCGATCGAAACCTTCAAACCCATGCTCTCCAACATTTCTGTTGCCACGACTTGGTTGATCTTGTTGTCTTCCACGAGCAGAATCTGCCCGCCTTTCAGCTTTTCCAGATCTTCCATGATCAATGGTTTTGTTCCTCGTTTTAGTCTGGCAGGATTAATATGCACCAATGCCTGCATCACCGTTTCCAATAACTGCGTGCGCGTCACCGGCTTTATCAGGTAACCATCCAGATCCTTGTTTTCATCCTGCTTCACGATTTCTTCAGCACTAACCAGCAGGATTGTCGGGATGTGATTAAACTTCAGGTCGTGCTTAATGTGCGCAATCGCCTGATACCCATTCAGCCCACCCGGCATACTCCAATCCCAGAACACCAGATCAACCGGCGTCTTCGATTCCGGCATAACCAGGAAGGCCAATCCGGCTTGAGCCGTTTGCGCCACCGTCACCTGGCAGCCAAAGGATTCGAGTGTGCTGCGCATTGCTGCCAATGTTTCAGCATTGTCATCCACCACCAGAACATGCCGCCCATCCAATTCCGAGAATTTCTCAAGCCCATCTGCTTGCCCACCTGCCTGGCAGCCCAATACCAGAGTAAAAGTGAATGCGCTCCCCACCCTGAAGCTGCTTTCCACCCGTATCTGACCACCCATCAACTGCACCAGCCGCTGGCTAATCATCAACCCCAGCCCTGATCCGCCATATTTGCGGCTAGTGGAGCTATCGGCCTGCCTGAACGGTTCGAAAAGGTGCGCCCGTTGTTCTACCGTCATCCCAATCCCGGTGTCTTTCACGGAGAATTCGAGTGTTGCTTTGCCAGTCTCCTGACCTAGCAACCTGGTGCGCACGACTACTTCGCCTACCTTCGTAAATTTTATCGCATTTCCGACCAGGTTCAGAAGCACCTGGCTTATCCGCACAGGATCACCCACCAGCAGGCGCGGAATTTCGGATCCTGTGTTGAAAACCAGTTCAAGCCCCTTTTCGTTGGCACGGTAGGCAACATTACTGGAAAGATTTTTTAGCACATTCTCCAGGTCGAAATCCGTTTCTTCCAGGTTCAATTTACCCGACTCGATCCTGGAATAATCGAGGATATCGTTAATGGTTGCCATCAATGTTTCGCCCGATATCTTCAGGTTGGCCAGGTAATTACGTTGTTTATCGGTCAGCTCGGTCTGCAAGATCAGGTGCGCCATGCCCAAAACCCCGTTCAATGGTGTACGAATCTCGTGGCTCATCACCGCCAGGAAATCGCTCTTGGCGCGATTGGCGGACTCGGCCTGCTCACGTGCATTGCTCAGCGCGGCGGTGCGCTCCAAGACCAGCTCCTCAAGGTGGGCGCGGTGCGCGAGCAATTCGGCCTCGACTTTCTTGCGTTCGGATAGTTCAGCCTGGATGTCATCATACAACCGGGCGTTCTCAATTGCCACTGCCACCTGCGCCGCTAGTGTTTCCAAAACAGTAATATCGTCATCATGGAAGGCATTCAATTCAGGGCTTTGAACATCGAGCGCTCCCACTAACAGTTTCCCCACTATTAATGGCAGGCACAGTTCTGACCGGGTAGGCAGAAGCTCAGGGTAGTGATCCTTGAATTGTGGCTCATTATTAACATCGTTCGCCAGCATCTTTTTTCCGTATTTGCCCACCCAACCGATTATCCCGTCTCCCTGCTTTACAAGATAATCAACCGGGAAATTCTGCGAAAAATAACCGGCCCTGGCTTTCATGAACAAGCCGCCGCGCTCAAGGTTCAGGATGAAAAGTGCCACCCGCTTGAAACCAAAGACCTGCTGGATACAATTTGTCGCCACCTCCAACACTTTCTGCAAATCCAGGACCGCCGCAATCTCTCGGCCAATATCGTTGATTAATTTCAACTGGTTGGCGCGTTTCTGTAAACTAATTTCGGCCTGTTTACGTTCGCTGATATCATGCAGAAAAACCACCAATCGCCCACCTTTATTGGCCTGGTACTGGACGCTGACCTCAACATCAAAAATGCTCCGATCCTTGCGGCGGTGCCGGGCCTCAAAACGATCATCGCCTTTTGCTATTACTCGCTGGATATGATTGGCTGTGATTTCGGCTGTTTCAGCCAGATCCAGCTCGTCGATACTCATGCTCAGTAGTTCCTGCTCGCTGTAGCCGCTCATTCGGCAGTAGGCATTATTGACTTCTATCAAATGACCCTGCATGTCCACCATCCAGAAGCCGTCCATCGCCGTTCGCAGAATGGTCTCATGCCATTCGATATTCTCGCGTAGCACATCATCAGCTCGCTTGCGCTCGCTGACATCGCGCGCGATAGCCCACATGCTACTCGGTTCACCCTGTTCGTTGCGGATCAAGACCGTATGCAGTTCCACCGGAAAGGTAGTACCGTCTTTTCGACGATACTCTTTTTCATAGATATCAGAATAACCTCGTGCCAGGATCTGGTTTTTCAAGATTTCCACTTCAAATGTGTGCCACTTTTCGGGGGTGATATCCATGTACATTAACCTGGAAAGCTCTTCCGCCTCATACCCCAGCAACCTTCGATAATTCTCATTGAATTCCAGGATCCTGCCATCCATTGACACATGGATAAAACCGTCGATCATGCTTGTATGCAGACCGCGATATTTCTTTTCAGAGGCTTTTAAGGCTTCTTCTCCTCGTATTCGCTCGGTAATATCGCGAATGATGCCGGTGTAAAATTGGCCATCAGCAACATGCCATTCCGATAGTGATAGTTCCATCGGAAATTCGCTGTCATCTCTTCGTATTCCTTCCAATTCAATAGATTTACCGATTATGTGTTTCTCCCCTCCTGCCTGCAAACGCGCAATACCAGCCAGGTGTCCATCATGATAACGGGCTGGAATGATCATAGTTAGCGATTGACCGTATACCTCAGCTTTGGTGTAACCGAATATTTTCTCGGCACCATGGTTCCAATCTACGATGTCTCCCGTACTATTCATGGAGATGATAGCATCGTTTGCGGTCTCCGAAACTGACCGGTAACGCAATTCGCTCTCACGCAACGCCACTTCTATCTTTTTGCGCTCGGTGATGTCCTGACTTGTTCCGAAAACAATGCCTTGCCTGTCATCATACTCGGCAATGCAGTGAATGTCGCGCAGTTCACCGTCGCTGGGCCGGCGAATGCGGTAATCAACATTATAGGGTTTTTTATCTTTGATCAGATCCTGGAGGGACGTTTCCAGCATGGGTCGAAATTCAGATAGCGCGATTTGTCTAAATTCAGAAAGCTGCCATTCTATACCGGGTAAGCCGAAGATATGACTCGCCCCAAAGGACAAACGGATTTTATTTTCTCCCAGCCGAAATCTCCAGCTGCCAAATTGGGAGATACTTTCAGCGTATCGTAGGTTTACTTCACTTTCATACAGGTCATGATATAAAACATCCATGGGGCGTAGAATACTGGCTCGCACGATTGCGTAATACCACATGGCGGTGGCAACACCCCTGAACAAATGTCCGATCAGGCTGGCAGACTCATCAACGGCAATATACGAAGTGAAAGCCAACTCCGCCCCGATCGTTATTACGTTAGCAACAATGAGCAGCCGCACAAGCTCAGCATCAAAGTTCGATCGGGCTCGCCACAAACCAAGCGATGCAGCGATCAATATGCCGATAACAACATATTCACTGATCTTCTTGAAGTCGGTCAGGCCAACACCCGTGACAAAGCAGACCGGAAAGACGCGGGTGAAAATACTGACGACCAAGGCAACAGTAATTAGACTATAAACTAGCATGGTTCGCCCAATCGGGACAGTGCGGCCAATGAAAAGAATGGCCAGCAACAAAGAGATGCTTTGCAGGTAACGGGCTGCAATCCACAATTGGGTAGGCAGGTTGGCATCGTAGCCCACGAAGATGGGCATGCCGCTGTATGCCAGGGTATGAATCAGGTCGAGTATGGCTACAAAGAAGTTGCTGATGCCGATAAACAGCACGAATTGATTGTCGATGCGATGGCGGGCATTCCAAACCAGCAGAAACAGCGCTCCACTAATGACAATGCTGAATATTTCAACAAGGGTGTGAAAGAGCAGGTAACTATATAAACTGCTCAGATAAAAACCAATCACGAGCAAGCCACAGTTGATAATTAGCAGGCTGCGTGATGTCACCAAGCGCATGAATTCGACCAGGTGGGATCCAGAAGATAATGGTACTGGTTGTGAGCGAGTTGATTTTCTATCGGGTTCGGTTTTGTTCATAATTCTAAACCGTATTCTTCTGTCAGGTAAGTGGGAGGTGTGATGGATTGGTTTTGTTATCTGAAAATTATTCAGCCATCAGTTTCCCGCCTTTGACTGAACAATGCCCTTTTGTGCCAATTTGAGTTGGTGAGAAATATTCTCAGGGCGTAGCCAAATTTCCAATTCGAATAGTGTCATTAGTATTATATTACTTTTTTATACACATTGTTACACCAACAATTGTCATAATTTTGTTCTGGCAAAAACAGGCTGACGATATGCCTAAACCTCTGAAGTATTTCCACTTACCCTGGCACCAAACAAAATTCTCACTTTCCGACGTCGGAAACCCAAAGCCTCACGGCAAGTAAATCGTAAGGTTCAGAATTGACAGCGCCCTCGACGGGAGGGACGAAAGTTGACCTGGCCGCACTCGCAAGAGTGCGGTCTTTCTTTTTGGAGGTACATGAACGGATCGCCATTTCTAAAAGAAGCAATAGCCATACTTAAAAACAAAGGTTATGAAGTAACCAACTATGGCCTGGTCAACAAGGATCACGCCAGGTCAGCCGAGATGGAACACCCCGTCACTCATCTCCGGGCGTTCGTCTCCGCTGAAGAAATCCGCTTTTACTATGTCACGCTGCGATTGGTCAAGCTAAACATCATGCCAATTCCGCCCACGTCAGGCATGCTCGACAAAGTGGAAAACACCATTCTCGAAGTTGTCAATTTAATCGTCAAGGAGAACTTATGAACGAAACCCCTGTTGTTGAAACCGTCTCGGTGTTTGAACCAGTGCGGACACACTACACCCCCGCGGGCAAGCGCTGGACGGAACGCGAAGTAGCTGACTGGGCGCTGCACTTCCGCCCCGACATCCGCCTGTACCAACTGCGCGGCATGAAAGGCTACCGTGTCATCGATGAAAAAAGCGAGCTGTTCGGCCACTTCGTCCAGTGCGGCACCAAGTGGGATGACGTAGCCTCGAAGCTGGAAATCCCATGAGCATCAAGGAAGATCTCACCGGTGAAAGTACCGAAAACCTGCAGCATGGCCTGGCGATGTGTACCGCGCGGGATGAAAAATCCCTCAAGCGGCTGATCCCCACCATCAAGAAAATCCTGGCCGAACGCTCCGCCCCTCTTCCGACCAACTGCCGCTACGTGCCGGATGAACAACATCCACCCGGCCGGCGCCTGGAATATGACGTTGAACCGGAAACCACCGCGAAGGAGCTGTAATAAGCAGTAGAGCCGGAAGCAAATTCCGGCTCTACTTTTCTGGAGGCACATGATACGAATTATTGCTGTAAGAAACAGCCGGAAGGGAGCCACCACCAGTGTGGACCTGACCTTCCAGGCCGAAGGTACCAACGCCGGCGCGCTTGACATCTGCATCGAGCTGACCCACGGGATGTCGCCGGATGCGGTGGCAGAAAAGCTCAGGACTGCCGCGATGTACGTGGAAGCCATGAGGGGCAAATGCTAACGATAAACGCGCCTCTGTGGCGGGGCGCAACGCCTTGCATGTTCGTCGCTGTATGTTCATCCCAGGTCTACGGGAACGGGGCGGCCGCGATCATTGGCGGTTCACTGTTTGACGCAGTCTTGCGAGACAAGACAATCCTTTCCGACGTCGGAAAGGTAATTCTTGATATTGGGGCGGAGTTCAACTTCCAGGAAGTGAGGTCGGCCCGGAGAGCAGGTCGGGGCGGGTTG
>Ga0172369_10008743_pt1 | contig 11407 bp, 10 predicted proteins | sample LakKiv25m_FD_114539 | JGI IMG/M metagenome (GOLD analysis project Ga0172369, IMG submission 114539) | Freshwater microbial communities from Kabuno Bay, South-Kivu, Congo - kab_022012_11.25m | ecosystem: Environmental > Aquatic > Freshwater > Lake | place: Democratic Republic of the Congo... | reverse complement strand
CCGACCGCATGGTTACCGAGGAACAGGCTGGCCGAATAGGCAAAATCAACCACGGTAGCACCTTGTGGTAATTCATGCAGATGGCCATGCGGAGTATAAACCCAGATTTTTTCCTGATGCAGATAATCCAGCAGTTCGCTAAAGGTGGTTTTGGCACAGGCGCCATCAATCAGTACGTTCAGGTTTTGCATGGACGCCTGAATCGCCGAGCGGCAGGCTTGCGGTGCATTCTCACCAAGAACCACACCAAAACGGGCTGCTTTACGCATCAGCTCGGTTTGAATGGTTAAGGATAATGTGGTTTCTTCACCTTTCAGGCGCAGCATCAGTGACTGGTTGCCACCCGGTAACGGACGGCGAATATGATCGGCAAAATGCAGCACCTGAAAATGTTCACGTAAAATGTCCGCCAAGCGGTCACAGTCGGCAATGCTTTGCAGAATAATTTCAAAGGCGTGGCTGTGGGTCAGTTCTTGCAGGTCGATGTCGTTTTTGACGAAATAACGGAGCAGTTCGATATTGTTATTTTTCTTTTTAATCCGGCCGCTAATCTGATGATATTGCAGCAGCTCGGCCAGGTTCTTTTCCCATTTGGCCTGATATTCACAGCGTTTCGGCTTGGTTTCTAGCAGGGCAGTCTGGACATTATTGTACATGTCCAGATCCAGGTTCTGGTAGCAGAGATGTTCCAGATTATCGGCCATCTCATTCATACCGACAATACGCGCCATCGGCACAAAAATATCAAAAGTTTCCTGGGCAATGCGGGCGCGTTTGTCTGGGCGCAAGGCATCTAGCGTGGTCATGTTGTGATAGCGGTCAGCCAGTTTAATAATGATCACACGCGGGTCTTGCAGGGTCGCTTGCAGAATTTTACGGAAGGACGCAGCTTTATTATATTCTTTGTCGCTGGAATGGCTGAGTTTGGTCACGCCATCAACCAGTTCGGCCACGGTCCGGCCAAATTTTTCAGTAATATCTTCTTTGCTAAATTCGGTATCTTCAATCACATCATGCAGCAGCGCCGCCATTAGGGTTTCGGCATCCAGACGCATATGCGCCAGAATGCAGCTGACCGCAATCGGATGCAGAATATAAGGCTCGCCACTTTTACGGGTCACGCCATCATGCGCCAGATCGGCATAGTCACAGGCCGCAAGCACGCGCTCGCTATCGCTTTCACTCAAGTAAGCGTCGATAATCATATTTAGTTGCTGTTTGGCTTGGCTGACCTCTGCGCCTGGCATATACCACCTTTAACTACAATGCTCGTAACAATCACAAAAACTGATCTTCTAATGAAAAACATATTGCATGACTTGTCAATTTTTTTCACCGAAAATATCGAAATAAAAGCTCGTTGTAATTACGAGTTCCGATGCTTATGTTATAACGGTTATTGCGCAAATATTAAAGTTCAAATAATAAAAAAGCCTAGTAAAAAACTAGGCTTTTTCAGGATGTATTTTCTTATTGGAAAGAAAAACCATCTAAATTCAAGTTATTTGCTGAAAGTGCAAGGTCAAAGCTAGAGGCTTGGTAGTCCTGATCGCGTTGTTTCAAAATGTCTTTAGAAACGTGGCCTTCTGCAATTTCACGTAAAGCAACAACGGTAGGTTTATCGTTGTCCCACTCAACGGTAGGTTCAATTCCTTGACGTGCCAATTGACGCGCGCGTTTGCTTGCCACTAGTACAAGCTCAAAGCGGTTGTCTACATGGTCTAAACAATCTTCAACGGTGACGCGTGCCATAAGAGTTCTCGTTTGAATGGTAAATTTAAACAGACTGTGCAGTATAAGGTGCTTTGCCTGAAGACTCAAGTTTTAATCAGGGGGCTGTAGGGGTAATCAGCTTCTGGATCAGCTCCTGATGACGGTTGGCCTGCTGGCTTAACACCAGACGGTTGGCAATAATCACGGCTTCCAGGTCATGCAGGGCTTTATTAAAGTCATCATTGATAATCACATAGTCAAAGTTGACATATTGCTGCATATCTTCTACCGCACAGCTTAAGCGATGTTCAATCACATCCACGGCATCGGTGCCGCGATTGGACAGGCGCTGACGCAAGTCAAACTGGCTTGGCGGTAAAATAAAAATCTGTTTCGATTCAGGAAAAAGTTTGCGCACCTGCTGCGCACCTTGCCAGTCAATCTCCAGCAGGACATCGTGACCTTTGGCCAGTTGTTCTTTGACTGTGGCTTGGGCTGTTCCATAATAATTGCCAAATACTTCGGCGTATTCAATAAAACCGCCTTGTTGCACCAGGTCGATAAAATCCTGTTTCTGGGTGAAATGGTAATGAACGCCGTCCAGTTCGCCAGGACGTTGACCACGGGTCGTGTGGGAAACAGAAACGTGCAGATTGTTAACACGTTCAAGCAGGGCTTTAACAAGGGATGTTTTGCCTGTTCCTGAAGCTGCAGAAACGACAAACAAGAGACCCGACATGATATTTTTCCTGATATGATAAAATATCTTCTCTATTTTAGAGCAGAGCTGGCTTAAACAAAATAGTTAAGCATCTATTTGTTTGCATTAATTTCGCATCTGTCTGCAAAAGTTGAAATGAATATCGAGGGTTCTATGGAAATTGTATTGGCTAATCCACGTGGTTTTTGTGCGGGTGTGGACCGTGCAATTGCGATTGTGAATCGTGCCCTTGAGTGTTTTAACCCCCCTATATATGTACGTCACGAAGTGGTACACAATAAATTTGTGGTAGATGACTTACGCCAACGCGGTGCAATTTTTGTCGATGAGCTAGATGAAGTGCCCGATGACAATATTGTGATTTTTAGTGCGCATGGCGTATCTAAAGCAGTGCAACAAGAGGCGGAGCGTCGAGGCTTAAAAGTGTTTGATGCGACTTGTCCCTTGGTCACTAAAGTACATATTGAAGTCACCAAATATGCGCGTGAAGGCACAGAGGCGATTTTAATTGGTCACGAAGGGCACCCCGAAGTTGAAGGAACCATGGGGCAGTACGACAAGAAAAATGGCGGTGAAATTTATCTGGTGGAAGATGAAGAAGATGTTGCGGCTTTAAGCGTGCGTCATCCTGCAAAAGTCGCGTTTGTCACACAGACCACGCTGTCGATTGATGATACCGCCAAAGTGATTGATGCCTTGCGCCAGAAATTCCCGCAGATTCAGGGACCGCGTAAAGATGATATCTGTTATGCCACCCAGAACCGTCAGGATGCTGTGCGTGATTTGGCCAGTCAGTGTGATGTGGTGTTGGTGGTGGGTTCGCCAAACTCGTCGAACTCTAACCGTTTACGTGAACTGGCCGAGCGCATGGGCAAACAGGCGTATCTGGTCGATAATGCCGATCAATTGGATCAGGCCTGGTTTAATCCTGAAACGAAAATTGGTGTGACTGCCGGCGCGTCTGCTCCGGAAATTTTGATTAAACAGGTGATTCAGCGTTTGCAGGACTGGGGGGCAACGGCACCTGCTGAGCTTGCCGGTCGTGAAGAGAACATTACCTTTAGTTTACCGAAAGAGTTACGTATTCCTGTAACTCAGGCTTAAATTGAGAAATAGATAACAGTCTAATTTTTCTTTTAAAAATAAGCAGATGATTGTGATATGACAGTCATCTGCTTTTTTATGCCTTTTATCTGTTCTGTGTAGGTTTTGTAACTTTAATAAGTATGATTTTAACTGGGCCAACATTTTTGCCTAGGGGGGAGAGCATGCGAAAAAGTCAGGGATTTACCTTAATTGAGTTGATGGTCACGATTGCGGTGCTGGCGATTGTGGCGATGATAGCGGCGCCTTCAATGACCAGCATGATTCGTAAAAACCAATTACATAGCGATGCAAGAGCTATTATTGAATTAGCCACAATAGCACGTTCCGAAGCTGTATTTACCAAGAAACAACAGAAGTTGGCACTAGACGCCTCGGTAACAGACGGCAAGTTCAAGTGGCTGCCAGAGCAACATACCAGTTGGGCAACCAAACCAGTCAATAGCCTGACCTACAATATGTTTGGCTTTTTAGTTTCAGCGAATGATCGTGAGTGTTTTATTTTGCAGCATCAAAAAGATAGTTCACAAAAAGCGGTCATCGAGTTTTTTAAAAACGGTTCGATTCGATATGAACGCTCAAATAGCACATGCCCAAATTAATAGGATGAGGGTAAAACAATGATAAGAAATCAACATGGTGTTGGCTTGGTCGAGGTTTTAGTGGCATTGGTGCTGCTTGGAATTGCAGTGCTAGGCTTTACTGCTTTGCAAATTCGGGCAGTTTCTGCCAGTGCAGACGCAGGTCAAAACATTCAAGCCATGAATATTGCCAGGGATTTATCTGAACGTATCCGTATGAATCGTGCTGGATTAGATGAATATAAGGCAAATGCAACAGTGACAGATTGTGCTGCAAATTTTTGTACCAGTGATCAAATGGCAGCCTATGACTTTAAACAAGTTCAGTTGCGTGCAGAAAATTTAGGCATGTCTATTGCTGTGAACGACTGCCAAGGTTCGACCCTGAAAAGAAAATGTGTATATGTGGCTTGGGATACAACCACTGCAACAAACGGAAGTGGGGGTAATCACTGTACCAATGGGACAGCGTATAACCCAAATGCACAATGCATAATTATGGAGGCTTATAACTATGACTAAGCTTCAGAAAGGTTTCACTTTACTTGAACTGATGATTAGCTTGGCAATTGGTTTGTTGGTGGTCAGTGCAGCAACCGCTATTTTTCTCAGCGCACAACGGTCTTTAGGATTTCAGTTGGGTATGGGTGATGTGCAGCAAAACTCAAATTTTGGCTTGGCAATGCTGACTCATGACTTACGACACGCCAATCTAAACACACCGTCTAACCAAAAAGTTAATAATAAGATGGTGGGTTCTGGCGTAATTTTTGCCCGAGAAAACTACCCATCCAGTTTGCATGCAAATTTGACCAATATTGCGTATAGCACACAAAATTTTGCCGATGATGCAACGGCAGGTAAAAGTGATCAAATTGTGATTCAGTTTGTGCCACAGTATCAAATTGAAGAAGCATCAGATGTTGACCCAAATGATGCTACCAAGAAAATCAATGAAAGATTATTAAGCAATACAGATATGTATGATTGCGAAGGCAATAGAATTGGATTTACAACCGCCAAAGCCAATGAAGATACCCAAGCAATCCGCCCAACCATGGTACAGCGTTACTTTATAGCAAAGTTACCAAATTCACAGCAGGGCAGTGATGGTTTGGATCGTTACGGGCTGTACTGTGATGCGGGGCATTACAATGCGGGCGATAGCACCATTACAGGCTTAAATAATAACGCACAACTACTCATGCAAAATATTGATGCCTTTAAGGTACTTTTGGGGGTGAAAAATCCACAAAACAATCAATTGCGCTATGTCACGATAGATCAATATAAAACTTTAATGTCATCCATTACCGCAGAAAAAGATTATCTACAAGTGATTTCCTTGCAGGTGTCTGTAGTCGCGCGATCTGCGACCAATATTGGGGCTGATGCTGGTTTAAATAATAAAACTATTACCCTCCCAGGCGCCGCAACTGCAGTGGTGTTCGATGGTGATGCGAATTTGAATAAAAAATACATACGTCAACTGGTCACTCAAGTGGTTGGTTTGCGTAATACATTGGGAGCATCGTAATGAAACAACAAAAAGGTGCAACGCTCATTGTAGTTTTGGTCATCCTGATTTTAATTACCTTGGTAGGTACACTAGCCGTTCGTTCTGGGATTTTAGGATTAAGACTGGCCACCAACAGCCAAGTACAAGCTTTGTTATTAGAAAATAGTAATGCGGCATTGTTTAATTTAGAAAACCCAAATCAGGTGGCGCGCCAATTAGCCCAAGATGGTATGTATAGCTATTTTAACTCCGCTGCTAATGCTGAAGATGAGTTGGTATTTTGCTACCGTTCATCGCAAAGTACATTTTTTTCTATGAATCAAGCTAGTGCAATTTCCCGTACAGGCTCAAAAACCAAAATTGGGGTAACAGGTTATTGCAAAGCCAATCAGTTTGCGACAGGGCGTTCAGCGGTATTGGCGCAAGTCTATTTAAAGAAAAATATAGACAATGTGGTGCCATTTGCACACGTAGCTCAAAACACCAGTATTGGCTCAAGCAGCTTACCTGTGGTGTCGAACAGTATTAGCGTCACCGTGATTTCAGTCTTGCCAAGTTTTTCTAGTGCAAGTAAAGCAGAAATTGAAGCTTGCTTTAAAGAGCGTGCGGCAAATGTATCACGCTGTTTTGAAGATTTAAATATTCCCTATAACACCCAGCGCGCAGACTATGTGGTAGGTGGTCAGCCAAAGCTTGTGTCGTAGTCGAACAGCATCAGTGAGGATTAACAAATGAAACAGTTTAATAAAAAAGTTCTTTCTGCTACGGTGTCGATGCTCATGACTTTAACCGTATGTAGCAGTGTGTCACAAGCCAGCGATATTGAGATTTATAGTAATGCAACAGGTGGTAAAACCACCATTACGCTAATGTTGGATACCTCAGGGAGTATGAGTGAGTCACAGGTTGGGGGAAGTGCATGTGAGCTTGCATCAGGCACAACTTATACAGCTGGAAATGAACCTTCGGGAACGACACCTGGTTATACCAAATATTTTTGTGGTGTAGATATCCCAGGTTCAAGTTCTCAGCGAGTTTATTATTATAAAAGAACGGGAGGGTCTGGGAATCGTTCTTGGTTTAGTTGTGGCGCATCAGGTTCACCGAATGTAGATGCCTGTACAATTCCTATTAATGATCCAGATCCAAACAATAGTTTTGAAGATACAGGTAGTAACCCTCGTTACTATTATAAAAATGAGAGACCTAAAACGAAGCATTATGACCGCCTCACCCGACTAAAAGACGCAATTTTTACGCTAATGGATAGCAACCAAATTGATTCGAATTCGGTCGCAATCGGAATAGGGCAATTCTCTTCACAAAGTGGTAGTGACAACGTGTTTACCAGTGCGGATGGAAGCAGTGGGAAAATAGTCGTTCCTGCTGCGCTTTTAAGCACAGCACAACGCACAGCGATTAAAACTGCTGTTGCAAATTTAATCGGTTCTAATGGTACACCAACAGCCAATGCTTATGCTGAAGTAGCGGCTTATATGTTGGGTACTAATACGGTGACTAATATTACGTTAATGAGGGAAGAATACATTAGCTATTCTTCTGGGGGGCAAACTAGATATGGTAAATGTACAACATGGCAAGGTCTTGAATGTTACGGTTATAGTACATCAACCTATTTAACGAGTATAGGGGGAAGGGCGACTAAACTGGTAAGGTGGAGTAGTGCTAGTGATATAAGAACAGCTTTACTTGAGCCATATACTGATACCGCCACAAATCTCGGTTATAGCGGATTTTCTAAATCGGTGCTTGGTAGTAAGGTCGGGTCTTCCTCTACCGCAACAAACTATCAAACTCCTTTATCTACGACAAACACTCAATGTAATGGTCAAGGGATTTATTTCTTAACAGATGGTGAACCCAATAGCTCACCTGTACCTGTACCTTTAATGCAAGCTGCTTTAGGCGCAAATGGTTCATCCTTTAGTGTACCTGCTACAGGAACACTACCTAATGGTACTCAAGCTGGTCATGGCATGCCTGCTGTAGGTGAATTTGCCAAAGCATTACGTGATAAAACGAAAAACCCTTTAGGATTAGAAATTAAAACTGCGGTTGTTGGTTTTGGGTCAGTATTCAATGTGGATAGAACCGCTGATGCTGCAAAACCTGTCGCTCAGAGAGTTATACGCACTTTGGATTATATTAATAGTAAAGGTGTGCGTACCAACGAACAAAGAGATTATTATAATTGCTCACTTATCACAAATGTAGATGCCCAAAATGCATGTAACTGGGGTGCCAAATCACACCCTGACTTACCAAGCAGCGTCGGTGGTTATGGTGAAGGTGGTTTTTATTCAGCCCAATCGGTTGATGATGTGGTAAACAGTGTGGTGAAGTTTTTAGATGAGGTAAATCCAAATATTGAACCTGTTGCAACGGGTAGTCCGACCATTCCTATTGATAGCTTAAACCCAATTCAATTACAACCCTATGGTTATTATGCAGAATTTAAGCCAAAGCCAAGTGAAACTACACAACTTTGGGCGGGGAATTTAAATAAATATAACTTAAGAAATGGCGAGTTGGTGGATAAAAACTTACAACGCTTAATTTTAAGTACAGGCGCACTGAATAAAGATGCTGTAGGTTTATGGACCAATGGTGTCAAAGGGCAATTACCGTTGGGCACTTTAGTTGCCGCAAATGGCGAGCAAAATTCAAAACGTAAAGTATTTACCAATCGAATCATTAAAGACGATCATACCGCAGACTCAGGAAGTAGTTTAGCGCAAGTTAACTTAATGACTTTGTTTGCAGATAATGAAGACGTTGCCAAATTTAAGCATGATGCAGACAAAAATTATTGGTTAAATTTCTTGGGCTATGATGTAGGTATTACGGACAATATTGCAAGTTTGGGTGACTTAGCAAGTAAAGCAGAGTACCGAGAGCTTGGAAGCGTGATGCACTCTACGCCAGTCATGCTGACGCAAGAAGGTAAAATTACGGTTGTAGGTGGTAAGTTGACTACAACGGGCCGTAAAGATTATCTGATGTTTGGTTCTACGCAAGGTGCGTTGCATGTGGTAGATGACGATGGCAAAGAAATATTTGCCTTTGTACCGCATGAAATGATGAAAAAGCAAAGAAATGCATTTATAGGTAGTGGCAAATATACAGGTTTGGGTAAAAACAATTTGTTCTATGGTGTGGACGGTCCTTGGGTTGCACACACCCAATATGTTTCAAAAAGTGATGGAACATTAACAGTGAAAGATTCTGGCCGTAAAGCAAGTGATGAAGAAGATGCGCAGAACCTGATTGGTATGCAGTGGGTGTATGGCGGTTTGCGTATGGGGGGTAAAAGTTACTATGCGCTGGACTTAACTGACATAGAAAAGCCTGAATTGAAATTCCATATCAATCCAGATGCAGATAATGCTTCTGCTGCACTCAAGCAAATGGGGCAAAGCTGGTCAAAACCGACTCTCGCTTATGTGAATTGGGGCGATACGCGCAAGCTTGTAATGTTTGTAGGTGGTGGTTACGACCCTGTTTATGAAACTCATAATGCAAACCCAAGCTCGACCAAAGGGAATGGTGTGTATATGTTTGATGCACACAATGGCGATTTACTCTGGTGGGCGAGTGATAGTGTAAAAACAGGTGCCAGCCGTTTTACTCAGAATAATCAGTTAAAATATAGCGTTGTTTCACAAATTAATGCCATTGACCGTGATGGTGATGGTTTAACCGATCATATCTATTTTGGTGACTTAGGTGGGCAAGCATTCCGTGTTGACTTTAATAATCGAGCAACAGATACAGCAAACTTTGCAACACGCGTAGTTCGTCTATTTACAGAGCATCAGGGTTCTGGTCTGAGTCCTCGTTTCTATGAAATGCCAAGTGTGTCAATTCATCAAGATGATGGGAGTTACTTTGCAGCAGTTGCCTTTAGTTCGGGTAACCGTAGTTCGCCATTAGCTGGTTTAAACTCTACTGTCAGTGCAAACGATGCTGTATTTGTGGTTTATGACAATGATGTTGCACGTCAGGACTTGTATAAATCAGGCATCACACTAAATACCGAAGATGAAAGTTTAACCGAACTTAACTTTGATAATGGTGTGGCACGCCGTGGGCAAAATAATATATTCAATGGTGGCTGGAAAGCTTATTTTGATAGTGCAAAAGCAGGCCGTAATAAAGGTATGAATGACCTGTATGCTCTAGATGGCATGCTCTATGTCAATGTTTATGATCGTGATGGTACTGGTATTGGCGGAAATTGTGGTGCAGGTGTAGCGGGTGACTCTTATCTGTATCAATATTGTTTACCTACAGGGAAGTGTAGTTTCTATTCAGGCACTGGAAACAAACCAGGTCGGGTAAAACTTGGTGCAGGTATTCTGGGTACAGGTTTAGGTCAAGGCTTTAAAAATGATGCTAATACCGTGAGTCTAGTGGTGAATCGTGATGAGCCATCTGCACTGGATTGTAGTTTACCTGCCAATAAAAACTTACCTCAATGCCAGTTGTTTGATACACAGGTAAAACTCAAGCAAATGCGCTGGTATGAGTCGCGTTAAGGGGGGAGTATGCAATACAAGAACGGCTTTACCCTAATTGAGCTGATGATTGTGGTCGTTGTGATCGCAATCATTGCAGCCATCGCAATTCCGAGTTATGCCGCGTATATTCAGCGTAAAGATCTTGCTTTAGCAAAGCAGGAAGCATTGCGAATAGCGACAGAGCTAGAAAAATTCAAAGCTAAAAACTTCAGCTATAAAGGTTTTGATGCAACCTACTTATATACAGGCTATGCACCATCCACAGGCACTTTAGCAATTCCTGTAGATGGTTCAGATACTAAATTCACCCTTACTTTATTGGATTTAGCCACCAAGAAGCCTTTGTCTATACAAAGAGGCCAAGATGGTAATGAAACCGCAGATTCAAGTTCTGTACGTGGTTTAAACTGGGTGATACGGGTTGAACGTGCTAAAACAGGTACAACCTTAAAACAACCACGTAATTACGATTTATTGTTGACTAGTGAAGGTGTACGTTGTCAAACTCGGACTCCCGATATGGTATCAACATATACTTGTGGGACTACAAATAATGAAAACTGGTAATCAAGAGCGCGGATTTACACTGATTGAACTCATGATTGTGGTGGCTGTTATTGCTATTTTGGCTGCAATTGCGATGCCATCCTATACTAGTTATAAAGTCCGTGCCAATCGTGTAGAGGTTCAAACGGAGTTGATGCAACTCGCGCAGCGTTTGCAAAGTTATAAGGCGATGAATCATAGTTATCGAAATGCAACATTGGCGAGTATTGGAGGAAATAGTACATTTCCAAGACATCAAGCTTTATACAATATTAATTTGGCAATTGATGCATCTAATCAAGCATATACCCTGTCAGCTTTGCCTATTTCAACAGCTGCACAAAAAGGGAATGGTGCCTTAAGTTTAGATCAATCAGGGCGCCAATGCTGGTTTAAAGGTAAGGATTCACCTGTAACAACAGATACTTGTTCTGCTTGGTCCGATAAATAAATTCAAACCTGCGGATAAATACGTTTTGATCTTTCATTCAGGGCAAAATTCACGTAAAATACTGCCCTCTATGAAAGGGGTTTGAAATGTATCGATGGTCGGTGCAGAGATAATCCGTAAAAACTATAAGGTTGTATCATGGTAGTTATTCGTCTTACTCGTGGTGGTGCTAAAAAGCGTCCATTCTATCAAATCGTTGTAACTGACAGCCGCAATGCGCGTGACGGTCGT
>Ga0172369_10008742_pt1 | contig 11409 bp, 7 predicted proteins | sample LakKiv25m_FD_114539 | JGI IMG/M metagenome (GOLD analysis project Ga0172369, IMG submission 114539) | Freshwater microbial communities from Kabuno Bay, South-Kivu, Congo - kab_022012_11.25m | ecosystem: Environmental > Aquatic > Freshwater > Lake | place: Democratic Republic of the Congo... | reverse complement strand
GTTCTTCTGTTTCAATTCTTTTTGCTTTAAAAGAGGCAATAAAGACACTGCCTCGGCGCTTTTTAATTGTGTTAAAGTATTTGGCAAAACTATTCTGAAAGTTGGATATAAATTTTATTATCCCATCTTTTGTTAGCTGTTTTATTAATAGATGAAAGTGATTTGGCATAAGAGAATAGACATAAATGTCTATTAACGGTTTGTTCTTTAGAGTTTCTTTTATGTAATTTTGCTGGGCTAATTTGGATAATAATTTAAACTGTGCATATCTCAGTTTTTGATAGTAACGATAGTAATTTATTGTCTCCAATGCTCTTTTAACAGATTTATTATCAATAAATATTTCTTCATCTCCAACCGAATGGTTGAAAAGATGATAAATTTCATCTGTTGCCAAAATTGTTTTTTTATTATTCATAGAATTATTCATCCAAAATTAGCTTTACACCCGACGGGTGTAAAGTTGGTTTTATTCTTCCTTTTCCCGATACTGTAAAGCTTCGGCGACGTGTTGGGCGGTAATCTTTTCACTTCCCTCAAGATCGGCGATCGTCTGACTAATCTTAATAGTTTTGAAATATGACCTAGCTGATAAAGATAATCGGGAAATGGCTTGTTTTAATAAATTAATGGCGTCATTGGTCAGCTGACAGTATTTTTTGACATCGGCTGAACTCATTTCGCCATTAGTTTTTGTTTTTGAGTTTTTAAATCGGTTTCTTTGCTTATTTCTCGCTTTAATTACTTTTTCTTTAATGCTTTTACTGTTTTCGCCTACTTGATAACTGGTTAATTTTTCTTCGCTGATCGGTGGGACGTCAACGTGCAGATCAATCCTGTCAAGAAGCGGTCCGGAAACTCGTTTTTTATATCTTAAAATCGTTCCCGGCATACAGTGACAGGTCCGCTTAGGATGACCCAGATAACCACACGGACAAGGATTGGACGCCGCTAACAATAAAAACCTTGATGGAAAAGTTAAGCTGCCGGCGGCTCTTGATATTGATACCCGGCCATCTTCCAGAGGTTGCCTTAGCGCCTCCAACACCGACCGGGGAAACTCCGCAAACTCATCCAGGAACAACACTCCCCGGTGTGCCAAAGATACCTCACCGGGCGCCGGCCGCGCTCCCCCGCCGACCAAACCGATTCTTGAGGTTGTGTGATGAGGCGAACGAAACGGACGATTAACAATAAAATAATTATCGGCAAGCATTCCGCTAATTGAATAAATTTTCGACACTTCCAAGATTTCTTCTTTATCCATCGTCGGTAAAATTGAGGGGAACGCGCGTGAAAGCATGGTCTTTCCGGTTCCCGGCGGGCCTTTTAAGTGGAGGTTGTGAAATCCGGAGGCCGCAATCATCATCGCCCGTTTTGCCTGCTCTTGTCCTTTAATGTCGGAAAAATCAAATTCATAAGTTTCGTCCCGTGTCAGATCAGACCAGTTTATCGGATTTTGGACAGCGATTGGTTTTTGGCCATTAATATGAAAAATTAAATCGTTCAAACTAAAAACCGGATAAATATTAATGTTATCGACAAGTGACGCTTCAATGGCATTGTCTGTCGGTAAAAATAAATTAGCAATCTTTGTTTTTCTTGTTAATAACGCAATGGAAATGACGCCGGAAACAGACCTTAGTTTTCCTTCCAAGGACAGTTCGCCAATAAACAAGCATTTATTTAGGGCTTGCTTACTGACCATGCCTGCTGCCGCCAAAATTCCTACAGCAATCGGCAGGTCAAAGCTTGATCCTTCTTTTGGTAGATCAGCCGGCGCCAGATTAACGGTAATCCGGCAGTCAGGCATATCAAAACCGGCATTGATAATTGCTGTTCGCACTCGGTCTTTAGCTTCGTCTACTGCCTTATCCGGCAACCCTACAATCGTCAAACTGGGAAATCCTTTTTCGGCGACGTCAACCTCTACCTCAATCGACACTCCGTCCAAACCGATGGTCGTTCCCGAAAAAACTTTGGCTAACATTAATTATTAATCATCAAAGCTTTTTTGTAAAAGTCAACGGACGATCGGCTACAAAATAAATGATTTAGAAGGTTGCTACCTGTTTTTTCTTCAGAAGATAAATTCCCAAAACGATAATTACGATAACCAATAAAAAGAACAATATCCCGATTAGCAATACAATGTTGTTTGATTGTGTTTTGCCGATCGCTTGATTTCCTGACTGGTTAATCTTTTGCTGGTTATTATTTCCCAAGTCATTATTACCCTTCTTGGTTAATGTTGGAGAAATCGATGATGAATCAATGGTTTTTCCCTGCTGGTTTTTAAAGGAAAAAAGGTCTATGTTTTTCTCTTTTAAGAATTTTTGATTTTGATTGACAAACTTCGCCGTAGAAATATTACTTATTGTTCCGCCGGATATTTTGTAGCGCAACTCATAGGGCATGGTCGGTAAATTATCGGAAGAAATTTTAAAATATCCTGTCGCATCAGCGTTGGTTTGATAATAGGGCTTGCTGGAAAATTTAAGATAAACCTCAACGTCGGCATTGGGAATAACTTGCCCGCTCTGATTATAGGCATAGCCTTCAATATAGACCAGAATGGGATCAAATTTTATCGTAGTCGCCGAACCGCTTTCTGCATTAACCTTATAAATAATTTTATTTAAATAAGACAAAAATTTATTGATTAGATCATTGTCTTTTTCCGCTAATAAAGTCAGGTCAACTTTGGCTAAATCCAACTCCCCAAAAATTTCGTTTGTTTCGAAGGTTGACTGGTCAAATTCCAGTTTAAATCGTCCCAGTTTATTGGCTTGTGTCTCGGCAATCTGGCGATAACGAACTGTGGTAGAACTATTGGTTGCCGATGGCTTAACTGAATAAGCGATAATTTTTGTAAAGGGATGTGAAACTGTTCCCTGGACAACTCCTTTTTTATTGATTTGTTTTACTTCATAAAAATAACTCATCAGTGTCGGACGCCCGTTATTAGGAGTCGCCGCCACCGCCGGAATATCACGATGCTGGATACTTCCCGCCTGTTGAATTTCATCTCCGGTTATTGCCGGATAAATATCCGAATAAATCAACCGGTAGTTTGTATGAAGTTGGTTAATATCGGTTACTGGAAAAGTTAAGCCATTACCGGCAACTGTTAATTTATAGGTTCCGTCGGGAACGACAAAACTGAACATTCCGTCTTCAAGGGTGGTTTGTGGGTTAACAATATCTCCGCCGACAATATCGTTGACCGTCACCGGAGTAAAGTTTCCATCAGCTCTTTTAATCATTAACGTTACGGTTGTACCCGGAACCGGTTCCAGGCTTTGACTGTCAAACACCCGGCCGTAAGGGTCCCAAGCAATACTTAGGCAATCTTTTTCCGCTGTCGCAAAATCAAAATCAATTGTCCCTTGTTGAACCGCCCCTTGTGATCCTCTAAAAGCGTCGTTTGGCGTTTGTCCGTAATTGAGCGCCAGCCATTTACGCGAGTAAGCAACTGGAGTCGAATCTCCCCAAATTAACGGCCCAATCTCGCCGGTGTTTGCGCTCTTTATTGGATTGGTCCGCGGTGTCACACCATCCTGACTAAATAATCCCTCATATTGATAATTAACTGATTGCGCCAAAAGGGCTACATTGTCCTGTCCATAAACAACTGCGTCGGTTGCTGCTGTACCAGTAGTACAAATCTGGCCTTTATCAGTAGCAATACATTCAATTATGTACGTATCCGTATTCGGTAATGGTTTTATTAGAGGATCCGTGGTTAGCCAAGCCTTATGAAACTTCGCCGTCACCTCAGGAATATTATTGCATTCCGCATATAAATCGCACCTTTCAGCTTTTAAACAGACAAACCGCTTGGGAACCGATTGAGCGGATACAGGAAAAATGTGATAGAAAAAAAATAAAATTACAGCAACGATTACTGCCGCTTTTCTCATACTTCCATCTTAAAGAAGTAGAGGAATTTAGTCAAGTTAGCTTAAAGGCGGGGTTTGTTTTTTCTTCAGTAAAAATATGACTAACACTGCCAATAAAATTAACAAACCAACCAGACCAACCGCAATTATTATTAATACATTATTGGATAATGCTTTGTTTATTTGAGTCCCGGTACCTTGACTGCCTTTTGGATTATTTCCGGTTGTCCCTGTCGTATTATTTGGAGTAACCGTCGGCTTGACGATTGTTTTTCCCTGATTATTTTTGTAACTATGCAGATTAATTTTATTTTGGGTCAGATAGCTCTGATTTTGACTGATAAACTTTGTGGTTGATGTTTTTGTCACCGAGCCTACTGGACTGGTATAACGGATCTCATAAGGCATTGTCGGTAAAAATTCGGAGGATATCTTAAAGAAGCCTTTTGCATCAGTCTGAATTTGATAGTATGCTTTATTCGCAAATGTTAAATAAACGCCGACCGTCGCATTAGGAATGATTTGGCCGGCGGTATTATAGGCATATCCCTCAAGATATGTTGGAATGGGGTCAAACTTCATCGTTGTTGTCGTTTTTGTTTCTGCCTGAACCTTACCGATTAATTTAGTCATCCAGGAAATCATTTTTATTAAATAATTACTTTTTTTAGTAAGTGTCTGCAGGTCGGTTTTGATCAGATCGGTTTCACCAAAACTTTCATCTGGTTCAAACGTTGACTGATTGATTTCCAGTTTAAAATTTCCCAGTTTGTCTGCTTGTATTTCTCCTACCTGACGATAACGTATTGGTGTCGCCGAATCACTGGCATTGGGTTTAACTGAATAGGCAATAATTTTTGTAAACGGATGCGATACTCTTCCTTGAACTATTGATTTTTGCGTGATCGGACGGGCTTCATAAGAATATTCCATCATCTTGGGTGAAGAAACGGTCGTATATCCACCTACTCCCGCTAATGGGATATCGCGGTGCTCAATTTTTCCTGCTTGAATAATCTCTTCGCCGGTGACGCTTGGATAAACATCTGAATATATCTTTAAATAGTTTGTGTTTATACCCGAAGCATTTGTTACGGGAAATGTATAGTTTGAGCTGGAAATAACCAATTTATAAACTCCGTCGGGAACGACAAAACTAAACATACCATCTTCAATCGTCGTTTGAGGATTAATAAGATTCCCTCCGACTATGTCTGCGGTGGTCATCGATGTAAAATCTCCGGTAGCACGCTTGACCAATAAATTTACTGATGCGCTGGTAATCGGTTCAAGTGTAGTCGCGTCAAATACCCGGCCATATGGATCCCAATGAATAGAAAGGCAGTCTTTTTCTGCTGTCGCAAAATCAAAAGGAATGGTCCCCTGTTGAACAGCACCTAGCGCTCCCGTCGGCGCTTCTGTTGTTGGCGTATAATAATTTAAGGCTAAAAATTTTCTAAAAACGTTTTCTTGTGAATGATCAGTCCACTCTAGAGGACCAATTTCTCCTTGACTATCGCTTGTCGTCGGGTTGGAAACTATTGTTTTACCATCGGCCGCATATAGTCCTTGAAAAGTATAACTACCAACAGCAGTATTTAGCGCACTAACATTGTCTTTTTTAAATACAGTGTTGTCTGTTGTCGCATTGCCGGTCGAACAGATCTGGCCGCCATTAGTCGATAAACACGTAACGATATAGGTTTCACTATTAGGAAGAGGTTTTGTCGATGCATCCGCGGTTAACCTTGCCCGATGATCTTTCTTAGTTGAACATTCTGTTGAGTCCTCACATTTCACCGCTCTTAAACACACCCATCTTTCACTCAGTTCTTGTCCATGAACAAAGACTGGTAATAAAAAAAATAGTCCAAATAAAATAGGAAAAATTAATAGTTTTTTCATAGTTTAATATTAGTCTAAAAAAACAACCGTTGTCAACTGATAAAATATCTACTATTATTAAAACAACTATGAAAAAAATTTCACTCTTATTATTTATTCTTTTCGGTTATTTTTTCCTTCTGCCAAAATTGTTTTCTGCGCCGGTACTGGCGGTTAAGTACAGCCTGGTTGCTCCATCCGGAACTCTTACGCGCGGTCAAACTATTCGCTTTACTATTAATATCGATACGCAAGGAGCAACTGTTACCAGCGGTCAGATCGGGATGACCTATGAAACCCAGTATCTACAGTATGTAAGCGTCACTCCGGGCAGCGCCGCCACAAGCGTGTCTGCCAGTCAAATGGGAGATGGAAAAATTGTCTTTTCCGGCAGTAATACCAGTGGTTTTTCCGGTCAGGGAATTTTTGCCTATGTTGATTTTACATTAATTGCCCAATCTTCCGAATCAACCAAGTTATGTGTGTTGTGGGCGCCTTCGGTTACCCCAACCCCGACTACTGCACCGACAGGCATTGCTCCGACCTCCCCTCCGGCAGTCACCGCATTACCGACAACCGGTGTTACGGCTAAAGGAACAATATATACGGCTTTAGGAATTGGGTTTCTAACGGTTTTTGGAATTATTTATTTTTTGGATAAAAGAATTGTCTTTAAAAAACCGAAAAAGTCATGAAAAAAATTTTGTTAATCAGCGCCATCTTCTGCTGGTTAGTAATTTTATTTATTAAGGCGCCTCAGCTTTCTTTTGCCGCCGAAACTTATAAGCTGGATATTACGCCGATCCCCTGTTCAATGGCGCCTGGTCTTGGCGATTGTCCCAAGGATTTGCAGCCTATTTTCGAAAAAGAACCCTGTGTTTCTTCTTATGAAACTTTTTCCAAAGATCCGATCACTCAACATTTTTGGGTAGTTGATCCACAAACAACCGCTCAGTGGAAAGCAGATGAACGCGCTAGACAATTTATTTATTGGGCAATTAAACGTAACTCAATTGACGAACACCCGGTTCTAAAATCCATCTGGGGGTTATCGCGTAACATCGTTTTTTTTATGATTATTCTTGTTGCCGCGGTCAGTGGAATCGGCATCATTGTCGGACAACGGGCCAACTTTGATTTTAAAGTAAAAGTTTGGCCGCTGATTTTCAGAATCGGAGCATTATTACTTTATGTTACTTTTTCCGCTACGATTGTTTTACTGCTAATTCAAATGTCGGAGATTCTGATGAAATTTTTTATTGAAAGATTGGGAGGTCAGGATCTTTTTAATATGTACTTTTCCGGAATCAGCGTTGAAAAAAACTATACAGATTTTATCGGCTGTCGCGATCTCAATTTTAAAGTTCAGGAGTCAATTGAAGCAGAGTTCTTTTTGTTAAAAATTACGAATGTTATCTACTATGTTATGGGATCGATGATCATTTTAAGAAAAATAATCTTATGGTTTTTACTCTTTGTATCACCATTTTTGGCAGTATTGGCTCCTTTTGTTTTTATCAGAAATGTCGGCTGGATCTGGATTGGTGTATTTTTTCAATGGCTATTTTATGGTCCGTTGTTTGCGCTTTTTCTGGGAGCATTATCGGCAATCTGGAAAGCGGGTATTCCTTTTCCTTTTGATTTTTCCCGGGTAAATACACTGTCGGGTTATGTTTATCCCACAGCTACCAATATTGTCTATGCCGGACCGGCTCAAGTCGCTGCCCTTAAATTTGGTACTCTTAATAATGGAAATTATATTGATACTTTTGTTGAATATGTGATTGCGCTCTTGATGCTCGTGGCTGTCACTTTCTTTCCCTGGTGGCTACTACGCATTTTCCGCGACTACTGCTGTGACGGAATTATGGCCACAAAAAATATCTTAATGTCGATGTATGACCAGATGCGTAACGGCCCAACACCCCCAACCCCACCTTCATCGCCGTTTTCACCAGCAAATATCGGCGCGACTTTGAAAATACCTAAACAAATGGAGGTTCCGGTTAAGGTCAGGCTCGAGACAGTGGCTGAAATTAAAAATACCAAAACTGAAGATATCACCCGCTCATTGAATATTTCTACCACTAAATTAACAGACATTGCTCATTTTGAAACCAATAAACAGGTGCAGCAAACGGTCAGGCAGAATCTTGATAACCTTGCTAATCCGATGAAGGCTGGTACGCCGACTGAACGTCAAAAATTTATGAATTTGCGCACTGAGCTATTTAGCCGCGCTGTTAAAGAAGATCAAGCTGCCCGCCAAATTCTTTCGTCAATTTCTAGTTCTAAAGTGGAACAAATGCAGCGCCGACAACAACTGGTAAAAACCATTCCGACAATGACGCCGGTATCACATATTGTTTCGATCAAAGTTAAGATGCCGCAGGAAAAAGTTGCAGCCATTACCTCATCTTTGGTTGATGTTGCCTCCGCCAATCCTCAATTAATTAATAGTTTGGCACAAACAGTAAATCTGCAAACTACACAAATCCAGTCGATCCTCCATCTTTTGGTCCAAAGCATCAATCAGCCGACGATTAATCTGGCAGAAGAAATCAGCAAGCAAACTAATCTTGATAAAGAAAAAGTTGGCGCAGTCCTAAAAACCGTTACTCAGGCGATGAAAACCAATAAACAACTTGTTGAAGAAGTTGCGAAAAAAGAAATGGTGGATAAATCAATGCTGGAGAACTTCATTACCGAACAAGTTTCGGTCATGGCCGAACCGGAAAAACACTTGGCAGAAACGATTTCTATTCCACCGACCGTACCGATTGAAGAATATGAATCGGTAAAAAAAATGTGGCAGAAACAATACGAAGAGGGGGAAGTTCCGGTCACGGAAAATATTAAATCCCGCGCCGCTTGGGTAGAACAGGATATTGTTTTTATCACTAATACTTTAAACAAACTATTGTCGACCGACGAAAACCTGCGCCTTCAAGGTTTGGACGACCTGGGATACATCCTACCGATTTTTATGATTAACAACATGAGCGGTGAACAGTTAATGGTTTATTTAAAAGCCAAAATGGAGGCGGCGAAAACTGTTTCCGAGCAACTCGCCAAAGAAAAAATAATTACTGAAAAACTGAAATCGAAAAGCGAAGAAGAAATGGTTGAAGTAGAAGGACCAAAAAAACAACAGGCGGCAAAAACAATGGAATTGAAAGAAGAGCTCAAAATAGAAACACCAATTTCAAATAACAAATCCACAAATCAATAACAAAATTCAAAAATCAAAACTGTTTAGTTATTTGAAATTTGATCTTTGAATTTGAATTGATATTTGTTATTTGTGATTTATTATTCATCAGATAATGGTAGGTTTCTTGTCAAAATTAGTTAGAACTTCTGCTTCTAACCGATTATTAATCGTTACCGTGTCTTCGATCCTCATCCCCCATTTCCCCGCATAATATACTCCCGGCTCGATTGTAAATATTTGATTTGCTCGTAATATATCACTAGAGTTTTTGGAAACTTTTGGATACTCGTGTATCTCCAACCCTACCCCGTGTCCGGTCGAATGCGAATAATCTGGTAATCCAGATTCCATAATTTGCGATCGGCAGTACAGATCGATGTCTTTTAGATTGCTGACATTGTTATATTGCTTGTCCTCCGAAGCTTTAGCGAAGAAGGATTTCATTGCTGATTGTTGAATATTTAAAAGATGGTTATAAATATTTAGTTTTTCCGCTGTTGGTTTCCCAAAAAAAACCATCCGCGTCATGTCGGATAAATAATTTTGGTAATTTACTCCGAAATCAATCGTAATAATCGACCCGCGTTTAATCCTGCCAAGGCCGTTTGACTGCGTGTCATAGTGCGGGATACTGGAGTTGGCATCAACGGCGACCAGCGCCGGAAAAGCCAGATTGAAGTTCTTGTTTTTTAACCAGTATTCAATCCTGAAAGCGATTTCTTTTTCCGTCATCCCAACTTTGATTAATGGAATTATTTCTTTGAGACATTGATCGCCAATCGCACAGGCTTTTTTGATTTTGTTTATTTCCACATCGTTCTTTATTTCCCGCAACTTAATAATTAGATTCTCCGTGTTGATAAATTCCGCTGAGGAAACTTTTTCTTTTAACCGCTTCAGTTCGTTAACCCGCAAGTCGTCTCCTTCAAAACCGATTCTCGCTAATTTTTCTTCACTTATCACCTCTTGCAGTTGTAAAACGAATCCTTTTTCCGCCGTCAACAATCTTAGTTTTTGATTAGCAACTTTTAACTTTTCATTTTTAACTTTTAACTTACTTAGGTATCTTCCGTCAGTAAACAAGTAAATACTGTTTTTCGTCACTAACAAAAATGCTTCCCGCTCGTGTTCAGTCAGGGTTTTAAAACCGGAAAGATATAGGATGTTATAAAAGTTTGATATTAAAAATGCATCTAACTGTTTCTCTCTTAGTTTTCGTCGTAACTGTCCAATTCGATTAAGCATCATTTTTGTTTAATCATCGCGATTAAAACTTTTTTATACATTTCGCGTACGGCTTTTTGCTGTTTCTGGCCTATATTTACATAATAGTCAAGTCCAGGAGCAGCATTTATCTCTATAACTGAATAATTACTTACAGGTTCTTCTACCGGCACTTTTGTTATTATGTCTACGCCGCTATATCTTAATCCCATATCATGAGCTAATTTAACGGCCATCTCTTTATAGCTTGGATGAATAATATCAGTAACATCGATTGCATCGCCGCCCGTTGATAGATTGGCATTATCCAATAGCCTTATACTTTCGTTTTTACTTGGTACATCCTCATATTTTAAATCCAATCGTTGCAGTCTTCTATGAACTTTTGGATCATCAAGTTTAATTACTGTATCGCGACCAATTGCGTTAAATGTTTCTTGTTTTATTTGCAATAATTGCATGATTGAATGAATACCGTCGCCAACAACGGATAAAGGCAATCTTCTATATGCTGCAATTACTTCGTTATCCAATGTCACAATTCGGTAATCGTCTCCTTCTACAAATTGTTGGACTACGGCGACTCGATCTTTTATTTCGTTAAAAATATATTTCATCGCAATAGATAATTCATCATCGTGATAAACTTTTTCAACGCCCATTCCTTGGCTTTTACTATTTGGTTTTACAATCACAGGATATCCTAAAACTTTGGCATACTGACGAGCAGCATCAAGATCTTGATCAGATTTAATAATCTTTGCAAATCTATCGGAATAAAAAGTTTTATCTTCCGGCACAGGATAACCCATCAGTCTCATAAAATATGCCGCATATCCTTTATCTTTAGCATTATCGGCGGATCCTTGTCCATTGAGATCAAAACTTGTGTTTCGAAAATAAAAAATTCGCCCATCTGGTGATTTTATTTGGCCTACGTATCCAAATTTAGGTTCAATAAGGACTTCTAAACCAAGTTCCGGAGCCACTTCAGAAATTATTGCACTGGCTAAAAATTTGGGATTTTTGATTAGTCCAATATGAGTTTCTGGACGAAAACCGGAAGCAGCCCTATTAGCTCTAAGCTGTGGTTTTTCCATATTACTTACGTATTATACTGAAAAAACTAAACCTAACGCGGATCGAGCTTCTCCCACCAAATATAAAGAACCCGTGACAACACAT
>Ga0172369_10008738_pt1 | contig 11411 bp, 7 predicted proteins | sample LakKiv25m_FD_114539 | JGI IMG/M metagenome (GOLD analysis project Ga0172369, IMG submission 114539) | Freshwater microbial communities from Kabuno Bay, South-Kivu, Congo - kab_022012_11.25m | ecosystem: Environmental > Aquatic > Freshwater > Lake | place: Democratic Republic of the Congo... | reverse complement strand
TAGAGTATATCAGGGGATATATTCAGAACAGGGATAACCTTGCCAACGGCTGGTTTGTGCTGAATCCCGCATACAGAAGTGATATCAAATACGGAGATATTGTTCCTCCGAATATTTATACAGTTGTTCGTGATAAAGGCGTTGTTGGTTTGAATGAACCTGTAACGGTAGAAGCGAAAGTTAAAGACCTTGATGGAGTTATTGCTCAGGCATGGCTGATGTATCAGATCAATGGCGGCACTCTTGATTCGGTTGCAATGACTCCCGCACCCGGAGATACGGTTTATTCAGCTCAAATTCCCGGCAGGGGAGATTCAAGTCTGGTAGCATACTATGTTAAAGCCATTGATAATGACGGAGCTTCTTCAACAAATCCGAGTAATCCCACAACCAATAAATATTTTTATCTTACTCTCGGCAGAGCTCTGAAAATTGCTGATGTTCAGTACAGCCCATTCGGCAGCGGTTACTCCGGATACGATAGCTATACTGTAACTGTCAGTGGAGTTGTCAGTGCTGATACCACTGATATTGAAGGCGATTTTAACCAGATTGGACCTCAGGTTTACATTCAGGATGGGTCGGGTCCATGGACAGGTATCTGGCTTTTTGGTACAGAAGTTTATGATTTAAGAAGAGGGGATGCTGTTACAGTTACAGGCATTGTTGATGAAGAATTTGGCGTTACGCGTATTGAAAATCTTGATACACCTGCACAGGTAGTTGTATCCGGTACCGGCACTGTTCCTGATCCCGTTGAAATAAGTACCTCTGTTATTTCAAATTCATCGAGCGGATCGTTGCCGGCAGAATCCTATGAGGGGGTTCTTGTCAAGTATTCGAATATTACTGTTATCGATGAGAACGCAGACGGTAATCCAGGTCCGAATATTAGTGGCACTAATAACAATTATGGTGAAATGTTCGTTGCAGATGCTTCAAACATTCAGACAAGAATGGAAATGCAGGACGGTACGCATAATTATCATAATTTCTGGGATGTATCTCTTGAGACTGTGCCGACCAGAGTGCAGACTGGCGATAGCTTTGAATCTGTGACCGGAATATTGTATTTCTCATTCTCGAATTATAAAATTGTTCCACGCAGGGATGAAGATTTTGTCGGATTTACAACTGACCTTAAGGACGATAATCTTTCTCCTGATGAATTTGCATTGTCTCAGAATTATCCAAACCCTTTCAATCCCACAACAAATATTGAATTTTCAGTACCTTCGGAAAATTTTGTGACTTTGAAAATCTATAATATTCTCGGACAGGAAATTGCTGTTCTTGTTAATGGTATTATTAAGGCGGGAATTCACAAGGTAACATTTGATGCATCAGACCTGGTTTCAGGAATCTATTTCTATAGCATTGAAACCAGTAGTTTTAATAATGTTAAAAAAATGCTTCTTGTAAAATAATTTAACTATTAAGGGCGGATTCAATGCCGCCCTTTTAAAACTTATGAAGAAAAAATTACTTCTATTAATTTTTGCGATTTCTATCGTATACCTAACCCAGTCCTGCCGGGAAACTCCGAGTGATAATCTTTTAGGAAACAGGGAGCCGGAAACAAATCTGTTTCTGCAGCCTGATTCTTCAGGAATTTCTCAGCAAAAAAGCCGTCTGACAGTTCATTGGTGGGGAGATGATCCCGATGGACTGATTATCGGTTATTATTATAAATGGGAAGGCATACAGGACAACTGGAGTTTTACGACTCAAAACAGTATCCAGTTTTCACTGCCTATCGGGACTGTTGATACCAATTATAATTTCAAAGTTACCGCAATTGATAATAGCGGAAATGGTAAGTATGATAATTCTGTCATCCGCAACGGAATAAATTTCGGGGCAGAGCCATTTATTGATGCTAATAATAATAACATCTACGATGATGGTGAAGTCTATATAGATGTTGGAGCGATTGACAAAACTCCCGCAACACTTGACTTTCCGATTAAAAATTCACCCCCTGAAATTGAATGGGATGATCTAAGTATTCTGCCGACAGTATCTTTTCCGGTTGTAACGGTCGGCTGGGCTACCGCTGATATTGACGGTGATGAGACAATTATTAATATAAATTTAGCCCTGAATGATACTCTGAATCCCGTTCAGCTAAAAGGGAGTGTAAAACTCGTGACCTTGAGGTATCTCTCGGATACTGAGATGGAAATTCTGATTGGCGGGGATGAAAATGATATCAATACTGAGAAATTGCAAACTTTAAGAGTGAACGACAATAACAGGCTTTACATACAGGCAAAGGATATATCCGGGGCAACTTCTCCGTTCATTCCCTTACCCGACACAAGCCAGACATGGTTTGTGAAAAAGCCTTCAGGGAGAATTGTTATTGTCGATGACTATGAAGGAAATATTACTCCTCCCACATTTTATTCGGATATTTTTAATAATTTAAGGGGAGGGGCACTCACCGGCAAATTTGACGTTCTTGACATTCAAACCACGAACCTGCCGTATCCTAATCTTACTTTTCTTCATACTCTCAAACTTTGGGATTATATTTTCTGGTATTCGGATTTCACCCCTTCACTCGAGATTGCGAGTATAGTCACACAAAAGTTTATTAACGGCGGCGGTAAAATTGCATTCTCGATGACTTTCCAGGATTCGACATCAAACTATGCCTTTGATTTCCCAACAGTCCAGAATTTTCTCCCGATCGATTCGCTTGGGCAAAAGAAACCAGTCGGGTTTGTATTCCCTGGTGCAAATCTCCTCAAATCGAATCAATCTTCAGTATTTCCGGCACTTAAAACTTCGACTACAGTTGGGTTTGTGCGGACATTTTACCCCAGTTCAATCACAACAACAAAAATTTATGACTTATCGAGTTCACAGATCAATGGAAATATTGCGTTTATTGATAATAACAAAGATCTGTTTTTTGTCGGATTGCCCCTGAATCAATGTAATGCAAATCCAGGCACAGTAGAACTGATGTTCGATATCTTATTTTTTGATGAATTCGGTTATCAGCCATGAAAAAGATAATTATTGCAATTCTCATATTTTCCGGTATATTCTTCGCACAGGGTAAAGGTAATCTGAGAGGAACGGTTACCGATAAAGCTTTGAAAGATGGACTTCCCGGAGTTAATATTGTGCTTAAGGGTACTTATTACGGCTCTGCATCTGATTTTGACGGCAAGTACGAAATAAGAGGAATTAACGAAGGCATATATATTGTTGAAGTTTCTCTGATAGGTTACAAGACCAGACAGTACACCGGTATCAGGATAGAAGCGAATAAAACCCTTGAAATTGACATACCGATGGAAGAAACCGTTCTCACGATGGAACAGGATGTTGTCGTAATCGGAGACAAACCATTGGTGGACGTTGAAGAAACCCAGAGTAAAAAGACCATATCCAAAGAGGACATAGAACTTGCTGTTGTTGAAAATGTCAGTGACCTTGTGACGCAGCAGGCTGGGGTTGTTAAGTCTGATAATGCCGTGCATATCAGAGGCGGAAGATCGTACGAGAATGCTTTTCTTTTAGACGGCGTCTCTGTTCAGGATCCGCTTTCGGGTACTGGTTTCGGGCTTCAGCTAAGTGCAAACTCGATTGAGGAGGTTGAGGTTATTACTGGTGGTTTCAATGCAGAATTCGGGCAGGCTACATCAGGAATAGTTAATGTTCGTACCCGTGAAGGCGGTGATAAATTTTCTGGAAGCCTCAGTTATAAACGGGATAATTTCGGGAACACTTCATCGCATAATGTATTTAATATCGACATTTTTGAAGCTAACCTTAGTGGTCCTGAGCCTTTTACATCCATGCTTCTGCCCCTGCTTGGAGTCCAGATTCCTGGTAAAATTAGTTTTTTTGGTAGTTTTTATGGCGGAATCTCAGACGGCATAACACAGGGATATTTTAAACCCTCATCGAGCACTCAACTTTATTCATCAATATTTTATGGTACAAGGTTTGCACCAAGGGCTGAAAATAGCTGGTTTGGACTTGCTAAACTGACCTATGCGGTTACGAGTACCTTCAAACTTGTTTATTCATTCAACCAGTCGGTAAATATTAATCAGAATTCACAATCTCTTCAGTCAAATCTTGAATATATTGAACCAAGCCCCGGTTATCAGTATGAATTTCAGGATCTTCTTGATAACGCAAATACTTTTACACATAATAATAAGTATAATACTCTCAGCCTGACCCATACGTTAAATTCAAGTACTTTTTATGAATTTAAGATTAACCATTTCTTTACAAACCTTCGTGCCGATGCAAACGGCAAATACTGGTACGAATATCAGGAGCCGAAAGATATAACCACAATCCCGGTTGAATACTATAATATGGAAAGTGACACAATCGGCGTAATTCCCGGGGATGGATTCTGGGATGTCGGCAATCCTTCAACCTGGAGAGATCATTATTTTGAAGAATTATCATTTAAAGGTGATGTCACCAGTTTTTTTGATGAACTGAATAAATTCAAAGCAGGATTTAATCTTGTTTTTCAGGAAATGCAGGTGCTCGATATTTACAAGCCATGGGTTGGTGAACTGGGATTGAATAATGATTATTACCAGGTATTTCCTGCCCGCGGTTCATTTTATGCTCAGGATAACATAAATTTTAGCGGAATGATCCTGAACTTCGGTCTCCGGATGGATTATTGGTTCCCGGGCAAGTACATTGATGATGCTGTAGAAAATCCTGAAGTTGTTACGATCCCTGATGAAATAAGAGAGAGATACAAAGATGATTCATTTCCGTTTTTCGGAGGACGAAGATATAAAGCGCGTCTGAGTCCGAGATTGGGTATTTCTCATCCTGTTACTGAAAACCAGGTATTATTTTTCTCGTATGGTCACTTCAGCAAATGGCCGAGACCGGAATTTGTATATGCAAAACTTAATCCTCTCAGCGCAAAATCGAGTTTTCAGAGATTCGGAAATCCGAATCTGAATCCCGAAACAACCGTTGCTTATGAACTTGGTCTTAAAACACAATTTTCGCAGGATGATGTTCTTACAGTAACTGCATATTATAAGGATATATTTGATTATGTCAGAACCAGAACGGCGAGTATTTCCTCACCGCGATTTGCCAATCAGTCTTTTATTACATATTCGAATCTCGACTATGCAAAATCCCGCGGTATTGAACTTGAATACAGGAAAAGACTTGGGCGCTGGTTTTCAGGTAATTTCACCTTTGCTTATGCAATAGTTACCGGCAAGAGTTCTTCAGCTGATGAAGGTGTGCTAATATTGAGAGGTGATCTGCAGGAATCAATCAAAGAAGATTATGTTTCCTGGGACCGGCCGTTCACAGTTTCGGCTAATCTTAATTTTTACATTGAGAAAGATAAGCCTCTTTTTAATTTCGGGCATGGTATTCTTGATGATATCAATCTTTATTTCAGAACATTTTTTCAATCGGGAAAACGATATACTCCGGTTGTTTTTACAGGCAGCTATTCAACAGACGGAAGACCTGAATATGAAACTGACCGCACTCGGACAAATGCAGAAGTGGGCAAGGACTGGTTCTGGGTTGATATGAATATCGAAAAATATTTTAGTCTGAGCAGCCTTAAGTTTTCGGTATTTATGGAAGTGAATAACCTTTTCGATATCAAAAATTCAGCAATCCTGAATCCGATTACCGGCGAGGCATACGAATACGGTGACCCGACTCCAGCATCGTGGAACGATCCGCTTTATCCCAATCTTCAGGCGCCCATTAATCCATATCCGTACAACCCGGCTCGTTACCTGACCAGAAGAAATGTCAAATTTGGCCTTACTCTGAGATTCTAATATGAAAAAAAGTTTATTACTAATATTATTATTTTTTGCGGCTGATAATTACGCCCAGTTATTTCCCACGCTCGGAGGTCAAAGAGCGGGAATTTCAACAGCCCAGTTCCTGAAAATCGGTATTGGTGCTAGAGCAACGGCAATGGGTGATGCTTTTGTGGCGGTTGCCGATGATCCTTCGGCACTATACTGGAATCCTGCCGGACTCGTGCAGAACTCGAATAATGGTGTTATTATCTCTCATAACGAATGGTTAGCTGAAATCAGCCATGATTTTATCGGGGCGATGTATCATATTTCGGATAATGATGCGGTTGGGGTTTCGCTTACTGCATTATATATGGACGATATGCCTGTTACAACTGAATTCAACCCTCTCAGTACAGGTGAATATTTTACTTTCAGCGATATCGCTATCGGTGTTTCTTATGCAAGAAAAATGACATCCCAATTCAGTTTCGGAGCCACAATCCGTTATATGGAAGAAACTCTCGATAAACTGAAAATGCGCGGTGTTCTTGTTGATCTTGGGACGTACTACTGGACCGGGCTTGGAACTACGAGGTTCGCGGTTGCAATTACTAATTTCGGAAACCAATTAGCCCCTGACGGTGAGGTTGTTCTAATCGGTAAAAGGAGCAAAACATCCTGGCAGGCTTTTTCACCGCCGACGATGTTCAGGATTGGATTTGCCTTCGAACCTTATCAGACTGATGAGCATAAGGTTACTACTTCTATACAGTTAAACCACCCGAATGATAACTCTGAGAATGTTTCCACCGGTGCTGAATATACCTGGAATGATTCTTTTTTCCTTCGTGGCGGATATAAAATAAATGTCGAAGGACAAGATTTATCTCTGGGTGCAGGCGTAAAAATGGATCTGGATTTTGCTGCAATAAATTTCAGTTACGCATTTGCAAATTTTTCCAGTCTGGGTTCTTCTCATCGATTTTCTTTAATTTTTAATCTGTTCTAATGATGAAAAAAATTATTGTAGTACTAGTTTTAGCGGCTTCTCTGTTTTCCTGTACTGATAAGTTTGATACAGGGTTTATCTCCTCACTTAAGAGTACCGGGACTATCGGAGACACTTTATATATTCAGCAATTCCCTCAGTGGAAGGGATTCAGCAATCCAAAAGATATGCTTGTTGGGAAAGATAATTTTATTTATGTGGCTGATACCGACAATAACCGGATTGTAATGCTTGATGTAGCCGGGAATATTCTCGGAACGCTTATCGTAAAACATCCGACTGTAATTGAGCAGGATTTCAGGCTCAATCTTATTATCTGCGCTGAATTTGATACTTTGATATCCGGCAGCACTGTCACGTTTGATGCAGTTTATAAAGTTGACCTTGTTGCAGTTTCTCACGATATCAATGCAGCTTCGCTTACAAAAGTGTTACCCGCAACTTCATTTGATTTACTCAGACCGGATCGCCAATACAAAGGAATAAGCGTATTTTACGATAATTCCTATTTCATTGCCAGAACTGGTCCCTCAAATAGTAATAATATTGACCCGGATAATTCCATTCTTGAATTTATAAATAAAAAACGTGCGGATGGTACCAGGTATGACAGTCTTTCCCGCAGGCTGCCACTTTTTGAGCCATTAGGGACAGGACTTCTTTCCGCAAATGGTATTAATGCTCTGGTCGCTTTGAAATCCTCCACTAAAGATTTTATTATGGGATTGACCGGGAATAACAGTTTCAAAGTTCAATGGATGCAATTCATTTCAACCTCTGAATTCAGCGGTTATGTTAGTAAACTTGATGCATTCGATTCTGAGCTGATGAAAATCAATAAATTCAAAGAGCCAAGCGATCTGACATTCGATAATAACGGTAATTTATTTGTTACTGATACTGAAAAAGACAGCGTTTATAAGTTCAATCAGTTCGGTGATGAACTCGAATCTTTCGGCGGCATCGAATTATTCGAAAATCCTGAGGGAGTTGCATTTTTCGATAAAACACTCTACGTACTCGATAGTAAAAATGGGAAAATCCTCAGATTCATTTTATCTACAGAATTGGAATAAAAATGCAAAATATATCCCGTTTCATATTTTCAATATTTTTAATGATTTTCAGCAGCGTACTGTATGCACAAACGGTTGTTCCCATAATTGACCTGAGGCAGAATGATGCGTCCGGAGTGCCTGCGCTGAATGGACAGATGGTTACTATTTCCGGAATTGTAACAGTGGCAAACCAATTTGGTTCTTCCGGACCGGCAAATGTTCAGGACGAGACTGCCGGTATTTCTGTTTACGGGAGCAGTTTTGCAAACATGGTTCAGATCGGCGATTCGGTTACTGTTACCGGTCAGCTTACACATTTTAATGGTCTCAGTCAGCTTGATTTCCGGGTTACTGGTTCGAGTTATGTAAAACACTCATCGGGGAATATTATTGAAACAACTATTCTTGATCTTACTGATATTAAAAACCAGGCATGGAACGATATTGAGGATCTGGAGGGACTTTTAGTTCGAATAAATCAAATAACTGTATCGGGGACAGGAAATTTTTCCAGCGGGACGAATTACAGTATTTCAGACTCGACCGGAACCCTGGAAATGCGTGTTGATAACGATGTAAGTTCGATTATCGGTACACCCATTCCCACAGGAGCCTTTGATCTGGTCGGAGTAATTGGTCAGTTCGATAGTTCAACTCCATACAGTTCCGGATACCAGATTATACCCCGCAGCATTGGCGATCTCCTTTATTCCGATGAGCCGTTTATTCTGGGCTCGGTTTTCGCTTCAAATATTACTCCTTCATCATTTACAGTTTATTTTAATACTCTCAGGAAAGGGAACAGTGAAGTTTTATACGGCTTGACCGAAGATCTCGAAATTGGATCAGTTGTTGATGATACTGATACAACTGTTCATGCCGTAACTATTTCCGGACTGGATTCCCTGACGAGGTATTATTTTAAGGCAAGATCAACTAATGCTGCCGGTTCGAGTGAGAGCGACATTATACCGGTATTTACTACGTCTCCGAATCCGACTACAGGCACGATCAATGTGTATTTTAATTACGGCGTCGATCATTCCGTATCAATTCCCGGGAACGAAGCTGTTGGACTGGTCGATTTCAGAGATAAACTAAAGAACCGGATTTTTACTGCGACATATTCAATAGATATGGCTGTTTACAGTTTTTTCGGATTAAATGACGTGTCCGATGCTCTGATTGCTGCGAAGAACAGGGGAGTCAAAATACGCGTTGTTTATGATAACCGCGATACACAGAATTCAATGCAGAACCTTGTAAATGCCGGAATCCAGTTAGTAAAAAGAAATCTTACAAGTGGTATTATGCATAATAAGTTTGCTGTTTTTGACGGAAGAAATTCTGATCTGAATGATGATTGGATATGGACTGGTTCCTGGAACTGGACATCAACAGAACTGAACTGGAGAAATAACGCTCTCGAGATAAACGATCCTTCTCTGGCTTCGGCATACACAAAAGAATTTGAAGAAATGTGGGGGTCGGATACTGATATCCCCAATCCGGCAAATTCTAAATTCGGTACAAATAAAACAGATAATACAGTTCATGATTTTGAGATCGGCGGAAAAAACATCAATATGTATTTCAGTCCAAGCGATTTCACAGAAAACAGAATAATCGATGCACTTGGCACCAGCGACACCTCAATATATTTTGCTTTACTTGTTTTTACGAGTGACCCGATTTACGACAGGATTGCATTGAGGCATTCTGCAGGTTTACGCGATATCCGTGGAATTATTAATGATGTAAACGTTACCGGTTCCGAATATCCAAACCTCCAGGCTCTTTCCGGCAGTGAAATGTTTGCTTACAATCTGGGCGGAAAACTTCACTCGAAATACGGTTTAGTCGATCCTTCCTCAGTTTATAGCCAGCCTCTTGTTATCACAGGTTCTCACAACTGGTCGAGAGCAGCTAATGAGGATAATGACGAAAACACACTTATTATTGAGGATATTTATATTGCCAATCAGTTTTTGCAGGAATTCAAAAAACTATATAATGATATGGGCGGAACAACTGCATTTACTATTCCTATTATTACAGGGCATGGCAGAGAGATTATTTATCCGGAAAATATTGAATTATACCAGAATTATCCGAACCCGTTTAATCCAGTTACAACTATATCCTTTTTCCTCCCCGAGGTATCTGTCGTTAATCTTTCGGTTTACGATATGCTCGGGCAAAAAGTTGAAGATATTTATACAGGAAGATTAAATGCAGGAAAAAGTGTTTTTGATTTCTCGCCTGATGATCTGAGCAGCGGAATGTATATTTACAGACTCTCGACCGATAAGGGCGTAAACCTCAGCGGTAAGATGATGTATATTAAATAAATGCATCAAAATATTTAATCAGAGCCCTTAAACCTGTTCCGGTTTAAGGGCTTTTTTTTTTCAATTATTGTACTGATCCCAGCTTATTAATCTTCCGGGGTACGCAGCCTTTCTGAAAGGCCACTTAGAATCAATCCAATTCCTGACGTTTTCGAACAGAAATTGATCCAGCTCCGGATGCTGCTCACTTTTCCGGCTCCACATTATTACTCGTGCATCGTAATCCTGATTGGAGGAGGGCATAATGTAAACGCATCCCAGACAAATCTTTTCATCAGGGCTCATAACGGTATATGCAAATGAAGATCGGTTCTGAAATTCTTTCTGATGCCAGCCGAGATCTATAAGATCCTGTTCAAGTGTAAGGTCATCTTCGGGCCAAGTGTCACCGGGTCCGAAAACCCCGTGGATATGTCCTCTGCTCGACATAACTGCATCATAATCTTTTACAAGGTCGTTGATCGTCAACATTCTCAGGATCAGTAGCTCAGTTTCAAACGTGACCGGAGGGACGAAATTATCGGGTACAAATCTATTCATAGTAAGGTGATTTTGTTTAATTGACGGATAGATTAATTTACGAAAGCATTAACGATCATCAAAGTTTTGAAGAAGACTGATACTCTCGATCCGAAACCGCATTAACGAAGATGTTATTTTTTCAAGGGCAGATCACTTATTATTAACCCAGGTGGCTTTATGCCAGAGGTATTCAAAAGGCCCGTGTCTATGGGTATTCATCCACCATTTGCAAAAAATACCCATAATTAGGGTAAGAATTATTCCTATGATCAATCCGTAAGCTGCTCCGGTATATTTATATAACCCCAACCCCCATCCATGGTAAATAAATGCTCCGATCATAGATTGGAATACATAATTTGACAAACTCATTTTCCCGAAGGGTGCAAAATACCGGAGCCTTCTGCCAAACCCGGTTTTTGAAAAAGAATAGTAATTCCAAAGACAAGAATCAGCATAAAGGAGAAATTGGATAGCGTTTCAACGATCACGTTTAGTGAGCGTCTTATTATTTCACTTGATATTAGCAAATCCAGATTATATTTAAGCGCAAACAAAGGAATAAAAACGATAAGGGCTGAATAGAATATTCTCTTCCATAAAATATATTTTTGTTCTGAACGAATGAAGAATTGCCTTTTTCCGGCAGCAAATCCCAGCATGAATAATGCTGCGATCG
>Ga0172369_10008733_pt1 | contig 11414 bp, 10 predicted proteins | sample LakKiv25m_FD_114539 | JGI IMG/M metagenome (GOLD analysis project Ga0172369, IMG submission 114539) | Freshwater microbial communities from Kabuno Bay, South-Kivu, Congo - kab_022012_11.25m | ecosystem: Environmental > Aquatic > Freshwater > Lake | place: Democratic Republic of the Congo... | reverse complement strand
CGCAACTCAACGGGCTGGTTTGCCCGCTCGATCGCGCCAACGTCGATACCGACGCGATCATCCCCAAGCAGTTTCTCAAGTCGATCAAGCGCTCCGGCTTCGGGCCCTTTCTGTTCGACGAGTGGCGCTACACCGATCACGGCGAACCGGACATGGATTGCAGCCGCCGTCCGCTCAACAAGGCGTTCGTGCTGAACCAGCCGCGCTACAAGAATTCGGAAATATTGCTGGCGCGCGACAATTTCGGCTGCGGCTCGAGCCGCGAGCATGCCCCTTGGGCCATCGAAGATTATGGTTTCCGCGTCATCATTGCACCGTCGTTCGCGGACATCTTTTTTTCCAATTGCTTCAAGAATGGCATCCTGCCGATCGTTGCCTCCAGCGAAATCGTCACTCAGCTCATGCGCGAGTGCGTTGCCAGCAAAGGCTATCGCCTGCGCGTCGACCTGGAAACGCAGACCGTGCGCAATCCGGCCGGCGAGTGGTTCAGTTTCGACATTACCCCGCACCGCAAGCATTGCCTGATCAACGGGCTCGATGAGATCGGCCTGACCCTGCAGCATGCCGACGCGATCAGGGCGTTCGAGCAGAGGCACCGCGCGGCGCAACCCTGGTTGTTCAACTGAAAGGAACCTTCACATGAAAATCGCAGTCTTGCCGGGTGACGGCATCGGCGTTGAAATCGTTGCCCAGGCCATGCGCGTGCTGGATGTATTCAAGGGCGAAGGCATGCAGATCGAAACCGAGGAAGCGCTTCTCGGCGGCTGTGCGGTGGATGCGACCGGCTCACCCTACCCCGAAGCCACCCAGAAAATTGCGCGCGCTGCCGATGCCGTGCTGCTCGGCGCCGTCGGCGGTCCGAAGTGGGACGTGCTGCCGCGCCCGCAGCGTCCGGAGCGCGGCCTGCTGGGTATCCGCAAGGATCTCAACCTGTTCGCCAACCTGCGTCCGGCGATTCTGTATGCGGAACTTGCCAACGCATCCTCCTTGAAGCCGGAGGTGGTCTCGGGCCTGGACATCATGATCGTGCGCGAGCTCACCGGCGACATCTATTTCGGCGAGCCACGCGGCATCGTCACCGAGAACGGCCAGCGCGTCGGCCGCAATACCATGATCTACAACGAAGACGAAATCCGCCGCATCGGCCGTGTCGCTTTCAAGCTTGCCCAGAAACGCAGCCGCAGGCTCTGCTCGGTCGACAAGATGAACGTGCTGGAATGTACACAGCTCTGGCGTGACGTCATCATCGAAATCGCGCCTGAATTTCCGGATGTCGAACTCAGTCACATGCTGGTGGATAACGCCGCGATGCAACTGGTGCGCAACCCCAAGCAGTTCGACGTGATGGTCACCGGCAATATATTCGGCGACATTCTGTCGGACGAGGCGTCGATGCTGACCGGTTCCATCGGCATGCTGCCCTCCGCATCGCTGGATGCCAACAACAAGGGCATGTACGAACCCTGCCATGGTTCGGCGCCGGACATTGCCGGCAAGAATCTCGCCAATCCGCTGGCCACCATTCTTTCTGCGGCGATGATGCTGCGCCATACTTTCAATGACGAACAGGCCGCCGGTCGCGTCGAGAGCGCGGTGAAAAAAGTGCTCGCAGCAGGTTATCGCACGGCCGACATTTTCGAAGCCGGCATGAAGAAGGTGTCGTGCTCGGAGATGGGCGATAAGGTGGTGGCGGCGATGTAATAACTCGGCTTGCAAATGAACCTTGCGCGGGCAATCGGCCATTCGAGGGAAGCGGAATGAAAAAAGTAATCTGCGAAAAAAGAAACCGGATCGCCTACGTCACCCTGAATCGTCCCGAGGCGCTCAACGCGCTCGACGAGGAATTGAACGATGAGCTCTGGGAGGTCTGGAGCGATTTCAACAACGATGCGGATCTGGATGTGGCGATCCTGACGGGAGCCGGCAAGGCATTTTGCGCCGGCGCCGACTTGAAGACGTTTATTCCGAAGTGGGAGCATGCCAACATGCTGGATGCCCGCCGCAATGCGGCGCGCGGCATTGGCGGCGGCCTCACGCGTAGGCAGCACCGCATTACCAAACCCGTTATTGGAGCGATCAATGGCCATGCCTTGGGCGGCGGTTTCGAGCTGGCTTTGCGCTCAGCCAAGGAAACCGTGCTCGACATCATCGGCCGCCCGCTCGACGACGCCTTGCGCCTGGAAACCATCAACGGCTATTCCAGTGTCAGGGACTTCTCCGGCGTGCGGCAAAGACTGGCCCAGTTCAACAGCCGCGGTAAATAAAGCATCAGGCCTGCGTGACGGCAGCGCGCACGGCATCGGCGATTGCCGACGCCCAGCGTTCGACTTCTGCGCCATCCTCGCCTTCCACCATCACGCGCAGCAGCGGCTCAGTGCCCGAAGGCCGCAGCAGTATCCGGCCGCGATCCGCGAGTGCGCGCTCGGCGGTCTCCTGGGCGGCGCGGATGCCGGACGCAGCGCGCCAGTCGAAACCTGCGGGCATCGGTATGTTGATCAGCCGCTGTGGATACATCAGCAGGTTGGCGCTGGCTTGGGCGAGTGTCAGCCCTTGGCGGCGCAGCACTGCCAGCACTTGCAATGCTGCCACGATGCCATCGCCGGTCGTGTGTTTGTCGAGGCAGATAATGTGCCCGGAATTCTCGCCGCCCAGCGCCCAGCCATTTTTCTGCATGAGTTCGAGAACATGGCGGTCGCCGACCTGGGCGCGCGCGAAGGGCAGTCCGATGCGTGCCAGCGCATGCTCGAAGCCGAGATTGCTCATCAGCGTTCCGACCACCCCGGCAAGTTTGGGCGCAATGCCTGGAGCGGCGCGCTGACAGGCAATGATGTAGAGCAGTTGATCGCCGTCGAAAAGCTTGCCGTCGGCATCGACCATCAGCAACCGGTCGGCATCGCCGTCGAGCGCGATACCGATGTCGGCGCGCTGCTCGATCACGCTGCGCGACAAGTGCTGCGGTGAGGTAGCACCAACGCCGGCATTGATGTTGAGACCGTTGGGAGCCGCAGCGATCGCGCTGACCTCCGCACCCAGCTCATGGAACACGCTCGGCGCAATATGATAGGCGGCACCATGGGCGCAATCCACGACAATCTTCAGACCGCGCAGGTCGAGTTCATTGGGGAAGGTGCTCTTGCAGAATTCGATGTAGCGCCCCGCCGCATCGTCGACGCGGCGCGCCTTGCCCAGGTGCAGCGAGTCCACGCAGCCCATCGGCTGCTCGAGGCGGACCTCGATTTCGGCCTCGATGTTGTCGGGCAGCTTGGCGCCCTGGGCCGAGAAGAACTTGATGCCGTTGTCCTGGTATGGATTGTGCGAGGCGGAAATCACCACGCCAGCCTGCAGGCGCAGGGCGCGGGTCAGATAGGCGATGGCCGGCGTCGGCATCGGACCGCACAGCATGACATCGACGCCCGCGGCGGCAAAGCCGGCCTCCAGCGCGGCCTCCAGCATGTAGCCGGAGATGCGCGTGTCCTTGCCGATCAGCACCGCCGGGCGATCGCCCTCATGGGTCTGGCCTCGCGCCTGCTCACGCGTTGCCAGCGTGGTGCCGGCGGCATAGCCCAGGCGCAGCACGAATTCCGGCGTGATCGGCTGCTCCCCGACCCGCCCGCGGATGCCGTCGGTGCCAAAATATTTGCGAGCCATTTCAGAGTTCCTCCACCGCGTTCCACACGGCAATGACATCGCGCCATGCCGCCACGTCATGCACCCGCACAATCCCGGCGCCCCGCTGCAGCGCCAGCAATCCCGCAGCGATGCCAGCCGGTAGCCGTGCTTCGGCCGGCCGGCCGGTGAGCAAGCCTAACATGGACTTGCGCGACAAACCCACCAGCAAAGGCAAGCCGATCGATACCAACTCGGAAAGTCTGCGCAGCAGGGCCAGATTGTGTTCGAGCGATTTGCCAAAACCGAAGCCGGGATCGAGCACGATACGCTCGGCCGAGATACCTGCGCTGTACGCAGCCTGCGTCCGGGCAGCGAGAAAATTGCGCACCTCAGCCACGACATCGCCATAACCCGGTGCCCGCTGCATGTTGGCCGGTTCGCCCTGCATGTGCATGAGGCAGACGGCCGCCTGGCTGGCCGCCACGGCCTCCAGGGCGTGCGGTGCCCGCAGTGCGTTGATGTCATTGATCATGTCTGCGCCGGCGTGGGCCACGCTTTGCATCACCTCGGCTTTTTGCGTATCGACCGAAAGCGGCACGCCGCAATCGCGCAGACCCGTCAGTACCGGCAGCAGCCGATCGAGTTCCTGTTGCGTCTCGACCGGCGTTGCGCCAGGGCGGGAAGATTCTGCGCCAAGATCGAGAATGTCCACCCCGTCCCGTACCAGTTTCAGGCCATGATCGATGGCACGTTGCGCGTCGCCGCGCAGGCCGTCGCCGGAGAAGGAATCGTCGGTCAGATTGACGATGCCCATGATCAGCGGCCGGGTCAGGCTCAGTTTGAAACGGCCGCAAAGCAGTTGCTGGGACATGTGAAAAGGCCGCGCTAGCGCGGCCTTGGGGAGTCGGCCGTCAGGCCGGCGCCGTGGCGCTCGGTGCCGCCCCGGGCGAACTGTCGGGAGAGGTTGGTTGCGGCGGCGGAACCGTGGGCTTGGGTGCGCGCGGCGGGTTGCCGGTCATGATGTCGTTGATCTGGTCGGCGTCCAAAGTTTCCCATTCGAGCAGGGCGTTCGCCATGGTCTCGATCTTGTCGCTATTGTCTTCGATCAGCTTGCGCGCAACGCCATACTGTTGGTCGATGATGCGGCGGATTTCGGCATCGACCTGCTGCATGGTGGCTTCCGAGACATTCTTGTGCGTGGTCACGGAGCGGCCGAGAAATACTTCCCCCTCGTTTTCGCCATACACCATCGGCCCCAGGACATCGGACATGCCCCATTGCGTCACCATGCGCCGGGCGATGCCGGTGGCACGTTCGAAATCGTTGGAGGCGCCGGTGGTCATCTGGTGCATGAAGATTTCCTCGGCAATGCGCCCGCCGAACAGCACGGCGATGGTCTGCAACAGCCGCTCCTTGTCCTGGCTGTAGCGATCCTCTTCGGGCAGTTGCATGGTCACGCCAAGCGCGCGGCCACGCGGGATGATGGTGACCTTGTGCACCGGATCGGTCTTGGAGAGCAGCTTGGCAACGACGACGTGGCCGGACTCGTGATAGGCGGTGTTCTTGCGTTCCTCCTCGGGCATCACCATGGTCTTGCGCGCCGAGCCCATGATGATCTTGTCCTTGGCCTGCTCGAAGTCATCCATGTCGACCAGGCGTTTGTTCTGGCGTGCGGCGAACAGCGCTGCTTCATTCACCAGATTGGCCAGGTCGGCGCCGGAGAAGCCGGGCGTGCCGCGCGCGATGATGTCGGCTTTGACATCGGGAGCGATCGGCACCTTGCGCATATGCACCATGAGAATCTGCTCGCGGCCGCGGATGTCGGGCAAGGGCACCACTACCTGGCGGTCGAAGCGGCCCGGCCGCAGCAACGCCGGGTCGAGCACATCGGGACGATTGGTGGCGGCAATCACGATGACGCCGGAAGTGCCTTCGAAGCCGTCCATTTCGACCAGCAACTGGTTCAGCGTCTGCTCGCGCTCGTCGTTGCCGCCGCCCAGGCCGGCGCCGCGCTGACGGCCGACCGCGTCGATCTCGTCGATGAAGACAATGCAAGGTGACTGCTTTTTGGCGTTCTCGAACATGTCGCGCACGCGTGCCGCACCGACACCGACGAACATCTCGACGAAATCGGAACCGGAAATCGAGAAAAACGGCACTTTCGCTTCGCCGGCGATGGCTTTGGCCAGCAGGGTCTTGCCGGTACCCGGCGAGCCGACCATGAGCACGCCGCGCGGAATGCGTCCGCCGAGCTTCTGGAACTTGGTGGGATCGCGCAGGAAGTCGACGATTTCCGAGACATCCTCCTTGGCTTCGTCGCAGCCGGCGACATCGGCGAAAGTGATGGTGTTGGACGATTCATCCATGAGCCGAGCTTTGCTCTTGCCGAAGGAAAACGCACCGCCCTTGCCGCCGCCCTGCATCTGGCGCATGAAGAAGATCCAGACACCGATCAGCAGCAGCATCGGGAACCAGGAAATGAACAGATTCATGAGGAACGACTGTTCTTCCTCGGCTTTGGCCACCACCTTGACGTTGTACTTGAGCAGGTCGCTGACCATCCACAAATCGGGCGGCGCATAGGCAATGATCTTTTTGCCATCGGTGGTGGTGGCATCGAGCGTGCGTCCCTGGATCACCACCTTAATGATGTGCCCCAGCCTGACCTCGTCGAGGAACTGGGAATAATCCATCGTGGACTGCGCGGTTTGACGCGAGCTGAACTGGTTGAACACGGTCATCAGCACGATGCCGATGACCAGCCAGATCGCCAGGTTTTTAAACAGATTGTTCAAGCTTGTCTCCTTCGACTGCTGCGTCGAAACGTCAAGGGTCTGATTTTAGAACCGATTGTGTTGCCGTGCAAACGCCGGGGCGGCCTCCGGCGGCGTTAATTCACATGTTTGAGCCATTCAGCGATTACCGGGCGAACGTTTCTTGCGCCCCAGCAGGAAAGTCTCCGCACTGCGTCCGCGCGATGCGCTCGGTTTGCGCACCAGTATGACTTCAAAGACTTGTCGCATCGCTTCACGCAGCTCCATGTATCCTGCACCCTGAAACACCTTGACCAGCATGTCGCCGCCAGCTTTCAAATGATCCTCGGCAAAGGCCAGGGTCAGCTCGGCCAGATCCATCACGCGCGCCTGGTCGGTCATTGGTATGCCCGACATATTGGGGGCCATGTCCGACAAAACAAGGTCGACCGCCCGTCCGCCGAGTACCGCCTCGAATCGTTCCAGGACGGCCTGCTCGCGGAAATCGCCCTGGACGAAAGTGACGCCATCGAGTCCTTGCATCTCAAGGATGTCCAGCGCCAGCAGACTGCCGCCCGGCTGGATGCGGCGCACCGCATACTGTGACCAACTGCCTGGCGCAGCGCCAAGGTCGACCACGGTCATGCCTGGCTTGAGCAAATGTTCCTTCTCGTCGATCTCGATCAGCTTGAATGCCGCGCGCGAACGCCAGCCTTCCGCTTTTGCGCGCTGCACGTAAGGGTCGGTGACATGCTCGTGAATCCACGCCTTGTTGGTCTTGTGTTTCTTCAAGCAGGTGTCCTGTCTCTTTGCATGCCACAGAAGTCGTTATGGAATTTGTCGAAACGCCAGCACAGCCAAACCGCCATTGTCAGGCAGCTCGCGGGCCATGTCGCGCAGGGACAATCAGGCACGTCGCGTTGGTCCGCCATAGACCAGCACGGCCGCATCGGCGGTTAGCAAGGTCAAACCCTCCGCCGCCGCCTGCGCCAACAGCAGGCGGTCGAACGGGTCTTTATGCAGTCGCGGCAGCGCAGCGACGATCAAGGCATGCTCGCCGCTCACGGCCAGTTCGCGATAACCGCTTGCCAACAGTCTGCGCCAAAGCCGCCGCGCATCGACACGAAAATCCTTGCGTCCCAGACCCTGCTTGATGACGATTTCCCAGAGACTGACCACACTGAAATAGAGGATGTTGCTGTTGTCTTCGAGCAAGACCCGCGTAGGTTTTGCCAGCTTGTCGGGCATAGCGGCAGCCCACAGCAGCACATGGGTGTCGAGCAGCAGATTCATCGGGATTCGAACAGCTTAACGATCTCCTTAACGGCCATCGTATCGAAGTCTTCCGGCACAGAGATTTCTCCCGCTAAAAAACCGAGGCGCGAACCACCAGGCCCATCCTGGCTATCGAGCGGCAGCACCTTGACCATCGGCTTGCCGGCTTTTGCGATGATAAATGCCTCGCCCTCGGCAGCCTGATCGACCAGTCGCGACAAATGCGTCTTTGCCTCGTGAATATTGACGGTAAGCATGCCGAGTCCCTGTTAAACTAACCATGGTTAGTTTAACAGGGAACTTTCAGGATAAGGGCATCAGGGAGAAAAACCTATGGAATGGTCAGAGATCGAAGCCGCCCTGAAATACCTCGCACCGCCGTTTCCGTATGCCGCGGTGAATGAGGCGCGCAAGCGCTGGGACGAATGGGCACCGCGTTTCATCGCCACAATCGAGCGCATTGCACAAGGCGGCTCACCCTTTCTCGATGACGAAGTTGATGAATATGACGGCATGATTTGCTACGCGACCTGGATGGCTGCTGAAAAACGTGATAGCCGCGCCTATGCGCCGCTCGTTGGCGCCTGCCACTGCCCGCGGGAACGCGCTGATGAGTTGTTCGGCGACGATCTGACCGAAGGGCTCGGCAGGCAGCTGGCTTCGGTCTGCGCCGGCGACATCGAGCCGCTCAAGGCTCTGGCCGAAGACCGTGATGCGACGATGTGGTGCCGTTATGCGGGGATCCATGCCATGTGGATTCGAGTGATCGAGAACGACGGCGACCGCGAAAAACTGCTGGACTGGCTGGAGCGTTTCTGCGAGCGCGAGGCTGAAGTCATGCAGCGCGGGGAGTGGGACTTCGAGCGCGAGCCGCTCGACCTGCTGACTTGGGCAGCTGACCTTGCCGGTGACATTGGCCCTTCAGCAGCTTTGCTGGAAAAGATTCGCGGCTGGTTCGACGAGGGACTGATCGATCCGGGCGTGAGCGGCTTGTCGTATTTCGAGGATCAGGCGGTCAAATCCGCCGAGGAATGCCAGGCCGAGGCGCGCGACAAAGAGCGTAACCGTTATGTCCGCAACTGCATTACCGATATGGAATGGTGGGAATGCTTTCGGGAGAACAGGACGAAGGATTCCGGCGGTGAGCATGACGTCGAGCCCGATTGGCTCGACCGCATCATGCCGGCCGTTAGCGGCCCCAATTTCATCCATGACCAGGGCACCTTCCGGCGCGATGTGCCCAAGGTCGGACGCAACGATCCCTGTCCGTGCGGGTCCGGCAGAAAGTTCAAGAAGTGCTGCGGCAAGGAGGGCGGCGAATCGACTGCCGAGTCCGCTAACGGCTCGTCCGCTGTGCGCCGTTCGGTGGATTGGTTGACAGCCCGCTACGAAGACGCGATGCGCGATGTCCTCCACGACATGCTCACGGAGGGTCTCGACGACGAGGACGAAGAAGCGTTGGCCGACCTGGACGAGGGCGTCTGGCAGATGATTCAGACGAATGCGCTCGAATGGTTGCTGGCCGAAGGCGAGATATGGCTCGGCGACAGGCCCATTGCCGTGTCCTCGCTACTGCTGGGTCCCAAGGGGCCACCGTTTTCGGCAAGCGAACGCCGCTGGATCGAACAACTCGCGTCCCGGTCGCTGCGACTGTATGACGTGACCGAAACGGTGCCGGGCGTGCGCATGACCCTGTGCGATGCCCTTGACCTGGAAGCGTCCCCCGTCGTCGTCCTGGAGAAATCCGGGAGCTGCTCGGCACTTGTCGGGATGAAGCTCGCTGCGCGCATCGTCACGGTCGGCGAACACCACGAATTGTCGGGCGCGGTCTATCCATTTTCCGAATTGCACGTCTCGGCGCTCCTCGCAGATTTGCGCGAGGACATGGAGAATTTCGAGGAAGGTCGCGCGGACGAACTTCCTGAGGCGATCGCGGAGACAATCCGGTGGCACTGGCTGACACAATATCTTCGTCCCGCGCCGCTGCCCTCGCTGGTCGACACTCACTCGGGCGAGTTGCTGTTGTTCGTGATCGATCGTTACCGCGTGCTGGATTGGGAGGCGCTTGTGCAGGCGCTGGCATTGCAGGACGACATCGACGGCGACCGCGATTCCGGCTGGAGCCGCATCATGACGTGCGCGGACGGCGCGATCCGCCGGCGTGCATCGATCAATCCCGAAAGCGAACCGGATACGCTGGAAGTCTCTTACCGGACGCAGCGCTACGCCGATGAAGGCCGCCCCTGGTTCGAGACCGTCGCCGGAAAGGCAGTGGAGTATCTCGGTCGCGAGATCAAGGACCCCAAGGTCTCGATGATGTTGGGTGCTGCGAACGGGTCCGCGCCGCCGACAGAAGCTTTGCCAGAATTGCCGTCTGAAGCGCTGGCCGAGGCCATTGAGCAAGTGCTGCGCCGCACCTATGCCAATTGGGCTGACGAAGCGCTGCCGGCGCTGGGGACTCGTACGCCGCGGCAGGCGATCGCAACGCCCGCCGGCCTTGAGCGCGTCAAGGGCCTGCTGAGATCCTACGCGGCGAACGAGAAGCGAATGGCCGCGGAACAGGGTCGCCGGGAGATATCCTTCGATTTTCTCTGGGAGTCGCTTGGCTTGCGGCGCGGCTGAAGCGTGCTTCCGTTGCGCGGAAGCACCAGTCGTGTGGGGTGGCGCTTCGTCAAGCGGTTACAATGCCGCCATGCATGCTTCCACTACCGACATCACCTCCGGCCAGCGTCGCAGTTTGCGCGCACTCGCGCATCCGCTCAAGCCGGTCGTCAGCATCAGCCAGAAAGGCTTGAGCGAAACCGTGCTGGCCGAAATCGAGCGCTGCCTGGCGGCGCATGAACTCATCAAGATTCGCATCTATGGACATGAGCGTGAGCAGCGCGAAACCTTGCTTGCCGAAGTGTGCGGAGCACTCAATGCAGCCCCGGTGCAGCACATCGGCAATCTTCTGGTGATCTGGCGCGAGAAGCCTGTCGCACCCGCAGCGCCGGCACTGCAGCCAGCCGTCAGTCACCGCCGGGTGGCCGCGCCACTGAGCAAAAAGGCTGCCGCCGCCAAGACCGACAAGACCGCCCGCTCCCGCAAGATTGTCCAAGGCAAGCCGCGCCGACCGACGCGGACCTGAATTTCCGAAAGAAACGCTTCGCATCCCTGGCCCTCGGCAACGCCCACGCTTTCCTGCTGGCAACGTAGGCCAGCAGGCCGGGATAGTGACAGGGTGTCATGGGCCGATCGCTCATTCCCGTCCTTCGATGATGCGTACCACGTCCAGCGCTTGCAGGTTGAAGAGCATGGGGTAGATGGAATGGCTGGTGGCGAAGATGCGCCCGGTCAGTTCGTTGGCCGCGGTGGCGAGCGCCTTGTCCTTGAGGCTGGCGAGTTTGCCGACGCCGGCTTTCTCACAGGCATCGAACAGGCGAACAACTCGAAGACGAGGCCGTTGATGAGTTGCTCGAAACGGGCGTCTTTGTTTAATCGCAGGAAAGAAAATCTTTGGCTTGAGAAATTCGCGCCAATATTCACGATAGCGGGCGAGTGCATACCACTCGTACTTAAGACCGGTCTCGCTTTTGTCGCGTACTGACAATTCTGCTTTGTACTGGAATAAATGCTGATACACAGCGGGATATTCTTTCCGGAATGCACACTCTGCTTCCGTACACGCGCCGGCTATCCCCGGTGAGTCCTGGAGAGGAAAGTGCCACGGAATGAAGAGCAACCACAAATCGCGATGTTCTGTTTGCCACCGTTTTATGTCTCTGCCGCGCAGAAATG
>Ga0172369_10008732_pt1 | contig 11418 bp, 6 predicted proteins | sample LakKiv25m_FD_114539 | JGI IMG/M metagenome (GOLD analysis project Ga0172369, IMG submission 114539) | Freshwater microbial communities from Kabuno Bay, South-Kivu, Congo - kab_022012_11.25m | ecosystem: Environmental > Aquatic > Freshwater > Lake | place: Democratic Republic of the Congo... | reverse complement strand
GTCGATGGGACGCAGCCCCAGCAGGGCGCTCCCGGCTTGAGCGCACCTTTGGCCACGCACTGGCCGTCGATGAGGCAGCCGTCGAAGCCCGCGGCGAGCGGGTGGACGCACACGCCCGCGCCGCAGAGGTCGGCGGTGCACTCGCTCGTGTCGGGCGTGCAGGGTGTCAGGCTCAGCGCGTCGTGCGTGCAGCCCATCGCCGGGTCGCACGCGTCGTCGGTGCACGCGTTGCCGTCGTCGCAGGAGGTCGCCGCACCCGCGCACGCCCCGCCCCAGCAGGTGTCGCTCGCCGTGCAGGCGTTGCCGTCGTCGCAGGGCAGCGCGTTCGGTGTGTGCGTGCAGCCGAGCGAGGGAACGCAGGCATCGTCCGTGCATGCGTTGCCGTCGTCGCAAGCCGGGCTGCCGCTGCCCGCGCACAGGCCTGCCTTGCACGCGTCGCCGAGCGTGCAGAAGTCCGAGTCGTCACATGGCGCGCCGTCGATGACGACCTGCAACACGCACTTGTAGTCCACGCAGACCTTCGGCTCGCACGTGGTCCCGCCCGGGCAGTCTCCGTCGGTCACGCACTGGCAGCCGGACGCGTCGCCCACGCAGACGCCGCCTTTGCACACGTCGCCGAGCGAGCACGCCTTCCCGTCGTCGCACGGGGCCGCGTTGTTGCTGTGCAGGCACGCGCCGGTCGCGGTGTCGCAGCCATCGTCGGTGCACGGGTTGCCATCGTCACAAGCCTTGGCCACCCCGGCCACGCACAGGGCCCCCTCGCAGTGGTCGCCGAGCGTGCAGGCCGAGCCGTCCTCACAGGGGGGCGCGCCGCTCGCGGGCGTGTGGGTGCAGCCGGTCTCGGGCGCGCAGCCGTCCACCGTGCAGCCGTTCTTGTCGTCGCAGGCGACCGGCGTGCCGCCTTTGCACGCGCCCGCCGCGCACGTGTCGCCGCCCGTGCAGGCGTCGCCGTCGTCGCAGGGCGTGCCACCGACGGGCGTCCAGGCCTTGCCGCCGTCCACGCACAGCAGGCAGGGGTTGCCCGGCTTGTGCCCCGCCGGCCCGCACGCGCCCTCGATCGCGCAGCCCGCCAGTACGGCCGCCACGCACTTGCCGTTGAAGCAGGAGTTGAGCGTGCACTCGAGCCCGTCCTCGTCGCAGGGCGCGCCATTGCCGAGCACCTCGTAGACGCAGTTGCCGCTCGCGGGGTTGCACATGTCGACCGTGCAACTGTTCGTGTCTGCGCACGGCTTGCCGGCCTGGGCGAGGCACACGCCGCCCTTGCAGCTCGCCTGCAAGACGCACTTGTCGGCGGCCGCGAGATAGGTCGTGCAGGTCGTCCCCTCCGGCAGCGCGACGGGCTTGCACGCCCCGTCGACGCAGGCCGCGGCCTTGCAGGGGTCGTTCGGCGGGGCACAGGCCGTGTCCGTCGTGCACTCGGGCGGCAGCTCCACCGCCGGAATGTCCTCCCCGGCCATGTCGCCCTCTGCATATGTATCATATGTTTCATATGTAGAATATGAACCATCTATAGAATATGTTTCCTCTGCCAACCCTGTGGCACTGTCGCCGTCTGTCGCGTCGCCGAGGGTGCCGCCGTCGCCGCCGGACCGTCCCACGGTGTCGGAGCCGGCGCCGCTCCCGCCGTCCGCCAGCAAACCCACGCCGTCGGCGCCCGCCCCGCCGGGCAGGCAGTCGAGGCCGATGCACGCGGCCGACGGTGGGGCAGGACTCCCGCACCCGAGCGCGCCGATCGCGCACAGGGCGAAGGCGATGCGCAAGGGTGAGCGGCCATGGGGCATCTCGGGATCTCCTGCGACCGCTCCCCCGGACGGTTGACGGTGAGCGGGTTGGGCCAGATATTGTACAGGAGTCTTCATCCGAGTTTTAGAGGGTGTCTGTGTTTTATCTCGTGTTGTGGGCGTAGCCCGAAGCGCTGGGTGGCACGTCGCCAGACGCGCAGGTCGCACGCAAAGAGGTTGAACCAGCGGGATCTGGGCGTCCCCCTTCGTGCGCGGAACGCGCTCGGGGTCGGTTCTCCTCCGGGCTCGCGCTGCCGCACTCGGTCGCTTCGCGACTGCCCCGCTCCGCGGTGCACCCTCCGTCCGACCCGACGCGAGTTGGGCGGGCGTGACACTGAGCGAGGAGGTCGGCGATCTCCGGCGGTTGACCGCGGGCTTGAAGCCCACGGCAAGCAATCCTGTTCAAACCCGCCGCGAGGGCGGGCTGGTTCTGACGTGGCTTCAGATGCAGCCCGGCCCCCGCGCCGGGCTTGAGGATGCCTGTTTGCCGTGGGTTTCCAACCCGCGGCCGTGGTGGACGGCCAAGGGCAGGTGCGCGCGCCGCAGATGTCGAAGTTGCTGCTGCCAGCCGCCGGAGCCGCGGTGTAGCGATGCGACGCCCGCATGAGCCGCGCACCCGAGTCCATGGCGCCACCGCGCCCGCCCAAGCCGCGTCAGGCCGGGCGTGGTGGCGGCACCGAAGAGCGACCAGGCGGCCGCGATCTCGGGCACGGGCGTGACGCTCTGAGCGGCGCGCTCAGGGCTTGGGAGTTCTCGCATGCCGCCGAGGTCGGCACCCTCGATGGATGAAGCCGCGGAATTCAGATCGTGTAAGTTCGAGTGGTTACCGCTTGTTTCCAGGTAATTCCCCACGCCGTCGCGCGCGCCGCTCCGAGAGGCATGAAACTGAGGCTGCAGGCCGAGATGCGGGATCCATCGCGCGTTGAGATTTCGGGTTGGCCGATGGGCCTTGAGGTGGCGCGAGCGAGTACGTAGAGCGCGCTATCGGGATCCGGGCGCGTCCCTGCGCCGCTTCGCGGCTTCCGAACGAGCGCAGCGCCACGCAGCGAAGAACGACCGAGCGCCCGAGCGCGACGCCGGCCTGTTCGCAGTGGGCCACGCGGCGTGGTACCTTCGTCGCCCAGGCCGGCAGGTCACGTCGAACGCGCCCGCTTTCGCGCCTGCCGATGCCCCAGGCCTCGACCCAAGGAGTCGATTCATGCTGCCCATCGCCATCCATCCACGGCCGAATTCCTTTTCGGATCGCTGGATTGCACGTTGCGAGCGGGAGGGCATCCCCTTTCGGCGGATCGACGGACACGCGAGCGACGTCATGTCGCAGCTGGAGGGTGCCGGGGCGCTGCTGTGGCACTTCTCCCACGGCGAGCCGCGCGACCTCCTCGTGGCGCGCCACGTCCTCACGGCCGCGACCGCGCGCGGCCTGCACGTGTTCCCCGACGGGCCCACGGCGTGGCACTTCGACGACAAGGTCGCGCAGAAGTACCTCCTGGAGGCCCTCGGTGCGCCGCTCGTGCCCACGCACGTCTTCTTCGACGAGGCCACGGCGCTGCGCTGGATCGACGGCACCCTCTTCCCGAAGGTCTTCAAGCTCAAGCGCGGCTCCGGCTCCCGCAACGTGCGCCTGGTGCACTCGGCCTCGGAGGCCCGCGCGCTCGCCCACCGCGCCTTCCGGGCGGGCTTCAACCCCTCGGGCTCCGTGTCCGGCGAGGCCTGGAAGCTCGCCGCCGCCTGGAACAAGGGCAATCTCACGGCCTTCCTCCGGAGCCTGCCGGAGAAAATCCAACGCCGCCGCCGCCTCGACCTGCATGCGGGCCGCGAGGCAGGCTACATCTACTTCCAGGACTTCGTCGACGGCAACCGCTACGACACGCGCGTGACCGTCATCGGCGACCGCGCCTTCGGCTTCACGCGCGACGTGCGACGCAACGACTTCCGCGCGTCGGGAAGCGGCAGCGTCGACCACCGCGTCGAGCGCGTCAGCCTAGCCTGCGTCGAGACGGCCTTCCGCGTGGCGCGCGCCATGCGCTCGCAGAGCACGGCGTTCGACTTCGTGCAGGACCCGGAAGGCAGGCCGCTCATCGTGGAGGTCAGCTACGGCTACGACGCGTGGGCCGTCGAGGCCTGCCCGGGCCACTGGGACAGCGCGCTCACCTGGCATGACGGGCGCACGTGGCCTGAGGACGCGATCCTCGACGACGTGCTCGCAGCGCTGCAGCCGGCAAGGCAGGTGGGCCCGACGGTGGAGCCTGTGTCGGGCCCGGCGATACCGTGGTCAAGGTGACAGTCAAGGGAGTCGCGCAAACTCCACCGTTCCGCGTGGCGACTGCGAGGGGCGGGCCGAGCTGTCCTGGCCGAGCCTGGCGGGGCCCGGCTGTTCGGCGAGCTGGTTGATGGTGGGCGCCCCCTGCCGCTGCCGGTGCGGGTCGAGGGTTCCTCCGAGCTGCCGCAGTCAATCGCGCTCCATTCGCCACCTTCCACCGGACCGTGCTGGCCCTCTGGACAGCCTGCCACGCTCGGGACCCACCCGTGCCAGGTGGCGCCGGGCACGGTTCAGGTCGAGACGCGGGTGGCGCCGGCCGGCGACGCCGCGGACGAGACGTTGACGGCGCACGACCTCGACCTCGCGGGCCCCGCAGGGGAGATCGAGCTTCTGTAGTTCACAGTCTCCGGGCGCGCGCGGCGATACTGCGCGGTGCGTGTAGGGCCTCCGGGGTCGATCGAGACGTGGACGTCGAAGAAGCCGAGCGCAGACTCGGCCGGCAAGCCGACCTGTGTCGCGTCGCCGAACCCGGTCACCGTCTCGGGTCCCGTCGAACCGTTCGAGCCGGCCTGGGTTTGCATGGATGGCTGGGGCGCCAGCGCGTCAACGGAGGCGGCGGCGTGCGCGCTGCTTCGGACCATCTCCTGGCCTCCTACCGCAACCACACGCTGCGCGCGGAGGGCAAGCGCGGCATGCCCTGGCGCCACCTCATGGAGAGCCTCGGGAGCGCGGTGCACAAGGTGAACCGGGCGCTCATCGAAAACCTGAGGCAGCGCAGCCCCTTGCGTGGCCAGACGCGCACGGTCGCGAGCGCCAGCGGCATCTGAGCCAGCCGGAGCGGCCAACCCGTCCGTCGACGCCGCAGGTGTCTTGGCTCACCTGGGCTCGCGCCAAGCGAAACGCACCGCCGGCGACAGCCGGCCGCGGCGACGCGTGTCCGGATCGCCCGGGCCCCGAGCACCGGTGAGGAATTCGGCCGCCTCGCTCGGGCTCGGCCGTGGCAGTGGGGCGGTACCGATCAGTGCTAGAGTCGCTCCCAGAGCCCTTCCGCCCCTCGCCCCGCTGTGCTACCCCTCGCGCCACGGCGGCCCTCGCCGCGCCGGCCTGCCATGCCTCGCAACAAGCTCCTTGTGCGCGTGCTCCTGCTCACGCTGCTGCTGCGCGCCATCCCCGCGTTGACGGACGATTTTGCGCCGCGCGAGGCTGCCTCCGCGCTCGGCCTCGGCTGCGACGGGCACGCGCGCGGGCCGCTTTGTCTCGTCGAGGGCTCGGCCGAGAAGCGGGTCGGGCGCTCTGCGCTGCCGATGCGCGTGCTCTCGGTGGTCGCGGACGCCTCGCACGTCGTCGCGGTCTTCGGCATCGCGGGCGCGGCGGGCTGGGGCGAATCGGCCGCGCTGCTCGTGGCGCTGTTCGCGGCTCTGCTGCCGGTCGGCATTACGATCGGCGCTCGCTACGGCCTCGCGGCCTTCGTCGGCGCGGCGGGCGCGTGGGCGCTGCTCGCGGCCCGGCGCGCGCTCGAACGGGGCATGCCCGGCTGGGCCGCCCTGGCCGGCCTGCTCCTCGGGGTCGCGACCCTGCTCCACCCCGCCGCGCTCGCTGTCCTGCTCGCCGTGCTGGTGATCTACGCCCACCCGGTGGTGGATCCCCGGGTCCGCCTCGTCGGCTCGGCCTCGGGCGCGCTCGCGGCAGTGCTCGCCGTCTTCGGCCGCTTCGCGCTGCTGCCAGACCTCCTGTCGACCGCGGGCCCCGTGGATCTCGTGCGCGCCGACCTGATCTGGGGGCCCGACCTCCCCGACAGCGCCGCGGTCGCCGAGTTGGTGGTCTCATCGCTTTGGGGCGCAGGGCCGGCGGGCCCCCTGTCGCCCTCCGCGCGCTGGTCGGACCAGTTCTCGCTCGGCCCGGCGGCCTGGGCCGGACTGCTCGTGTGGGTCTTCGTGGCCTGGGGCCTGCTCCGCGGCAGGGTCACGCCGGCCTCTCCGGCCGCCAGCCTCGGCGTCGCGCCGGCCGCACTCGAGATCTCGCCCGTGGACCCGGATGAAGCCGACGGCGACGCGCCCGCGTCCCGTTGCGCGGGCCCCGCGCTCGCCGCCCGCTTCCAGATCTTCGCGCCCGGCCCCGCACACGCCCGCCCGCGTCGGGTAGGCCCCCGCGACTACCTGCCCGCGCTCCTCCTGGTCGCGCTGCCCTTGACGTGGAGCGCTGCGGAGCTCGGCCTCCGGGGCGCCACGGACCTGGACCCCGCGCTCGCGCTCGCCCGCGCGGGCATGGCGCTGCTGCTCGGCCTCGGCATCGCGGGCCTCGCGGGCCGATACGAGGGCCGCGGTCGGACGGCGCTGCTCGGTCTGACCACCTTCGTCGTGATCTTCTGCGCGGCGCACCTCTTCGGCGCCTCCCGCTCGACCGGTCGCGTCGTGGCCTCGCGTGTCGCGTCGGGCATGCTCAACAGCGCCGCGGGCAGCCAGGCCCTGCTCGCGCTTGGCCCGCGCGCCCCGTCGGTGGTCTGGGCATTCCGCGAGTTGCGGCGTGACGTGGCCTGGCGCATCGCAGCCAACTCGCCGATATCGCTCATCAACGAGCTTGACGCCCTGCTCGCCGCCGAGCCCACCCAGCTCGTCGTGGTGCTAAGCGAAGTCCCGCCGGATCACGACATGGAGCTGCTCGACGAGACGCTCACGAAGCGAGGGTACGCGTTCGTCGACCGCGGCACCGGCCCCATGCTCGAAGACGCCCGGCTCGCGGTCCTGCGTTGGGGTCGCGGCCACTGAGCAGGCTTGCGATCCGCCGCCAACCGGGTACCTTTCGCGGGTGAGGCTGGACCGACCGGCCAGAGCAGCCCCGTGACATGACGCGCCGCCTGCCTGCCCGCCTCGTCGTGCTGCTCGCGCTCTGCTTGGCGATCCCCGGCGTCGCGCACGCGCTCAACAAGGCCGAGGTGTTCGCGCGCGCCGCCCCGGCCACCGTGCTCATCGTCGTGCCGTTGGACAAGGGCATGGAGCTCGGCTCCGGCGTCATCGTCGACCCGAAGGGGCGCGTCGTCACGAATTGGCACGTCGTCAAGGCCCTCTCTCAGGGCAGCGAAGCTTTTGTTTTTCTTTATGATCCAAAGGAACGCGCGCTCGACGAGAACGTCGCCGACTACCTCCGCGCGCACAAGGACAAGGCCCTCAAGCCGCGGCTGCTGCGCTACGACGTGCAGAACGATCTGGCTCTGCTCGAGCTGCCGGGCCGCGCACAGCCCTACCCGACGGTCCAGCTCGGTGACTCGGACGCCGTGCAGGTCGGCCTCGACGTGGTCGCGATCGGCAGCCCACAAGGCCTGACCTGGACGCTGACGACCGGCACCGTCAGCGCCATCCGCAAGAACGCGCTTCAGACCGAGACGGCCATCAACCCCGGCAACTCGGGTGGCCCGCTCCTGGACATGGAGGCGCGCGTCGTCGGCATCAACACCTACATCGTCAAGGGCGCACAATCACTCGGTTTTGCGCGGCCAGCCAACGTCGTGAAGGCCTTCCTCGCGGGCCGCTCCGGCCTCGGCGCGACCGTGGCCACCTCGCAGACCCACAAGGGAGGCAAGGGCCCGCTGCTCGGGCCCGGTGACGTGGTCGGCAAGGTCATGAAGTCCGTCTCCGCGGTCCTCGCGAAGCGCGTCGGACCCGCCGAGGCCCTGCGCCTGAGCTGCGAGCTGCTCGCGGCCAGCACCTTCTCCGGCCGCGCCGCCGTGTCCGGCGCGGGCAAGGGTGACGTGCTCAACGAGGCCCTCATCGTCGCCTTCAAGGAGGCCGGCGCCGCGCGCCAGGCGGCCGAGAAGCTCGTTTCCGACCACTTCCCGCTCGTCGCGGTCGGCTCCGACGGGCAGATGTGGCTCCGCCGCGGCGCGCGCTACGTCTCCGTCGGTCCGGTGGTCGCCTGGGACGTCGACGACATGCGAGGCACCATCTACGCCACCAACCGCGAGCGCAGCGTCTACGTCTACGACGAGGCGAAGAGCACCTGGATCGACACGGGCGTGCGCAACGCCTACGACATCGAGGCCACCAACGGCACGCTCTACGCGGTCCTGACCGACGGCACCCTGCTGGCCGTCACGCCCGAGGGCACGCGTCGCCTCAGCAACCGATCGATTCAAGGTACGCTGCTGGGCTCGCTCGGCATGCTCTACGTCACCGAGAAGACGGGCGCCCTGTACCGCTTCCGCGACGGCGCGTGGGACCTCGACGGCAAGCCCGTGGCGCAAGGGGTGCGCGCGCTCGCGGCCAACGGCCTGCACTGGTTCGGGCTCGACGGCAAGGGCCACATCTTCAGCGGCGCGGAGGGGCGCTACATCGACAGCGAGGGCGACGCGGCCGGCATCTGGGTCGTGGGGCGGGATCTGCTCGCGCTGTCCGCTGAAGGCAAGCTCTTCTACTACGAATCGGCGTCGAGGCACTGGCATCCCATCGGGGATTGACGTGAACGCGGGCCGCCGCCCTACCCGCACACACCGCCCGTGCAGGTCTTGCCGCCACCGCACGGCGCGCCGTCGGGCAGCTTCGTGTGCTTGCAGCCCGTGCCCTTCGCGCAGCCGTCGGCCGTGCAGGGGTCGCTGTCGTCGCAGGTCCCGAAGCCGGTGCCGAGGCAGATGTCTGGATCTCCGCACGTGTCGTTTCCAAAGAAATCAAGTCTTTTTAGCCACGCTTGCTGCTCGCCGGTCTTGGACGCGTTCGAGCCGGCGATGACGAGACCGTAGCCGGACTTTGCCGCCGCCACATAGAGGGTGTCGGGCTTGCTGCCGCCGGCATAGCGCTCCCACTGCACGTTGCCGAGCCCGTCCGTGCGAACGACCCAGCCGTCCCCCGCTCCATAGGGGCCGGATCCACCTTGTCCGACCGTCAGGAGGCCCCCGTCGTCGGTCCCGAGCACGTGGTACCAAGCGTCGAGCTGCGTGCCGCCGAACGTCTTGTCCCAGGCGAGCCCGCCCGCGGCGTCGACGCGCACCACCCACCCGTCCATCTGGCCCGCCCCCTTCGAGGTCGTGCTGCCGACCAGCACCAGCCCGTCGCCCGGCAGGGCGGCCGTGCCATGCGCCTCCTCGTTGCCCGTACCGCCGAAGGTCTTGTCCCACAGCGGTGCGCCGGCCGCGTCGGTGCGCACCAGCCAGTAGTCGCTGCCGCCCGCGCCCTTCGAGAACGTGTAGCCGACGAGCGCGAAGCCTCCGTCCGAGAGCGCGACGATCGCGTGCGCGTAGTCCTGCTGTGCACCGCCGTAGGCCTTCTTCCAGAGCTCGTTGCCGTCCTTGTCGACCCGCAAGAGCAGGAAGTCGCCGCCCGTGCTGACCGCGATGCCGGCCGAGGCGGTTAGCCCGGCCGCAGCGAACGTGCCGTCCGGCAGCGCCACGAGGGCGTCCAGCCTGTCCGTCGCGGTCCCGCCGTAGACCTTGTCCCACAGCGCGCCGCCGGTCGTGGGGTCGCGCTTGCCGATCCAGGCGTCCTCCTGGCCGGCCCCCTTCGACGAGGTGGAGCCCGCGAAGACGAAGCCTCCGGTCGTCTCCACGACGTCGGCGATGCGATCGGTGGCCGTGCCGGCCGTGATGATGTTGTCCCAGTCCGCCGCGCCGCCATCTGCGAGCCGCGTGAGCCACCCGTCGTAGAGGCTGCTCTTGAAGATCCACCCGCCGAAGACCATGCCGCCCGTCGCGGGCAAGACCGCGGCCTCGAAGGCCTCGAGCGAGGTGCCGACCCCGAGCACGATGTCCATCGAATGTCCCGATCCGACGCAGGTGCCGCTCTTGCAGACGTCTCCGGTCGTGCACGAATCGCTGTCGTTGCAGAATGTTCCGTCGGACTTCGGGGAAAAAGCGCACTGGCCCGACGACGCGATGCACACGCCCGTGAGCTGGCACGGACCGGGCACGCACTTGACGGCGGGGCCCTTGCAATAACCGGCGGCGTCGCAGGCGTCGGGCGTCGTGCAGCCGTCGCCGTCGTCGCAGGGCGTGCCCACCGCCGCGAGGGCGTTCACGCAGCCCGTCATCGGCGAGCACGAATCCACGGTGCAGGATTTCGAGTCGTTGCACCCCTTCGGCGTCCCGCCCGCGCACGAGCCCGACGTGCACGCGTCGCCGAGCGTACACGCGTTGCCGTCGTTGCAGGGCGCCGCGTTCGACACGTGCAGGCAGCCCTCCACCACGTCGCACGCGTCGTCGGTGCAGACGTTCGCGTCGTCACAGCTCGCAGGCGGGCCTGCGCACGCGCCGGCCTTGCACGCGTCCGGACCGGTGCAGGGGTTGCCGTCGTCACAGGCCGCGCTGTTGGGCGCCGCCGTGCAGCCCGTGGCCCCGTCGCACCCGTCGTCGGTGCAAGGGTTGCCATCGTCACAAACGAGCCCGACGCAGAGGTCCGGCGGGCCCGCATCCTCGGCGCCCACGTCGTCGGGCGCTGCCGTGTCCTCGGGCGGGGCGAGGTCCTCGGGTGGCGTGACATCCTCGGGCGGCACCGCGTCGTCGGGAGACGCCAGGTCCTCGGGTGCGGCCACGTCGTCCGGGCTCGCCGCGTCGCTCGCACCCGTTACGTCTTCGGGAGGCGAGACCGCGCCGGCGGTGTCATCTCCCCCGGCTTCATCTCCGGCGTCTGGGCCCGCGTCTGGGCCCGCGTCCGAACCTGCATCGTGCGCGGTGTCTTCACCGGCATCGTGCGGCACATCGCCGGCCAGGTCCGGCACCGCGTCCTGCTCGACATCCAAGGGCGCCGCCTCGCCGTCGTGCTGGTCGAAGGCCTGGGCGACGGTCTCTGCCCCGCCGGGCGTGTCCCCCTGCGAGGCGGTCTCGCCACCGCTGCCGCCGACCACGTCGCTCAGCACCTGGCCTTGCACGCCGTCGCCGCCGGTCGCCGCGCTTCCGGCGCCCGATCCGCAGGCCGACGCAATGGCGACGCAGGCCACCGCAAGCGCCGCACCTGTTGGACCGCTCCAGCGTGTCATGGCTCACCCGATCCGACCTGTGAGGCAAGGGCCCGGCGCCCCGGCGCGCGCGTCCCTGTCGATCGACACGGATGACCGTACCCGCGGGTGCGGGGGGCGTCAAGGGCCGATTCAGCTTTCATCTCGGTAGGATCGCGCGAGGGAACTCCGACCGCTGGAACGGGGAATCGTCCGCCGCGGACCGGGGTCTGTTGTCGGAGGGAGGCTAGGGCGATTGACGCGCTGCGTCGAATCGGATCTCTACGCAGTCACTGGGAATTTTCTAGGAAGCGTCGGAGTAGTGCCTCCAGCGCACGTGAGCACCTGATGCCTTGTTGCGTAAGTTATTGATTCTTCGTGGTAAGCCCTAGCAGTCCGACACGCTCCCAGACCGATGGGCATAATTCCCCGGCGGCGCGCTACTTGACGTACCACTCGTAG
>Ga0172369_10008729_pt1 | contig 11424 bp, 8 predicted proteins | sample LakKiv25m_FD_114539 | JGI IMG/M metagenome (GOLD analysis project Ga0172369, IMG submission 114539) | Freshwater microbial communities from Kabuno Bay, South-Kivu, Congo - kab_022012_11.25m | ecosystem: Environmental > Aquatic > Freshwater > Lake | place: Democratic Republic of the Congo... | reverse complement strand
CCCGCCAATTTCTCCCCCAAATGCCGGTACGCACACCACCCGCAAGCAGGATTCTCCGGCGGAACCGGCCCGTCCAGCAACAACTGGATCCCCCCAATAAAGTCCACAAACGCCGGCTGATCATTCTGCACCTCCAGCCACTTTGGCGGAAAAGTCAAAACAGCCTCCCCGTCCACAAACTTAACCTTGTCCGGATACATCACAATCAGGCCAAGCCGCGTTACCTGTTTAGCCTCGCCCACGGCCGGATGGGTAAACGCGTAATAATAAGCCTGCAATTGCGTTTGGTACTTGGCAATTTTCTCCTCGGAAGGGTCGCTGATTTTAAAGTCCACAATTAAATAACTGTCGTCCGGTTGCCTCACCAATAAGTCGTACTTGCCCTTAATATACACATTTGTGCCTGCTACCGGCTTGGACTGCACAAAACCTTCCTGACTTTCTACTATGCCTTGGGGGAGCGTTGGCGCCAGACTGCTTAACTCGTGACCCACCAAAGTGCCCTGCAGACGCGTGTTTAGCGCGGAAAAGACGCCCGGGAAAGGCATTTGCGGGCGCTGGATGCCCTGTTTGACTTTAAGATAGTAGCAACATTTACATTCCTCGTAGAGATAGGCAAAATCCGACGGGCTAAGTTTGTACATTTGGTTCTCCATGACGGTATTTTAGCAGTTTTTGGACTTATTGGGGTTGGACGACATTTGGGAACAGCTAATTTAACCATGGTATTGGTTTTGCCCGTTTTATCCAGATACTATACGATAATTCTACCTAATGTTTAGTTTTTCTCCTCTTTTTTCAAATGCCTCTTTTCCGCCTTCAAGTTTCAGCAGTTCCTCTCTGTTTTTTGTGTCCTCAATTGTCGTTTCAATAACTTCCGTTTGTCCCGATTCATTTTTCAAAATGAAAATTTTTTCTGCATCTCCGTTGATTACAAAATTTGCGTTATGGGTGGCAAAAATGATTTGGCGGTCTGATTTTTTCTCTTTCAACAAAGGCACAAGATAATTCGCAATCAACGAGCTATCAAGATGAGCCTCTGGCTCATCAATAATGAGCGGGTAATTCCCAAACAAAAGCAAAATCACAACTACCGCCGTACATCTTTGTCCGAAAGACGCTTGCTCAACATCTCGATTGTCATATTTTACTTGGATTATCTTGTTCAGCTTCACATCGTACAAATGTTTATCCCTAATCGCCCGAAAGATTTGGAAATTTTTCTCTTCCTTGAAAACCTCATCAAGAAACTTGGTGTATTTTTTATCGTTTTTCTGGGATTGCTGAATAATTTTCCTAACATCGTCGAATGAGTTTTTGGAAAAAGTTTGCTCATTTCCCGTTATAAATTCACATACTTCTTTGCCTCGTTCCGTATCGTGGTACTTTGAGAAAAAATGATTGTAAAATTCTTCCGCCAAAGCAACCCAAGCACCTTTTTCGTTAAAAGAATATTCAAGTGAAATTTGCTTGATGTCTTTTCCTTGATTGTCTTCAAATTGTTTCTTCAATAAATCCTGTAAGGGTTTTAATATTTCAGTAATTTTTGTTTCGTAATTTTGTCTATTTGTGTTTAATCCAGCAACAATATTTTCAAGCGTTGCGATCACTTTTGTTTTAGCCTCAATTTGAGCAGCCAAGCTCTTAATTTCGCTTTCCAAGTTCGTTATTTTTTGTGGGGCGGACTTGATCTGTTCAACGCTTTCGGGAGTATAACCAGCTTTCTCAATTAGTGTTTTGGCTTTAGCTTCCAATTCTATCAGAGCTTTTTTGATCTCCGATTCTTTCTTTGCTTCCTCTGCAAATTTTTCTTCTTTCAACAATTCAACCGCTTCAGCAATCTTGGCTATTGCAAGGTCATAGGCTTTTTCGTATTCAGTTTTTTCAACTTCTTCTTTTGATTCTTCAGATTCAGATTCTGGAATTAGATCAGACAGTGAATTTTTAAGATCAGATATATTTTCTTTCCAATCTTCTAACTTCTGCAACTCTTTTGAATTGTCTGTAATTCCAGTAATAACCTCGTTGTATTCTTTGCTTGATAATACTTTTACGCTACTTTCAAGCGTTCTTTTTTCTTTTTCTTTCGCAACTTTTTGATCTTCAAGGGTTTTTAAGTCAGAAACAGCTTGAGTAATTTGACCAAGCTTACCTTTTAGAGATTCAATTTCTTCCTCGTATGCCTCTAAAATATTGCCTGCGTGCGAATTTGCTCTGTCATAAATTGCTTGCGTAAATTTAGATTTATCCCGCGCAAAAGTTTCTATTTCGCTTTGAGCTAAAAATTCAAAAATTTCAGTTCCGCCAAAGGAAAAAATATTGTTGTCATTTGGATCAAAAGATGGGCTTAAATTATCCCAAAACTTTTTTGGGGAATCGGGATTGTTTGAATGCAATCCCAGAAAATTCAAAATAGTGCTTTTCCCTGATCCTCTGCCACCGATAAAACAATTAAAATATGGGCTTAAGTTATATGAGCCGTTATTCCCAGCAAAACAAAATTTATCTTCGCCAACTTTTGCGTCAGCGGGAATTTTTAGAGTAATTGAATCAATTGTGTTTATGGGTTTTTTAGGTTTTTCCTCGCCAATAAAAATTCTTGTTTCTGGCTCATAAACAATTTGCTTCAGTCCCTCAAATGTTGGGTCGGCTTTAATCCATGTAATATCTTTCTCAACTACTTCAACATTTTCAATAGTTTTAACAACTCTTTTGCCAAACCAATTATCTAAATCATCAAAAGAGTGAGCGTCACACCCGCTTGCGACAGGTTTCTTTTTTGCAATCTCATTATCCTCATAGCGATCTGTTTTAAGATAATATTCAACATTTTGTTGTCCACCAAAGAAACCGTCGCAAATTTTATCAATCTCATCAGTAATATTGAGTTTTCTTGGAGAATTGTTATCTGGACGAAGCCCAGCATTATTTGAAGCACCAAATATTAAATAACATTCGTCATCTCCAAAAATCTCTTTTAGCTTTTTTCTAAGAATTTTATAGTCAATTCCTGCACTTTCACAATCTGCTTGCGTAGAAATATCTTTGCAAGCAACACAAGCGCCATTTTTGCTAATATTTGTATCTAATTTTGAAAGGAAAGATTCGATTTTATCCTTTGAGGTCTTATCGCTAAAAATAATATGCAAATTTACTTCTTCGGCATTTTTGTTTACAGAAACCTCCAAGCGAAGCTCTAAATTTGGAAAAAATTTCTTTTTTGATTGAGGGTATTTAGCTTTAAACTTTTCTATAAATGTAAAATAATTTTCTGCAGAAAAATAATCGGTTATACCAATAACTTCAACATCCGAATTTTCCAGTGATTCACAAAACTTATTCCATAAATCAGTTTCGTCTGTGGTTTTATAATTATCACTCAGCTTGGTGTTTGGAGTATGAACATGCAAATCCCATTTTCTCCAATCAGAGCCAATATTAAGTTTTTTAACTTGGTTTGCCATAATTATAAAATTTCGAAAATAATTTCTTTGATATTTTCTTCAGATTCCTCAATCTTTACTTTCATATCGATTATTTTCTTCTGTTCGCTTTTAATGTTTTTTACAATTTCAGCTTGTAATTCAATAGGTGGCAATGGGATAGTGATTGATCTTAGTTTTGCTTGATTCAATTTCGGTACTGTCACGCCAGTTATAAAACGGCTTAAATCCATATTGTTAATGATCTCTACAAGTAATTCATCTAAAATTTTAGTTCTGTCTGGTCGCAAAACATGAGCATGATTATTTACCCAACATTTTCCTTCCACAATAAAGGCTGTTCTATCACCAGCGCCCCATTTTGCGCCGTCTTCACCTATCAATACTAGTTTCTCATCAAAAATATAATCTTTTACATAATCAAGAATGCCAGTTGCGCCATAATATGGATAACTACCAGCCTCTCTGTCGGATTTTGTTATTGGTTTTCTTTGATTGTCTAAGATCTCACAAATATCCTCAATCTTTGCCATAGGATATTTTGAGCTTACAAAATCATTATTGACTAAATAAAAATCAACGGAAAAATTATAGTCTAAACTCTCTGTAATATCTTTTTTGCTTACATAGGTAGCGATATCGTTATTTATTTTGTTACCATTTTTCCATTTATGTACGATTTCCAATGCTGTAGGAATATCATTGTTTTTTACTATTCTTTTTGTAGCACCAAGATCAAAACCATCACTCGACACTTTGATAAATAAAATATCTTCGGCTCGCTTTGCCCTTTCGCTATCAATCAAAACAATGCTGGTCTTTACTCCGCTGTATGGTTGGAATACACCACTTGGCAAAGATATTATAGCGAACAAGCCCTTTTCTAAAAGTAATTTGCGCAAAGCCTTGTAGGCTTTGCCAGATTGGAAAATAACCCCTTCTGGAACAATAATTCCTGCGCGACCGTTAATATTCAAATGCTCTAAAATATAATCAATAAAAAGTACTTCTGCCCGATTTGATTGAATCGAAAACTTTTTATGAGGAACAACGCCCCCCTGTGGCGACATGAACGGCGGATTGGCGAGAATCACATCAAAAGTTTCGTCCCAACGCTTTTCACTTGTAAGCGAATCATACTCGTGGATTTTTGGGTCAGGGAAACCATGCAAATACAAATTTACGAGTGCCAATTTCACCATATCAGGCGAAATGTCATAACCTGCGAGATTATTCATCAAACGCAATTTTTCGTCAGGAGTAAGTGATTTTTCTTTGTTCTGCTTCAAAATATGTTTGTAGGCGGAAATCAAAAATCCAGCCGTACCGCAAGCGGGGTCAAGGATTGTTTCGTTTTTCTTTGGATCAACAACTTCAACAATAAAATCAATGATATGGCGAGGCGTGCGGAATTGCCCCGCGTCGCCTTGGCTTCCGAGAATAGAAAGCAGATATTCAAAAGCATTGCCTAAATTTTCGCTGTGTTCGTAATTAAATTCGTTGATCTCTTTGAGGAATAGCGAAAGCGTGCGAGGGTCGTTGTATGGCAAAAAAGCGCCTTTGAAAATATCGCGGAACAATTGCGGAATATGCGGATTTTTCGACATATTCGTAATCGCCTGAACATACAGATCAAGGCGTTCTTGCCCCGAAAGTTTGTTGTCCAAAAGTTTAGTCCAAGCGTATTGCGAAAATCCGTTGGCGAAAAATTTCGCCTCTCCGCCGAGTTCTTCCGATTCCTTGTCCATATCGTCCATAAACTTATAGACAAGAGCGGTCGTGATTTGCTCAACTTGCGCTTTTGGGTCTGGTACTTTGCCGACAAGAATTTGTCGGGCAGAGCCGAGTTTTCGTTTTGTATTTTGGTCGAGCATAGTCATTTAATTTCTTCTACCTGAGTATTTAAAATCTTCCTCATTAAAATATATGAAAATTTTACCCCGTCTTTTTCTGAAACGATGTCTTTCAAATAGATTTTATTATCTTCATTATATTCCTTTGGAAAACAAATAGATAAATAAGTCATCTTTTTAATTTTTTCTTCCCAAATTCTGTATTTTATAGGGCCATGTTCTCTATATTTTACTAAAAATTTGTCAATAGTTTGTCTTTCTTGATTCCAATTAACAATATTCTTGCTAACCCATACATCATCCCAACTATCAAAGAATGGAAAATGTAGAAGAGTATTTCTAACGAACTTGAACAAAGACTCTGACATCTCCCCTTCGAGTGGCGGGCGGCCTCCTTTTTTCATCCAATCAATAACCCATTTAATGGGCTCATAGTTTAACAACTCTGAATAAACAGAAAAACCGTCTCTTATTTTACAGAACCGATAATATTTATCTTTTTGCCAAAAATTATCGCTAAATATTTCATCAAAAATATCATAAAACCTATTGTATGATAAAGATAAAAATGTAATTTCGGTTTCATTCGGTCTCTTGGTGTCCATGGCTCACTTCATATAAACATTGACGGGAATATAGTCTTTCACATATTCGGGGACAGTTTCCCGCCAGCCGTTTAACTCCTTAAATTCCGACATTGTAAAACCAGCATAAACATTTAATTCAGCAAATTGTTTTTTATTAATAATCCCGCGGAATTTTTCGTCCGTAACATAGGCTTTAAGGTAGTTTTTGATATGTGGGACATATCTGCTTTCTGGCTTGTAGATCGAGATGAATTTATCGCATTCTTCTTCCAGTTTTTCGTCTTTGGATTTAAAAACATCAATCAAACCAAAGGCTCTTTCCAAAAACTCCCGCCAAGAGATACGGCGGTCAAGGTTTTCGCTCTTGCGGATTTTTTCAAGATTTAGGAATAATTGGGGTTTATCTTCGTATTTGTTGCGCATAATCTGCACGGCTTTGTCCCACTGCTCATTTTCCACGGCCGATCTTACTTCCGTGTCTTTTTGCAATTCTTCGCGGGCTTTTTCAAAGAGTTTACGGTCAACCTTCATGCCCTCAATCCCGATAGGGATCTCGGTGAGTGTTTTTACTTTGTCTGGATTAAAAACCTCTATTTCATCAACATCAACTCCAACAGGGCCGTCTCCGCCACCACCTCTTTGCCTAATAGGTAGCTGTAAAACCTCGTCGTAGTTAAATTTTTCTTCAAAGTATTCGCAATTGGCAAAGAAGTCAAAAAACTTAAACTTGTTTTTTGGTACTTTATGTTTTTCTCCATACTCGTCGGTATATTCAAAGGTAAATTTTCTTGTTCCGCGCCCCTTAATTTGGATAAAATCAGTTGGTGAAAAGACGGGGCGCATAAGTCCAAGATTTAGAATATCTTGGCAATCGTAGCCGGTTGTCATCATACCCACAGTTACACAGACTCTGGTTTTGCTGGATTTGTAATTCTCCAAGAATTTTGTATACCCGTTAAGCTTATTGTTCGCAAAGTTGATGGTAAATTGCTGGCTGTCGGTAATATCTGAAGTTATTTGTAAGGCAAAGTCGGAGTTGTACTTATCTGGCCAATACTGACTTGCCTTTTGGTTGAGTAGTTGTGTAATTTTGGATGCGTGTTTTTGGCTAACGCAAAATATAATGCTTTTGCCGATCTCACCGCTTATCGGGTCTTTAAGGGCGTTTTCAATGAATGTCTGGCAAAAGACACGGTTAGTTTTTTCGGAAAAGAACTTTTTCTCAAAATCTTTGTGGAAAAATGTTTCCTCGCTTTCTCCGCCTTCCTCGTTTTCAACCATAACCGCGTAGCCTTTTTCGGATAACAATTCGGTGGTGATGTCGGTTCGCGCGTCTGAAACGACAGGGTTTATCAGATATCCATCTCGTACGCCGTCAATTAGGCTGTATCGGAAGGTAGGCTCTCCGTTTTTACAGCCAAAAGTTGTGTAAGTGTCCAAAAGTTGCCTGCGTTCCCATGCCCGCGGGTCGTTTTGAGATAGTTTCTGCGGGTCTATGTTTTTTAAGTAGTTCTTTGGCGTGGCGGTTAAACCTAACTTATAGCCAATAAAGTATTCAAAGACTGCCCGTGAGTTGCCACCAATTGCCCGATGTGATTCGTCAGCGATAATAAGGTCAAAATCTGTTGGTGAAAATAGTTTTTTATACTTATCTTGAGCAGAAAGGCTCTGAACTGTTGAAATAACGATTTCTGACTTTCTCCAGTCGTCGCGTTTTTGTTTGTAAATAACCGAGGAAAAGTCGTTGTTTAAATAGCGGATAAAGTTTTTATGTGCCTGATCTTCTAACTCCAAGCGGTCGACTAAAAATAGTATCCTTTTGGCATTGCCTGTGCGTAAGAATAACTTAATAATAGCGGCGGAAATAAGGGTTTTTCCGGTGCCGGTTGCCATCTCAAACAAAAACCGGTCATTACCAGCCTCGGCGGATTTTTGCAAAGCGTGTATTGCTTTGAGCTGGTATGGCCTCAAAATTTGCAGATTTTGTTCCCAAAGATACTGTGTGCGGGTTTCTTCTTTTAAATAACGCGGGTCATCTTTGAATTTTGGGTTTTGGGTAAGGGCAATGTAATCGCTGTCGACTTCCTCGTCTGCCAACCGCCGATTGTCAGGTTTGAAGTTTTGCCTGTGTAACAAAGATGCTTGCGTTGGGAATTCCGTTATAATTTCCGGATCCCCGCGTTCCAAGTCCCAAAAATAATGAAGATTGCCGTTAGAAAGTATTACAAAACGGGCATTTTCTGTATGGGCGTATTTTCTTGCTTGTTCTTTGCCGTCTAGTGGATTTTTATCCTCTCTTTTGGCTTCCAAAATTACAAGCGGGAAACCTTTGTCGTCAAGCAGAAGGAAATCAATAAAACCGTTTTTGGTAGATTCAAAATCCTCTCCAAATGCGTCAATATCTTTTTGGGTAATTTTGGCGTTTAACTCCAGCGCGATATTTGCAGGTCCCTCCGAGTCGTCAAAGAATCTCCACCTGGCTTTCTCCAACAATTTGTTTATTTTAATTCTGGCTTTTGCCTCTTTACTCGTGTCCATAGGTTGTTAGGTTCAGGACTTTTGTTCCTGCTTTAGGGGTATTTTACACCGTCTAACGAGTGTTTTGTAGTCTTCCAAAGTCGCGCAGGTTTTCTCTTACCCAGTCGTAAAAGTCGACCCTAAGAAAGTCCAAAAAAGCCAAAAACTCTTTAGCGTCAAACTTAACGCCGATACTTTGGCAATGCTCGTCGTACAGCTCTTTTATGTCGCCAAGTTTTAAAAAGGTCTTATTTTTGGTACATGCTTTACTGGTCATAGTTATTTTCTCCGTTTTCTTTTGCCGATTGGTGCTCATTATAGCCGGAAATTCCGACGAGCAAACATTGGGTGTAAAATTAGCGCAGGAGTTTAATCATGCACCTAACGCAACAGGAAAATAAAGTGATCGCCGTGGCAATATGGGGCTGGATCGTCCTTGCTTATGTGTGGCCGGCGGTGCTTAGGTTTTTGCAGGACGACCATGATCCTGTTTCGCTAAAAATCAGGCGGGATTTTTTGGAGATTGTGCTTTATATCCTGGGCTTTATCCGGTTGGGTTTGGGCGTGATTCGGAGGTTGTTGAGGGCGCAGGAAAAATTGTAAAGTCAACCTAGAAACAGAGTTTGTAAGGGTCTAATTTAACGCGCGCGGGATGCTTTTTACCCAAAACCCAAATTTGGTCACGCTGGTAAGGCTGTTATTACAAGGAGGAAAGCCTGTCGTGACTAATTTAAAATCAGACTTCACATTAGTCACGGGGATAATTGTAAAGTCAACTTTTTGCCATCGCCCGGGCTTTTAGTTCCTTGGGCATTTTTTCTATGGCGTAGCGCAGGGCAGTGCGGGGCATCCGGGCTTTGTTTTGCATCACAAAGTCAAACACCTCTTGCTGATAACAATCCCCGGCGGACTTTAACAGCCAGCCGTAGCCTTTTTGCACCATGTCGTCCTGATCTGTCAGCAAGATGTCAGCCAGGTCAAAAACATCCTTTAAATACCGGCCTTCTCTTGCCGGAATAATCAAACTCACCGCCGAAGCTCTTTTAGTCCAGCGATTTTTTGACTTAGCCCAGCGCTTTAAGTCTGCTAAAACTTGAGGATACATGTCCACAAACGCCCCTACGGTGTGATTGCACAAGGTGTCGCACGACGCCCAATTGGAGACATAAGTGTTCACCCATGTTTCAAAGACTTTAAAGTCGGCCGGCTGGTAGGTTTTGCGGATAAGATAGGCGTAGTGGCAGGCAACAATCGATTCTTCGTACATGCCGGATTTCCAAAGCGCGTTGCACAGGGCAAAGACTTCTTTTTTGGGCATGGCTAGGACTTCCTTGTCGTGCGACTTGGAAATTTTGCCGATATTTGCCGTTTTTACGCCGTACGAATTGACTTGGTGGGGTTTTTTAAAAAACCTCTTCATGGATTCTTTGACGCGTGGCTCGCTGGCCTGGTTTAACTCTTTGCGGATTTGGCTGACTATTTTATTCATGATTTTGCTGGCGGAGGGAGGGGGATTCGAACCCCCGTGCGAGTTGCCCCGCGCTTAGTTTTCGAGACTAGCCCCGTATGACCACTTGGGTATCCCTCCGTGTGGTGTCGCGCTAATTATACTTTACTTTAGGGTTGTTTGGGGCGCCAGCGTCTCCGTAAAGTCCTGCTGAATTTGTGTGACCAGCGTCATAACGCCGTACTGCAGGGTTTTGGCGGTTTTAAAGTTGTCAAAAGTTTTGTAACCCAGGCCAAAAATTACCGCCAGCATTATAATAAGCGCCATAAGTCCAGTAAACACACCGTTATGTTTTTTGACTACATAAGTGCCCGCCAAGCCGTCGTGCCAGCCCTGTTTTTGCGGAGTTTTAAAAATCCAATAGTAGCCCAAACCCAAAAGTCCGTTGGAGGCTATTTTTGCAATGTATTCCCTAAAGAGAGCGTTTTTAAAGGTCAGGCGGGACTCGGTGTGGTTGACGATTTCCAGCCCGCACGCTAGCTTGCCTACACCCGCGCCGGTATGGGAAATAAGCCACGGATGAGCAAAGAATTTTACCAGCGGACCGGCAAAAAGTGTGTACAAAATGAACCATAGGAAAGCGGGGATAAAAGCCTCTACATTTGTTAGACCAAATGCACTTAGCAGATAAAGAGGCGCAAAAAAGTTGAGCGACCAGATTGCGCTGTCCACCATTTGAGCAAGATATCGCAACCAAAAACCGGCATAATCAAGCTGATTGGCCGTCGAATTAGTTGGTTCCATTTGGCTCCTCCGTAAGTTGTTTGTACAACAAAACCCAGGTTGACTGTTTAAAGACGGCGGAAATCGCCCCCAAAAGCCCCATGCCAAAGATTAAAGTCAAAATGGCCAAAAAGATGATGGGTCCGGCGGCCACTAAAAACGGGGGAAAAGCTGTGACCCCCAAAACCGCCACCCCGCCGATGGCGATTAAAACGGCAATAACTACAAGTCCGGCAAGACCAAAAACGCAACCGGCAAAGCAGTTGATGATGGACATGATTAGGACATCAAAAAAGAACTTTTTAAAGATGGTAAAGCCTTTTTTAAAGCCGGCTTTCCAGTCCAGCGACTCTAAATTGATCGCTATAACTCCTAAGTGGATAGACGCGGACATAATAATGCTTGCAATAACAATCAGTACTACATAAGGAATTCCCAAGGCCACGGTAAGAATCCTTCCCTCACTGCCCAAAGCTATTGCGGGAATTGCTAAAATAAGTCCGCTAAAAATTACTAACAGAGCAAACAACAATCCGGGAAGGAGCTTGATTTTCATGACTTGAATGGCGTTAAGCTTGCCCTTGTCCGACATTTGATACAGCGATGGGTTTTCTCCCGTGCTTTGGAGGTTAATTCCGGCAATCAGTCCCGATTGTGCCCAGCTTTGCGCGTACAAAGACACGGCTATGCCTAAAAGAACTGCTAAGGTCAATAAAAGGCCAAGGCTGGCAAAAAAGGAGAAGGGGATTAGTTTAAATAGTCCCATAAGGCTGGTGGTTGACGCGCCTAAAATT
>Ga0172369_10008728_pt1 | contig 11425 bp, 9 predicted proteins | sample LakKiv25m_FD_114539 | JGI IMG/M metagenome (GOLD analysis project Ga0172369, IMG submission 114539) | Freshwater microbial communities from Kabuno Bay, South-Kivu, Congo - kab_022012_11.25m | ecosystem: Environmental > Aquatic > Freshwater > Lake | place: Democratic Republic of the Congo... | reverse complement strand
AGGCGATCTTGCCAGTCGACCGGTATGCTCGTGACCAGCAATGCACGCGGTATCTCTGGCGCGGTTTTGCGTACAGCGGTCAGTGCTGCTTCGGAAAACGACGAGAGCAGCAAAGACATCTGCAGCGATCCGCGCAGTGATTCCACGACCTGTCGCGCGACGGCGACCCCGGTGGCGTGGTCGAGACCTGGACCCGGCTTGAGTTCGATGTTGGCAGCCAGAGCCAGCTCACGGCATGCGGCCAGCGCTTCTGCGAGCGTCGGGATGGGCTCGCCGGCAAAGGCGGGATGATGGTTGCGACTGGCATCGAGGTTGCGCAACGTAACCAGATTTTGTTGCGCCAGCTTGCCGTGGCGACCGGTGGTGCGGTCCAAGGTCTCATCGTGAAACAGCACCGGCACGCCGTCGGCGCTTAGCATCACATCGAATTCAACGGTGCGAAAGCCCATGCGGGCCGCCAGACGGATGCCGGCCAGGGTGTTCTCCGGCGCCAGGGCGCCGCCACCGCGATGCGCGATGTAGCGCGGGTAGCACCAGTCCATCTCAGCGTCCTGGCTTGGCGATCAGGCTGGGCGTGCCGCTGTTGAGGCGCTGCATAGCACTGTCGAGGGCTTCCTTGGCCGGTTTGGTATCGGCCCACACGGTGGCGATTTCCTCGTTGAGGATATCGCGCATCTGATTCAGGTTGCTGCCGTATTTGACGCGTGTGGTGATCCTTGGTCGCTCCGCGAGGCGGCGCGTCGCCGCCTCGAGCAGGGTCGGCGCAACGCCGGCGCGCTTGAGCATTTCGATGGCGACCGTTGTCATCGGCAGGTAGCCGGTAGCGCGCACCCATTCGAGCTGTGTTTGCGGCTGCATCAGGAAACTCACAAAGCGCGCCGCCAGTTGGTATTCGCTTTTCTTGAATCCGGCCAGGATCCACAAACCGGCACCGTCGGGCAGCAGCTGGGTCGGAGTGGCGCCGCGCACATCGTCGTAATAGGGCAGTTCGGCTGCGCCCACGGTGAGGCCGGCATGCACGGCATCGGCATAGAGTTTTGAAGGGCCGGTGTACATCGCACATTCACCCGACGTGAATTTTTGGTCCGATTCATCGCCCGGGCCGTAGTAGCGGAAATAGGCGCTCTTGTACCAGCTGGAGAGCAGGGCAACGTGCTTGACGTCGATGAGCCGGTTCAGGGCGACCTTGGTGACGCCATTCTTTTCCCGGGTACTGATGGGCTCGCCGTGCTGCATGGACAAGTTCTCGAGGTGCACCCAGGCAAAGCGCGAGGAGGTGACCGGACACTTGATGCCGGCGTCGTAGAGCTTGCCGGCATGCCGCTGAACCTCCCACCAAGTTTTGGCGGGCACCTCGGGATCGAGCCCCGCCTTGCGGTAGGCCTCCTTGTTCCACAGCAGCACCGGCAGTGACATGCCGAGCGGCAGCGCCTGGATGCGTCCGACCGGATCGTCCACCGCGTCGGCGAGCAAGGGAAACAAGCGCTTCGCGGCGAATTTTTCCCCGGCGAGGGGCATCACCTGGAACAGGGGTTTGAAGCGCGGCCGCGTGCCGAAAAATTCGCTGCTGTCGTCGACATCCAGAAACGCCAGTTGCGGCAATTCATGGCGGGCTTGTTCGCCGATGCCGTGGAGATCCTGCAGGATGACGCGAGCCTTGCCTTTTTGCGTGTCGTTGAAACGCTGGACCAGATTGGTGAGTGCCTCCTGTGATTTGCCGGTTTGCGCATGGCGCAGAATGATTTCTTCGGCTGCCTGCGCCGGTACGGCCAGCGCCAGGAACAACAGCAACATCCATCCGGCTTGCGCCATGTCAATTTCTCCAGAATGATCAAGGTTCGAGGTCGCTATCTTACCCGTTGGCTTGCCGGGATCGGCACACGGCCGCGACAGAATGCGCTGCCAGATTGTGCTTGCCATATAGGGCAAGCCGTGATATTTTACACATGAATATATAATTTCACTTGTATAAAGGAATAAAACATGCGCATAGCCTGCCTGGGCGGTGGTCCCGCCGGTCTGTACTTCAGCATCCTCATGAAGAAGGCCGACCCCAGCCACGACATCACCATCTACGAACGCAACCTGCCGCACGACACCTTCGGCTGGGGCGTGGTTTTCTCGGATGCCACCTTGGGCAATTTCGCCAAGGCCGATCCGGAAAGTTATGCAGAAATCACCCGGAGTTTCCATCACTGGGACGATTGCGATGTGTTCTTCAAGGAGCGGCGCATCGTTTCCGGCGGCCACGGTTTCTGCGGCATCGGCCGCAAGCGGTTGCTCAACATCCTCCAGGCGCGCGCCGAGGCGCTTGGCGTCAAGCAGGTGTTTGAAACCAATGTCACCGACGATGCCCAGTTCGCCGATGCCGATCTGATCGTCGCGGCCGACGGCGTCAACAGCCTGATGCGCAACAAGTATGCCGAACATTTCCAGCCCGACATCGAAGTGCGCAAGTGCCGCTACATCTGGCTCGGTACCCACCTCAAGCTGAATGCCTTCACCTTCATCACCGAAGCCACCGAATGGGGCTGGTTCCAGGTGCATGCTTATCAGTTCGACAAGGACACCAGTACCTTTATCGTCGAATGCCGCGAGGAAACCTGGCTTGCCGCAGGACTCGACAAGCTTGACCAGGAAGGTTCCATCGCCTTCTGCGAGAAGCTCTTCGCCAAGTATCTCAAAGGCAACAAGCTGATGAGCAATGCGCGCCACCTGCGCGGTTCGGCCTGGCTGAATTTCAACCGCGTGCTGTGCCGTCGCTGGCACCACAAGAACATCGTGCTGATCGGCGATGCGGCGCATACCGCGCATTTTTCGATCGGGTCGGGCACCAAGCTGGCGATGGAGGATGCCATTGCCCTGAGCAAGACCGTTACTGCCAACCCGGCCAATGTCGAACTCGCGCTGGAGCTCTACCAGCAGGAGCGCGAACTCGAGGCGCTCAAGCTGCAAAGCGCGGCACGCAACCGCATGGAGTGGTTCGAAAATGTCGCGCGCTATACCCACCTGCCGCCCGAGCAGTTCGCCTACACGCTGCTGACCGGCAGCCAGCGCATCGGGCACGAGAACCTCAAGCTGCGCGACAAGAACTATGTCGAAGGGGTCGAAACCTGGTACGCACAGCAACTGGGCTTGCCGGCGCAACCGCTGCCGCCGATGTTCACGCCTTACACGGTGGGCGGCCTGACGCTGAAGAACCGCGTCGTGGTGTCGCCCATGGCCATGTATTCCTGCCAGGACGGACTGCCCGGCGACTTTCTGCTGGTGCATCTCGGCAGCCGCGCGCTGGGCGGAGCCGGCCTGGTGATGACGGAGATGACCTGTGTCGCACCGGAAGGACGCATCACACCGGGCTGCGCCGGCATCTGGAATGACCAGCAGACCGCGGGTTGGCAGCGCATCGTCGATTTCGTGCATCGGAATTCCGATGCCAAGATCGGCGTCCAGCTCGGTCACTCCGGTCCGAAAGGCTCAACCCAACTGGGCTGGCAAGCCATCGACGAGCCTTTGCCGCAAGGCAACTGGCCGCTGCTGGCCGCTTCGGCGGTGGCTTACGGCCCGCAGAACCAGGTGCCCAAAGCCATGACGCGCGCCGACATGGATCGCGTCTGTGCCGACTTTGTCGCCGCCACCCAGCGCGCTGTCAAGGCGGGCTTCGACCTGCTCGAACTGCACTGTGCGCATGGTTACCTGCTGTCCAGCTTCATCTGTCCGCTAACCAACCGGCGCAGCGACGAGTACGGCGGCTCGTTGGAGAACCGCCTGCGCTTTCCGCTCGAAGTGCTGCGTGCCGTGCGTGCCGCCTGGCCGGCCGGCAAACCCCTCTCGGTGCGCATCTCGGCGCACGACTGGGCACCCGGCGGCAATACTCCCGACGATGCGGTTGTCATGGCCCGGTTGTTCAAGGCGGCAGGCGCCGACCTGATCGACGTCTCCTCCGGACAGACCACGCGTGACGCCAAGCCGGTGTATGGCCGCATGTACCAGACACCGTTTGCCGACCGCATCCGCAACGAGGTGGGTATCGCCACCATCGCCGTCGGCAACATCTTCGAGGCCGATCATGTGAATAGCATCGTTGCCGCCGGCCGCGCCGACCTCTGCGCGATCGCCCGCCCGCACCTGGCCGATCCGGCCTGGACCCTGCATGCGGCGGCACAGCAGGGCTACAACACGGTGGCCTGGCCGCCGCAATACCTGAGCGGCAAGGATCAGCTCGAGCGCAACCTGGCCCGCGCCGCTCAACTTGTCCTGAATGCTTGAACTTTCCACGCGATTCTTTTAAGGGAAACTCGCCATGAGCAAGAAAAAAGCCGCCGCAGCGGCGTCGGACACTGAAACCCGTGCCACCAGTAGCCACGCCCAGGAGCTGCGCCTTTGGCTGCGCATGCTGGCTTGCACCAATCTGATCGAAGGCGAGATCAGAACCCGGTTGCGCAACCAGTTCAGCATTACCCTGCCGCGCTTCGACCTGATGGCGCAGTTGGAGCGCGCGCCGGACGGCATGAAAATGGGCGAGTTGTCGAAGCGCATGATGGTCACCGGCGGCAATGTCACGGGCATTACCGACCAGTTGGTCGCCGAAGGCCTGGTGGTGCGCCAGGACAATCCGAAGGACCGGCGCGCCTACAACGTCAAGCTCACCGTGGAAGGGCGCAAGGCCTTCATGAAGATGGCAGCGGCGCATGAAAAGTGGATCGTCGATTTGCTCGGCCATCTGACCGAGAAGGAAAACGAACAACTTTATCAACTGCTGGCCAAGCTCAAGTCCCATGTTTCTTCTTTGCCTGTCGAGGATCGTTGACGATGAATCAGATTTTGCAGCCGCCCCATTGGGCTAAGCCCGTTGGCTATTCGAATGGCATCAAGGCCAGGGGGAGCCTGGTGTTCACCGGCGGCATTGTTGGCTGGGACAGTCAGTGCCGCTTTACCGGCGCCGATCTGACCAGCCAGGTGCGGCAGGCCCTGCGCAATATCGTCGAAGTCCTCGCCGAGGCTGGAGCAGGTCCGCAGCACATTGTGAGGATGACCTGGTATGTCACCGACAAGCGCGAGTACCTGGCACAGGTCAAGCAGATCGGTGCGGTCTATCGCGAAGTGATGGGGCGCAATTTTCCCGCCATGGCGCTGGTGCAGGTGGCAGCCCTGGTTGAGGATGAGGCCAAGGTGGAAATCGAGACCACCGCCGTCATCCCCGATCCGGATTGACTCAATTTAACGTAGAATCCGGCTACCCGTTTTGAGAGTGATTCTGCGGATAGTCATGCAATTACGTTTGCCTCTGCTGCTCATTCCGCTGGCTTTGGCTGCCTGCGAGCAGCTTGGCCTCGATGATCAGGCCAAGATCGCGGCGGCGCGGGAAGCCGATGGCCGCGCCATCGGCAATGCCTGCCGGCAAACCGGCCGCGTTCTCGAAGAGTGTTACGCGCTCAATCCCAAGTACCAGAAGGCGGCCATTTTCAATGGCTGGCGCGAAATGGATGGCTATATGCGCGAGAACAAGATCGAGACGTCCGAGCGTCCGGGCGAAGGCAAAGACGGTAAAGAGGGTAAAGCGGTGGAAGGCAAGTCTGGCGACGGCAAGTCGCCGGCAGCGGACAAATCCAAGGAAGTCGCAGCGTCAAAATCTGCCGCAGCGCCGGTAGCGGCCAAGCGCTGAATCGCTGCCCCAATCCGATCGGGCCGGTCAGAATGCGCCGCATCGGCTATACTGCGCAACGCACTGCCTTGCCGGTTAGCGGTGTGTCGCGCCGCAGGACATTCCGTCCCGGCCAAACTACCGAACCATAGTTCGCAGCCTGTACCGGTACCCCGCAAGGGGCAGGCCGAATCAGGAGTCGAGATTGAAATTTGAAGACCTCGGGCTGATGCCCGAATTGCTGCGTGCCGTGGCCGATAACGGCTACACGGAGCCGACGCCGATCCAGGCGCAGGCGATTCCCGTGATATTGGAAGGCAAGGACATCCTCGGCGGCGCCCAGACCGGCACCGGCAAGACCGCGGGGTTTACCCTGCCGATGCTGCACCGCCTGGCCCGCCATGCCAACGCCTCGTCCTCGCCGGCACGGCACCCGGTGCGAGCGCTGATCCTGACGCCGACGCGCGAACTGGCGATGCAGGTGTTCGAGAGCGTCAAGACCTATGGCAAGCATCTGCCGCTGCGAGCCATCTGCCTCTATGGCGGCGTCGACATCAAGCCGCAGATCGAGGAGATGCGCCAGGGACGCGAAATCGTCGTGGCCACGCCCGGCCGGCTGCTCGATCATGTCCAGCAGAAAACCGTGGCCTTCACGGCCGTCGAGATGCTGGTGCTGGACGAGGCCGACCGCATGCTCGACATGGGCTTCATCCCCGACATCAAGCGCATCCTGGCAATGCTGCCTGCGGCACGGCAGAGCCTGCTGTTCTCTGCGACTTTCTCCGAGGAAATCCGCAAGCTCGCCGACAGCATGCTGAAGGCGCCGCAATTGATCGAAGTGGCGCGCCGCAATACTGTCAGCGAAACCGTCAGTCATCGTGTCTATGCCGTGGCGCAGGAGGACAAACGCCACCTGCTGGTGCATATCCTGCGGGCGCAGCAGTTGCGCCAGGTGCTGATTTTCGTCGGCACCAAGTTCGGGGCCAGCCGTCTGGCGCATTACCTGCAGCGCCAGGGCATCGAAGCCGACGCCATCCATGGCGACAAGAGCCAGCAGCAGCGCACCGAGGCGCTTGAAGCCTTCAAGGCCGGCCGCATCAAGGTGCTGGTGGGCACCGATGTGGCGGCGCGCGGCCTCGACATCGACGACTTGCCCCACGTCATCAACTATGAGCTGCCGCATGTTGCGGAAGACTACATCCACCGCATCGGCCGTACCGGCCGCGCCGGCAAGCAGGGCGAAGCCACTTCGCTGGTCTCCCCGATGGAAAAGCAGCATCTGGCCGATATCGAGAAGCTGATCAAGCACAAGATCGAGGTGGTGGCCGCTCCCGGTTTCGAACGCGTCAGCGACCATGACTTGCATGCCGATGCGGGCAGGTCGCCGCGCGGTCGCGGCAGGGGAAACTCGGAGTCGAGCGAAAAGCGCGAGGAGCGCAGCCGCAAAGCCGATCGCGAGCGCGCCCGCGATCGGATCGAGCGCAGTGTCGAGCGCAATGAGCGGCCGTACTTGCCGGAGCCGGTAGCGCATTTGCCGAAGCTCGATTTCGATCCGAGCAAGCCCTACGTATCGCGAATCGCTCCCGGCGAGGAGAGCCAAAGCCAGGAGAAGGCTGCGCCACCGCGCCAGCGCAAGCCGGTGGCGGCTCTGCTCGGTGGTTTTGGAAAAAAATCTTGAAACTGGTGCGTTACGGTCCGCGCGGCCACGAGAAGCCGGGCCTGCTCGACGCGTCCGGCCGGCTCAGAGATTTGTCGCAGATCATCGCCGATATCGGCTGGAACGAATTGTCCGATGCCGGTTTGCGGCGCTTGCGCAAACGGGCACCTGACAGCCTGCCCCGGGTGGCCGGCAAGCCGCGTCTGGGTGTTCCTTTTACCGGCATTTCCAAGATCGTCGGCATCGGCCTGAATTACCGCGCGCATGCCGACGAGGCAGGCATGGCGATTCCCACCGAGCCGGTGATGTTCATGAAGGCCACCACCTGCATCAGTGGTCCCTACGATACTCTGTACTTGCCGCGTGGTTCGCAAAAGACCGATTGGGAGGTCGAACTGGGCCTGGTCATCGGCAAGGAAACGCGCTCGGTGTCGATGCACAGAGCGCTCGATCATGTCGCCGGCTATTGCGTCTTCAACGATATTTCGGAACGCGCCTTCCAGCTTGAGCACGGCGGCCAGTGGGACAAGGGCAAGGGTTGCGACGGTTTCGGACCGATCGGGCCGTGGCTGGTCACGCGCGACGAAGTGCCCGAGCCGCAGAATCTGCACCTGTGGCTGGAGGTCAATGATGAACGGATGCAGGACGGCAACAGCGCACTGATGATTTTTGGTTGCGCCGAGATCGTCAGCTATCTGTCCCGTTTTATGACGCTGCTCCCCGGCGATGTCATCGCGACTGGCACCCCTCCCGGCGTCGGCATGGGCCGTCAACCGCAGCGTTTCCTGCGTGCCGGCGACCGGCTGCGTCTGGGCATCGACGGTTTGGGCGAACAACGGCAGTGGGTGGTGGCGACCAAGGGTTAGCCGGCTTATTTCACCGGTTGGCGTGCGCGAAATTTTCGGCATGCCTGAGCAATCGATTCCGCGTCCAGCACAACAGTCTATAATCGGGAAAACAAAGGGAATGTGATCATATGGCTGTGCGCCCCCCGAAATCCCCAGAAGTCGAACACGCGCTCAAGATCGCCACGATCTATGCGCTCATCGGCAGTCTCTGGATCGTACTGACCAGTGGTTTTTTGACCACGTTCTTCAGCCATAACATTTCACTTACGGATTTCGCCGGCGGGCAGGTGCTGAGCGGCACTCTGGTCGTGTTCTCCTCCAGCTGGATGCTCTATCTGCTCGTCAAGGGCAAGCTCGAGGATGCGCGTCGCGCCGCCGAGGCCATGCGCTTGCGCGATCGTGCCATCGAAGCCAGCGTCAATGCGATCATCATCACCTCGGATAGCGCTTCCGACAACCTCATCGAATACGTCAACCCCGCGTTCAGCAGGATCACCGGCTATGCGGCCGAAGAAGTGGTCGGCCGCAATTGCCGCTTTTTGCTCGGCGAGGACCGCGACCAGATGGATCTCGAGGCTCTGCGCGCAGCGCTGCGGGAAAACACCGATGCACGTGCCTTGCTGCGCAATTACCGCAAGGACGGCACGCAATTCTGGAACGACCTGCACATTTCTCCGGTGTGCGACGACAATGGCAAGGTGACGCATTTTGTCGGCATTCTCAACGATGTCACGGAATCGAAGCGCTATCAGAACGAGCTGGAACACCAGTCGAATCACGATACGCTGACCAACCTGCCGAATCGCAACCTGATGAAGGACCGGATTGCCCAAGGCATTGCCTACTCGATGCGCTACAAGCAGACGCTCATGGCGGTGGCTTTTATCGGCCTCGACAATTTCAAATTCGTAAACGACAGCATGGGTCACCAGGCGGGAGACCAGGTGCTGAAAATGGTGTCGAAACGCCTGAATGCCTGTTTGCGCAGCAGCGATACCGCAGCGCGCCTGGGCGGTGACGAATTCGTCCTGATCCTGTTCGAGAATCCCGATGAGGAAGAATCCTACAATTCCTCGATCAATGCCATTCTCCAGCGGGTCCTGCGCGAAGTGGCGCAGCCTTACCGGATCGGCACGCAGGAATTTTTCCTGACTTGCAGCATCGGTTACGCCATGGTGCCGGGCGATGGCGACAATGCCGACATCCTTCTCAAGAATGCCGATATCGCAATGTTCAGCGCCAAGGAAAAGGGGCGCAACAATATCCAGCGTTACGTTCCGGCTCTTAATGACAGGATCACCCTGCGGCTGTCGCTGGAAAGCGACTTGCGCAAGGCGCTCGACAACAATGAGCTGTTCGTTTGCTACCAGCCGCAGATCGACCTGATCCACCGCCGCATCGTCGGCATGGAAGCCCTGATTCGCTGGAAGCATCCGCAGCGCGGTCTGATTTCCCCGGCCCAGTTCATTCCCCTGGCGGAAGAAACCGGGCTGATCGTGCCGATCGGCTTGTGGGTATTGCGCACCGCCTGCTCGCAGGCCAAGCTTTGGCAGGAAGCCGGCCTGCCGCATATCAAGCTGTCCGTGAATCTTTCCGCGCGGCAATTCATGCAGAAAGACCTGGCTTCGTCGATCAGGCAGGTGCTGGACGAAACCGGCTATCGTGCCGAGAATCTCGAACTCGAGCTGACGGAAAGCCTGATCATGCACAACGCCGAGCTGTTCATCTCGACCTTGCGCACGCTCAAGGACATCGGCATCGAACTGGCCATCGACGATTTTGGCACCGGCTATTCCAGCCTGAGCTACCTGAAGCGCTTCCCGATCGACCGCCTCAAGATCGATCAATCCTTTGTCCACGACATCGTCGGCGACAACGACAGCGCTTCGATTTCCCAAGCCATCATCACGCTCGGCCACAGTCTCGGTCTGCGGGTGATTGCCGAAGGCGTCGAAACTCCGGAGCAGCTTGATTTTCTCCACGCCAATGCCTGTGACGAAATCCAGGGTTATTATTTCAGCAAGCCGTTGCCGCCCGATGAGTTCGAAAGGAAGCACCAGGAGAACCTGGCTTCTGGCCAAGCGGTTTAGGTCCGGATCGGCCTCAAGGGAATGCCCTCATGGACATGAAAGCGATCCGGGATTTCTTCAACAAGGAAGATTCTTTTGCCAGCCATAATGGCATGAAGATCACGGAAGTTAGCGAAGATTACGCCCGGGCAGAGATGGATCTGCAGCCCTACCACTTGAATGGTGCGAAAACGGTTCATGGCGGTGCGCTGTTTACCCTCGCCGATTTCGCGCTCGCCGCGGCCAGCAATTCGAGCGGCCAACTGGCGCTGTCGATCAATTCGGCGATATCGATTTTTCGCGGAGCAAACCAGGGAAAGCTGATCGCAGAATGCCGGCTGGTGAATGGGGCGCCGAAGCTGGCGAGTTACGACGTGAGTGTTCGCAACCGGAATGGCGACTTGTTGGCGACGTTCCAGGGAATGACATACCGGAAAAACGTCTCGCTCGACTCCCTTCAAGCAAGTTAGCCGCCAGTCATTGCAGCGGAAATTCAGTTTGCTGGCGACGGTTATTGCGTGGCGAAGCCGATTCCCCGGAAAACCGGCTTCTTGCTTGCCGCAATCCGTTCCTTCATCTCGATCACGTATTGCGGCCGCTTCCCGTCCTGCCAGCGCGGATAGCCGCCTACCCACACATACAGGATCAATTGTTTGAATACCGGATAGCTGAAGCGGTATGCGCCGATCGACACGGCTTCCCGGTCCGCATCGAGGCCAAGTGCGATCTCCTGTTGCGCGCCGTACTTGCTGATCATGCGGATGACTTCGGGCTGCGTGGTCCACCCCTCCGGTTTTTGATGGAATTCTTCAGGCCGAGCCGGGTAAGGGTAGTGCCGATATACCTCACCCCAAAATCCGCGATCTCGTTTTTCCCCGAGAAAACTCCTGTAGTCGCCCATGTTCTCTCGATCCGGGATTTGCCAGACCTGCCAATTGAGGGTGGGCGCCGCTGCGCTTGATTCTTCGAGCGCCATGACTTTCGCGCAAAAGTCGTCGGCAAAGAAGAATATATTTTCAAGCAGCAACATATCGCTTTCGACATTGAAAAAGCCAAAAGCAATATCGCCGTGGCTCAACGAAGGAAATCCTAACCCGGCGGAGCCGGAACCAAACAGGTTAAAGTAATCGGTACGCAGTGAGGAAAGCGGAGGCCACCATGAGCGGGATACTGACGGAGCGGTACCGAGACCGGATGGCGGGAGTGCTGT
>Ga0172369_10008724_pt1 | contig 11431 bp, 13 predicted proteins | sample LakKiv25m_FD_114539 | JGI IMG/M metagenome (GOLD analysis project Ga0172369, IMG submission 114539) | Freshwater microbial communities from Kabuno Bay, South-Kivu, Congo - kab_022012_11.25m | ecosystem: Environmental > Aquatic > Freshwater > Lake | place: Democratic Republic of the Congo... | reverse complement strand
TACAGATGCCCCGCAATATTGATTGTAGGTGAGTATGAGCAGGAGTATGAGTATGAGGGGAAGGGGGATACCCAGACTCTGACAGCATTTCCCCGCACGTGATACATAGGACGGCCAAAATAGGGTATAATAGGTCAGTAATCGTCCTACCATACCCCCTGAGCAGATACAAATCGTGAGGAAGAGCACATGCGCATTGCACACGCACTTTCGCTCCTGTTGGCCGTTATTGCAGTCGTGCTGATTGCCGGCTGCAGCGGCGGTGGCGGCGGTACGCCGCAGGATACCTCGAACGGCGTCATCACCAATAACACAACGCTGCAGCAGATCACCTACACTCCCCCGGCAACACGCCAGGCCTATTCTGTCTACGCGTATTTTACGAATGTGATGGACTCTGCGCAAATGGTGAGCGCCACCTTTCACTATGATACCGGGTCGGGGAAATGGACCCTCGATTACTCGCCTACTAGTACCCAGTTCAACGGCAACGCGTCCGGCAACTACAATATGCAAGTCTGGGTCATCTTCTCGGATAATTCCGAGCAGACGCTGCAGGTGGGCAGTCCGGTGCTCATAGAGAATCTGTCTGTCTCCAATTCCGGCGGCCCCCCGCCCCCGCCGTGGCAGTGATCCGCCGCTCTGCCGGAGCGCCAATGCATGATTCGTTCGGAATCCTGGTACGATAAGGGCGGCCATCCTGACCGGGTGGCCGCCCGTGCACGTGAATGATGGGTGGAAGATTGGAAAGTTGGAAAGTTGGAAAGTTGGATTAGTGAGTAGTGAGTGGTGAATGTCGATTGGTTTCGACTGATAAAACTACCCACTACTAACGACTTACTATTCACTCATCCATCCGGCGCGGGCGCAGGGAGAGCGGTTTGACGAGCGGAACGCGACAATCGATTCCCCGCCAGGCAGTCTGGTTCACCATGGCGGCCGTGGTGATCGGCGGCGGCCTGTGGTGGTCCGCCCGCACACGCACGCATGCCGTCCGTTCCAACACCCCGGTGCCGGCGATGCCGACGGATATTCAGGTCCGCCTGGGCAAGGTGCGGCTGCAGGGGATCTCCGGCGGCAAACTGGTCTGGGAGGTGGAGGCGGACAATTTCGATTACGCCAAAAACCGTCCCACGCTGACCGTCAGCGGCTTGAAAAAAGTCGTCGTGCTGAACGGGGATAAGGAAGAATTATCGCTGACCGCGAGCACGCTGGAGCAGAATACCGTGAGCGGGCGCATCATCCTGTCCGGCGACGTGACGGTGACCGGCCCGTCGCTGAAGATCAGCACGCCGTTTGCCGCCTGGGATCCGCCGCGCGATACGCTGCAATTTCCCGGCCAGCTCACGATGCGGTTCGGGGAATACACGCTGGCCTGTCCGGGCGCCACCCAGTTCGATGTTGTCAACAGATTGCTGACCAGCACTGGCGGCGTGACCCTGGCCACGTCGGACAGCATGCTGCGCGCCGCCGCGGTGCGGGTGAACCTGGCCGCGCAGAGCTTCGAGATGGATGGCCCGGTGACCGTCGATCTCAGCATTGCCGATATCCAGACGTGGATGGCGACGCATCAACTGCCGACGATCCCGCCGATCCCCGACAGCATTAAAGAACGGTATCGCGATTATTGTGCAAAAAAGGAGCGCGCCCTGCGGCCTATGCCCGGACGACCGCGCCCGAAAGGAGCCCGACCATGAAGCGGTGGAGTCTACGATTATCCCTTATCATCGGCGTGCTGTTCGCCCTCACGCTTTCCGTGGAGGGTCTGCTCATCGCGCAGGACGCCCAACCCGTGGGAGGAACGAAAACGCCGGCGGCCGCAACGGATAACAAAAAAATCCATTTCACCTCGCCTAATCTCCACAGCGAGATGAAAGGCAACATTAGAATTACCACCATCCCGAAGGGGACGGCCACCCAGGAGGACGCAACCTTCTCGGCAGACTTGATGGTGGTGGAAACCCAGGACAAGATCTCCACCATCACCTGCACCGGCAATCCGGTCTTCACCGATACGGAGACACGCATCACCAGCGATAAGGTTGTCGGCCATACCTCGCCGCGCTGGGCGGAATTTACCGGTCATGTGAAGATGATCGCCACCCCGAAGAAAAAGGACAACGCGGGCGACCTGCAGCAGAAATTCACCGGGGAGCCGACCACGATCACCAGCGACAGTCTGAATTACGACTACGGCAATAAGGTGGCGCAAGCGCACGACAACGTGGGGGTGGTGCAGAAAAGCCGCACGTTATGGGCTAACGAAGGCACCTACGACCAGCAGGCGAAGCTGATCACCCTCAAAGGCAACGTACATGGAACCAATACCGGCGAGGAAGAGCTGAAGCAGATGAAGAACGCCGAACTCGTTACCGTGTCACTGGAGAATGACTGGATCGATATGACCGCCCCGAAGGACCAATTGCTGGAATTCGACCTGGAGTACCAGGACACCGAAAATCCGCCGGCCAACGGCAATGGCGCCAAAACCCCGCCCCCGGCGGAAAACAAAGATGGGGGAACGGGGAAGAAGTAATAAGTGATAAGTAAGTAGTGAGTAGTTGTACCGGTCTGTCACGTTGTATTCAGTCCTTCAGTAATAGCGCCTACTCAACGACCGGACTGAACGGTTACAGTAATCAGTGATAAGTGACATAACCAATCTCTCGTATACAAAACTTATCACTTATCACTGATTACTTATCACTACTGCCCGTCGGAAGCCTCGCCCTTCCCCTCGTCACTGCGCAGATATGCGCCGAGGATGCCGTTGACGAATTTGCCGGACTCGTCGCTGGCGTAGTGCTTGGCGATCTCCACCGCTTCGTCCACCGACACGCTGGCGGGAATGTCGGACATCTGCATGATCTCGTAAAGGGCGATGCGCAGCACGTTGCGTTCGATGGCCGCCATGCGCGACAGCGACCAGCCCTTGGCAAAGCGGGAGATCACCCCGTCGATCTGCTTGCGCTCGGTGAGCACGCCGCGCACCAACAGCCGCGCGAACTCCACGCCGTCCTCTTCGATGGCTTCCAGCTCTTCGATTTCCTCCGGCACGTGCGCCATCACCTCGTCCGGCGCCTGGCGCGCCGCCTCGATCTCGAACAGCCACCGCAAAGCCAGCTCGCGGCCCAGATGTCGTTGACGATGTTTCATTGAGTTTATCGTTTAGGGTTTCTGGTTTATTGTTCCTGGCGGCAGAAAAACGACCAGCAACGATAAACCAGAAACCATAAACTGCCTTCTCCTACGTATGATACTTCTTCGGGACGAAATCGGTGGAGATCTTGCCGGCGATGAAGTCCGGGTCGTCCAGGATCTTCAGGAACAGTGGAATGGTGGTGGGCAGGCCGTCCACGCGCATCTCGCGCAGCGCCCGCTTCATGCGCATCAGCGCCTCGGGCCGATCCTGACCCCAGCAGATGACCTTTGCCAGCAGCGAATCGTAATAGGACGGCACTTCGTAACCCGAATACAGGTGGCTGTCCACGCGCACGCCGGGACCGCCGGGCGGCAGGTAGTTCTTCACCAGTCCGGCGCAGGCCATCATGTTGCGGGAGGGGTCCTCCGCGTTCACGCGGCACTCGATGGCATGGCCGTTCAGCTTGATATCCTTCTGGCCGAACGGCAGCTTCTCGCCGGCGGCGATGAGGATCTGCAGCTTCACCAGATCGAGACCGGTCACCAGCTCGGTCACGCAGTGCTCGACCTGGATGCGGGTGTTCATCTCCATAAAATACATCTTACCGTGCTTATCGAGGAGGAACTCCATGGTGCCGGCGTTGACATAGCCGATGGCCTTCGCCGCCTTCACCGCCGCGTCGCCGATCCGCTGGCGTATCGCCGGGGCCAACGCGATGGAGGGTGACTCCTCGATGAGCTTCTGATGGGATTTTTTCTGCACCGTGCAGTCACGCTCGCCCAGATGCACCACACTGCCGTGCTCGTCGCCCAGCATTTGCATTTCGATATGGCGCGGCTCCTCGATATATTTTTCCAGGTACACTTCGGGGCGTCCGAAGGACGCCTGCGCCTCTGCCTGCGCCAGCGGCAGGTTGCGCTCGAATTCCTCGTCACTGCGCACAATGCGGATGCCGCGCCCGCCACCGCCTGCCGCCGCCTTGATCATCACCGGATAACCGAAGCGGTGGGCCATCTTCACCCCCTCGGCGCTGTCGAGCAGCACGCCGTCGGTGCCGGGAATCACCGGCACGCCCGCGCGCGCCACCATCTGCTTGGCCTGCGCCTTGTCCTGCATCTTCTCGATGGTTTCCGGGCGCGGGCCGATGAACTTCAGCCGGGCGATCTCGCAGTTCTCCGCGAAGGCCACCGTCTCCGAGAGATTGCCATAACCGGGATGCACCGCGTCGCAACCCTTGATCATGGCAGCGGTGACCAGATTGGGGATATTCAGGTAGCTGTCGCGATTCGGCGGCGGGCCGATGCACACCGCTTCGTCAGCGAGCTTCACGTGCAGCGACTCCGTGTCCGCCTGCGAATAGACGGCCACCGTGGCGATGCCGAGATCGCGGCAAGCACGAATGATGCGCACCGCAATCTCCCCACGATTGGCAACTAATATCTTCTTGAACACAGTCCGATATCCCCTTCAGCGACACAGATTGATAACAGGTATAAGGTAGCTCATTTTGCACTTTTCATTTTGCATTTTGCATTTGTCCGGGTTTCCACACCATTACCAGCCGATCCTCTTCAGGCCGGTAATACCCCTTCTCCTCGCGGCGCACGGTAAAGCCCAGCTTGTGATACAACGCCAGCGCGCGATCATTCGCCGGATCCACGGTGAGCAGCACCGACGCGCCGGCTTCCGCCAGCAGCGCCCGTAGCAGCGCCATGCCGACCCCTCCGCCGGCGCAGGCGGGATGCACAAAAATTTTATGCAGGAAGAGTTCGCCGTCCAGCGTGGGGAAGATCAGCGCCGCACCGGCAATGGGCGACCAGGGGCCGGGCGGCAAAGCGGACATCTCTGCCACCAGCACGCGGGCATACTCGCACCAGACGCGCCAAACGTGCTCCCCATCCGGGATAAACCGATCGCGCGCGCCCGTCCACACCACCCGATCCAGTGCGGCAATGCCCAGGAAATCCCGCGCCGTTGCCCGCCGTAGCGTAAAGCCCACGAATTCACCACCCTACCCGGCGCCGTCCCAGCAACGCTAACCTATACCGCGGTGGTTTCGATACGACGCGGAAGCTGCGGAAAGAATCGAATAGTGCGGCGGAGTACCGCCGCAGAGCTCCCCTGATTGCTCAACCACCGGACCGGACATATAGCACTACTTACTACTCACTGATCACTAATAACTTTCATGCCCCGGCGTCGTGCAATGCACTTTGCCGGTATCCGGGTCATACACGTAATCCTGGCCGCCGATCGGGCAGGTGCGCACCTTGATGCTGTCCGGCACATCGGTCAGCGACCGCGGGAAGGTGCCGTTGTTATCGTCGGTCGCCATCTGGATCATCATCCGCAGCTCGCGCAGGTTCTCCATGCATTGCTCACCCTGCGCCTTATACACCGCCCGCCCGGGAACCGTGAGCGGCTGCCGGACATTCGGCGCGGGCGCTGGGTTCGTCGAGGGATTCGTCGCCGTAGTGTTGTCCGGGGTCGCCGGATGTCCATCGGGACCAAGCCGGTTGTTTTGCGGCGCAGCCGGGTGCCCGTAGGCCGGCGCCGAGTTCGGGCCGTTGCCGCTGCCGGCCTCGAGCTTGTTCTGCAAGTTCGTGGCCACGGTGGTGCCGGTCGGATCCAACAGCTCCCGTTCGGCGGCCCCGTTCTGGCTGCCCGACAGGCCCCAGTAAAACGAAAATGCGACGAGAATGATCGCTACCACGACCACGATCTCGATCAGTGCCCAGAATCCCGGTCTAGCCCGGGGGTGGCAACATGCCCGCTTCATTTTCACTTACCTCCTCATACGGCCGGATGCTCATGAGCGGTTGCCCATACTCGACGCCGGCGCCATCATCGGTCAGGATACTATCTATTGTACCCGAAACCGGGGAGACAAGATCATTCGGAACATGCATCAGCTCAATCGAGCCGATCGTTTGCCCGGCCTGCACCTGATCGCCGGACTGTGGGGCGCCGTGCGGGAATCCCCGATGCGCCAGGTGAAACACCCCCACCGCCGGCGCGCAGATGTATTCGAGCTCCTCTTCGGTGATCTCTGCACTCGGCTCGCTGGGCGGGACCGCGTGGCCCGCTGCCGCTCCTGTCGCCGGCACGACGACGGGAACAGTCCGCCGGATCAGGTCCAGCGCAGACCCCTCGATATTCAGGTGCACCTCGGCGATGCCCCACTGTTCCATAAGGTCGCAAATCTCTTCGATATCGCTCGCCTGAATGGGCTCCGCCATGGCACGCCACGCTTTCTAAATGGAAAGTTGGAAGGTTGGAAGGATGGAAAAATGGAAGGATGGAAGAGTGGATTGATGGTTGGTTCGGACTTATCGATGTATGAATCCATCCACTCACCATTCACCCATTCATCAATCTACTCTTCCAACCTTCCACTCTTCCTCATCCTTTCACGCGCTCGATATACTTTTCCGAGCGGGTATCCACGCGGATCATGTCGCCTTCGTTGATGAAGAGCGGCACCGTTACCACGGCATCTTCCACGGTGTCGAGGGTGGCCGGCTTGGAACCGCCGGAGGCGGTATCACCCTTCAGGCCGGGGTCGGTCTGCTTCACGTGGACTTCGATGGTATCGGGCAGATCCACACCGAGCACGGTTCCCTCGTGGGTGGCGATCAGCACCTCTAGGTTGTCCATCAGGTATTTCGCCTGCGGCCCGATCTGGTCAGCATCAAGGTTGATCTGGTCGAAAGTTTCATTGTCCATGAACACGTAGTCGTCACCGGCTTTGTAGAGGAACTGCAGCGGCCTGCGCTCGACGTGCGCGATCTCGATGCGCTCGCCCGCGCGGAAGGTCTTGTCGATCACGCTGCCGACCTTCAGATTGCGCAGTTTCGTACGCACGAACGCCCCGCCCTTGCCCGGCTTCACATGCTGAAATTCGACAATCTGAAAAACATCGCCATCGAGCTCGATGGTCAGTCCGTTTTTAAAATCGGCGGTAGATGCCATGAAAAGCCTCCTGAAGTTAATAATACAAAGCCCTGAAATCGGCCTAGTGTAGCACTCAGGAGCGTCGAGCGTCAAGAAAAGAGCCGGTTCCTGGTTCCGGAACGATTCACGTGCCATACATCATCAAAGTGTTCCGGATCGCCTCGCGCGTGTCCGCACCATACCCCCCCGCTTACGCCCATTGCAACTTCCCGTTACACTATCAGAGGCAGATTGTCACTGGTTTCGGTATAGGAGGAACGCATGGCGAAAGTAACGATACGTTGGAGTCCGCGGGTGCCGTTAGATCGTATTCGCCGGCTCTATCGCGATTATTTAATTGGCATCTCGGATGAGGAGATGCTGTTAGAGGTCGGAGAGGGGTTGTATGCACGTGCGCTCGATGTGGTAAAAGTTTGGCGCGCATACTGCGGAGAAGTGCCGTGTCCGGAATGCGGCACGCTGATTCTTCGCACCCGGCATTTTCGGCCAAAATGGGTGGCACCGCCGGAGAGAACCTTTCTCTGTTCCACATGCCGGGCCACGTTGACCTGGAATGCATGTCGTGGCTCGCTGACCGGCCGGCCGCTCTGTTTTGCCTGTCTGAATCCCCTGACATTAAATTATTCCGATGATCAGTACCACTGCACCTGCGGCAAAGCCTGGGGACGGCACCAATATGCACAATCGGTAAAGGGCCGGATTCGTTTGCCGTGCCCCCACTGCCTGACCTGGGTGAAGCGCCCTGACACGCATATTGTGACCGAAGCAGCACCGCAGCGGCCTGCCGCGGAAGTGCTCTGTGTGAAATGCCGGGGTTGCGGCAGGCATGCCGATGGTAAATTCACCTGCCCGCATTGCGGTCACGAAGAACAGTGGCAAAAATACTGGCAAAAGCTGAAACATCGCGCAGAATATCTCCACTGCGTTCATTGCGGTTGCCGGTTCACCTGGGAAGCCTGGCGCAAACAGGTCAACAAATACCTGATGACCGGCAATCCCAGACCGGCTGAGGAATATGCAGCGAAGTGGCCGTTATGCCGCACCACGGGAGAAAAGATATTGCGTATTGATTTTCTCCTCCATGCCTTGCATGGTCGAGGGCCGTTGGCCGCGCTCTTTCTCGAAGGAGATGAACACACGGTCAGCACACTGTTGGATGAACTGGCTTCCCAACAGTGAATAGCTTCTGCTTGCTCCCTCCCCCGGCTGGACAATATTTCTCCTATTGCGATAAATTATGGGGTAATTGATTTTCGAGGGAGTAAAGATGACGTTGACGTTGAATGAGACGATTCAAGGTAAGTATGAACGACTGCAAACCTCGCTACGAGAGTTGGAGCGGGTGGTGGTGGCGTTTTCCGGCGGGGTGGACAGCACGCTGCTGCTGCGCGCGGCGCTGGAGACGCTGGGAGCTGACGCCGTGCTGGCGGTGATCGGGGAGTCGGACAGCTACCCAGCACGCGAGATGGCGGAGGCGAAACGGCTGGCGGAGGAAATGGGCGCGCGCTATACGGTAATCGAGAGCGAAGAGATGACCGATGCGCGCTTTGTCGCCAACCCGAGTGACCGCTGTTATTATTGTAAATCCGACCTGTTCGGCCGCCTGGTGAAGCTCGCCGGACAGGAAGGTTATGCCGCCGTGCTGGACGGCAATAACGCTGATGACGCGGGCGATTGGCGACCCGGGCAGCGCGCAGGCCGCGAGTTGGGCGTGCGCAGTCCGTTGCTGGAGACGGGCCTGACCAAGGCGGAGATACGCGAGCTGTCGCGCGCTTTCGGGCTATCTACCTGGGACAAGCCGTCCTACGCCTGCCTGGCCTCACGCATTCCCTACGGCACGGCCATCACCCGCGACGCGCTGGAGACCATCGAGACAGCGGAGGATTTCCTGCGCAACCTCGGTTTCGCCCAGGTGCGCGTGCGGCATCATGAGAAAGTCGCCCGCATCGAAGTGCCCGCCGCGGAGATCGCCCACCTGCTCGATCCCATCCTGCGCGCTCGCATCGCTGCCCGCTTGCGCGAGTTGGGCTACCAGTATGTCACCCTTGACCTGGAAGGCTATCGCACGGGCAGCATGAACGAAGTGCTGTAAATTTTCTTGCCCGGATCATTCATGAAGCGCCCGCGCACCCATTAAGGGCTGCGGCTACAGGCACTTCATGAATAATCCGAGCGAGCTGCCCGGAAGGCGCGGGTTGACAACCCCCCGTTCGACAGGGCATGATTAGGTGTGATCAGTTCATAGTGAATGGTTAGTAGTAAGTAGTGGGTAAGGCTGTGCTGTTCATACAACCTGCTACTCATTTATTAATACCGACTCCTCGCTACTGACTACTCACAACTCACCACTAACTCATCTGGAGGAAAATCCATGGCCGAGTGTCAGAATAAGAAGAAGAACGAAGAGAAGTGCACCTGCGGCTCCAAAGACTGCGCGAACCACGGCATCTGCTGCGAGTGCATCCGCTACCACCGTGAAAACGGCGGCGTGCCGGGGTGTTTGAAGAAGTAACGGCCCAACGCCCGGGTGGGAAGAGGCAGAATATTTCACAGGCAAACCCGTATGTCGTCAGCCACGCAGCCCCAACATGGAGTATCGCGTTGGGGCTGCGTGGCTGACGACATACGGGTTTGCCTGTTTTCGCTTCTTATGCCTTCAACGCCTGGTACAATCCCACCATCAACTGCCGATTATCCAAACACAAATAATCCAACTCGCCCCCCATGCGGGCAAAGGTTTTACAGAAGCGCAGGTAATAGGCAGGATGGTCTATGGGCGGCTCGCCCTGGGACCAGTCCCACTCGCCGGGCTGCAGGTCGTTGACCAGCAGATAGTAGCCGGACAGCGGCTTCCCCTCCTCCTGCAGCGCCAGGTTGTTGGCCATGGAGAGGGATTTCTCAAAGATCATCGGCGCCATGATGGCCGAGCCGACAGCCAGGTGCACGCCGCCCGACAACTGCCGGATGGCGGCGGCATAGGACAGGAAATCGCGCACTGCCCCGCGACCGATGGCCCCGCCGCAATTCATGGGGTGCGTGTAAATGATGTCGTAGCCGATGCCCGGATGCACGGTGCAGGGAATGCCCAGCCGGAAAGCGGCGGCCTGCACGCTGCATTCTTTCGCCGTATGTGATATCGGCAGCCACCCCGCGGGTAAATTAAACTCGGAAAGCAGGTAATACACATCGGCCAGCGCGCCCAGTGTCTCGCCGGCAGGCAGCCCGGCAATGCGTGCAGCCACTTCCTCTCGCGACGGGAGCTGCAGCCCATCCTCCACGATCATCTTCCCCACCGACGCCCCGTAGCCCAGCCCATTGACGCCGCCGACGGCCACCGCCAGGTTGAGTAACCGCCCGGTTTCTTCCCAGGCGCCGAACTGCCCCCGCGCGGTGTTCGCCCGCACGTCCTCGGTGCTCTTCCCCAGGAAGGCGAACTCCCAATCGTGGATCGACCCGGCGCCATTGGTGGCGATGTGGGTGACCCACCCCTCCTCCAACAGGCGGATCACCACCGGCCCCAGCCCGTTCTTGATCAGGTGGGCGCCAAAGGTCAATACTACAGGCCGTCTGTTTTGCCGTGCCTTCCGCACTCGTGCGGCCGCCCGCCCCACCCTTGCGGTCATCGCGTCATCCAGCGACACCGGCGCAGCGGGGTGCACGGCGATCTGCGCCATCTCCAGCTTGTGCTCCCGCTCCGCCAGTGGATACATTCGCAGCCGGCGGCGATCCAGGCGATCATAGGTCATGCCTGCAAAGGTTCCACACGCAAGCGGACGGCTCCTGCTCTCCGGCAGGATATTTGCCGCTCGTCACGAAGAAATGACTGGCGGAGCATGACATGGCTGACGAAGAGTTGCTGGGCTTCGATATCGGCGGGACGAAGTGCGCGGTGGTGCTGGGACGGCTGACCGCGGACGGGGTAGAGATTCGCGACCGGCAGGTATTTGCCACCGAGGGCTTAGACCGCACCCTGGAGCGGCTGGAAGCGAGCGCGCGCGAGTTGATACGGCGGCATGACGCACAGCCGGCGGCGCTGGGCATCAGTTGCGGCGGACCGCTCGACAGCGCGCGCGGGGTGGTGCTCGGACCGCCCAATCTGCCGGGGTGGGATGAAGTGCCCATCGTTCGCCACTTCGAGGAGAAGCTGGGCATGCCGGCACGACTGCAGAACGACGCCAACGCCTGCGCTTTGGCCGAGTGGCGCTGGGGCGCCGGGCGCGGCATGCGGCATATGATTTTCCTCACCTTCGGCAGCGGCTTCGGCGCCGGACTCATCCTCAATGGCCGGCTCTACGCGGGCGCCTGCGACCTGGCCGGCGAGATCGGCCACGTGCG
>Ga0172369_10008722_pt1 | contig 11431 bp, 10 predicted proteins | sample LakKiv25m_FD_114539 | JGI IMG/M metagenome (GOLD analysis project Ga0172369, IMG submission 114539) | Freshwater microbial communities from Kabuno Bay, South-Kivu, Congo - kab_022012_11.25m | ecosystem: Environmental > Aquatic > Freshwater > Lake | place: Democratic Republic of the Congo... | reverse complement strand
TGGCCCTGACCCTGGACAAAAGCGGGTCATCCAGGTCCAGGCGGCCGACGGGGAATTGCGGTACCAGGGAGTCAGCCGCCTCCATCAGGTCGTCGGTGATCACGTCCCGGGCCATGAGCGTCACGGTGTCCAGGGTCTGGGCGGCGGCGGCGAGAATCTGCCGCAGGCGCGGCGGGTTGGCCCCCAGCGGCGGCTCCGCCAGGACCACGGGCAGGGGGAGCTCCATCAGGGACGGCGGCTCAAACAACAGATTGCCCGATTCGTCAAAGGCCAGGAACATGGGCTTGCGGCCCAGATCGATGGCAGTGCTGATGTATTCCCGGCCATGAATACCGTCCCGGGTGGGGCGGACGATCTCCGACATGTCGGTCCACAAAGAGTCGAAGCCCTCGCCAGCGAAGACGCCGCCGTAGCCGGCGCCGGAGACCGGGATCTTGCCGGTTTCCGCCTGGTACCAGGTGGCGCCGATGATCTCCGGGGTGAAGTAGTCGTCGCCCAACTGGCGGTACTGCGGGTTCATGGCCTTGAAGACCAGTTCCCGGGGGCAACCCTGAACGCAGCGGTAACAGCTCCGGCACATTTCGTCAAGGGTATCCACGAACTGTTTCCGGTCGAAATCCCGCTTTTTATAGGCGTCCACCGGGCAGACCTGTTTAACGCAACGCTGGCACCTGAGGCAGCCTTCATTCCAATCGATGATCGTGGTCTTGGCCAGGGGCGATAGCCGCGGCGGCACCCGGCGCACCGGGATGTGATATTTGGCTGGCAAAACTCCCTCCGATAACATCTGGGGCGAAAAGGGGAAAAGGCGAAAAAGGAGAAGAAAACCGCGGGTTTTTCCTTTTTGCCTGATTACCGTCTTTGCCCTGCTTAAATCCTGCTCAATGTGGCGAAAATGGTAAATGGCCGGAGACTGGGCCTGAAATCGAGGCTTTCCCCCCTTTTCGCCTTTTTACCTTTTCGCCTTTTCCCCCTGCTTTTTCAACGGACTTGGTCCCTGGGCCCCAGCCTTGGTTTTGATCTCGGCCAGGGCGGCGGCCAAGGCGGGTGCGTCTCCGGGTATCACCACCGAGCGTCCCACCCGGGCACTCTCCAGACCCACCTCTTCCAGATAGCGCTGGGTATAGGTGATGCGGTTCCCCAGCCGATGGCTGCCTTCGTTATAGCGGCAGAGGTCTTCGGCGCAGCCGATGACCCACACCAGGTCCGCCGGCGCGGCCAGGGTCCGGAGCAGCTGAAAGGCCTCGATCTTGCTGCTGCACGGCTCCATGAGCACCTGGAGGCGGATATCGTCCTGGCCCCACTGGGTCCGGAGAAAATCCGGGTTCGGGACGGCCTGTTGACAGGCGTAAATTACCACTTCCGTTGCCATAGATGGTCTACCTCAAAGGCAAACCGGGACCGCCTCAGAGAAGGCGCCCGGCTGCCTTTATACAAAATTTATCACAAATAAATATTATGTCATTCGCTCCCGGCTCTTGCAACCAATTTAGCGCAGTCTCACCAGGATCCCGTGGTTTCCCCCGGGGCCTAAGTCTTGCCGCGATGCTTCCTCTCGTCGATATCGCCGGGGTACATCACCGCCTCTTGACCCCGTTGGCGGGTGCGGATGCGAATGGCCTCCTCCACGGGGTACACGAAGATGAGCCCGTCCCCGGTTTCGCCGGTGGCGGCGGAGTTGAGGATGGTCTCGATGGTCTCCTCCAGGTTGTGCTCGCTCAAAATGATGTTGAGCTGGATCTTGGTGAGCATGTCCACCTGGTAGCTGCCGGAGCGCCCCACCAGGGTGATGCCTCCCTGGCGCCCGTGGCCGCGGATTTCAAAGACGTTCAGGCCCACGATGCCGATCTCCCGCAGGGCCTCCTTGACGTCGTTGAGCTTGTCTTCCCGGATAATGGCCTCGATTTTCTTCAGCATGGCAAAACCTCTTAACCGCCGATGAACGCCGATTAACGCAGATTTATTATTTCTTATCAGCGTGCATCGGCGTGCATCGGCGGTTAAATCTACGAATACGCCCTCTCCCCATGGGCGCTGATGTCCAGACCCACTTCTTCTTCCATGGTGGTGACCCTAAGCCCGATGCTCAAATCCAGCCCCTTGGCCACCACGTAGGTGACGACAAAGGTGAAGACAATGGTGACCACCACTCCCAGGAGCTGAAGCGCCAGTTGACTGGGGTTGCCGTAGAACAGGCCGTTGGCGCCGCCGCTGTTGACTTCCAGGGTGGCAAAGAGCCCGGTGGCGATCATGCCCCAGGTGCTGGCCATGCCGTGGCAGGCCCAGACGTCCATGGACTCGTCCAGACTGCGGTTCTGGCGGAAGCGGATGGCGTAATAGCACAGGGGCGCGGCCACCGCGCCGATGAGCATGGCCGCCAGGGGAGTGACGAAGCCCGCCGCCGGGGTCACCGCGGCCAGGCCCACCACCATGCCGGTGGCGATCCCCAGGGTGCTGGGGCGGCCGTCGATCCAGCCCAGCACCATCCATACCAGTCCGGCGGTGGCCGCCGAGGTGTTGGTGGTGAGCAGGGCGTTGACCGCCACGCCGTTGGCCCCCAGGGCGCTGCCGGCGTTGAACCCGAACCACCCCACCCACAGGAGTCCGGCCCCCAAAACGGTGAAGGCGATGTTGTGAGGTTCCATGGGCACTTTGCCGAAACCTTTACGGGGGCCGATAACCAGGGCGAAGGCCAGGGCCGAGTAGCCCGCGGCGATGTGCACCACGGTGCCGCCGGCGAAATCCAGGACCCCCACCGCGCCCAGCCAGCCGCCCTTGCCCCAGACCCAGTGCGCCAGGGGATCATACACCAGGGTCATCCAGATGAGGCTGAAGAGCAAAAACGACTTGAAGCGCACCCGTTCCACAAAGGCCCCGGTGATCAAGGCCGGGGTGATGACCGCAAACATCATCTGAAAGGCGGCAAAGAGGCCATGGGGGATGGTCTTGGCATAGTCCGGATTGGGCAGGGCCCCCACCCCGGCGAAACCTAAGAAGTTGAGCCCGCCGATCAACCCGCCGATATCGCTCCCGAAGGCCAGGGAGTAGCCGTATAAGACCCACTGGACCCCGGCCAGGGCCATAAAGATGTAACTCAGGGTCAGGGTGGACAGCAGGTTTTTCCGGCGCACCATGCCCCCGTAAAACATGGCCAGGGCCGGAGTCATCAGCAGGACCAGTGAGCAGCACACCAGCAGCCAGGCGGTATCGCCGGAATTAATGGCCCCCATGCCGTTACTCCTCCTCCTTTTTCAATACGCTTATATTAGGGTCGTAAGATCGACAAGTTTGTAACTAATACCAAGGTGCGTTCAATCGGCAATTTTTTTGTGGCGGACCTGTGTGTCCGCCCTGATGAGGGCACACACAGGTGCTCCCCCAAACCGGCAGCTTATTGACCGCAACTTAAGGATAAAAACGGTCCGGCAAATAAGTAGGCTGGGGGAGGGCGGCCTCCCCGCAGCCCATTGGCTTTATTTACCGATGTTCAGCCCTGCCGCAGTAAGCCCCGGCGCTTACAGAATCGGCAGATAACGCTCGATCTCGTAGTTGCTCACGTGTATCCGGTAAGCATCCCACTCAATCTTTTTGTTTTCCAGGAACTTGTTGAAGATATGCTCGCCCAGGGCGTCTTTGACCAGGGCGCTGTTCTCCACTTCGACGATGGCCTCGTGGAGGCTGCCGGGCAGCTCTTGAATCCCCAGCTCCTTCCGTTCCGCCTTGGACATGTGGTAGATGTCCACTTCCACCGGTTCGGGCAGGGGATAATTCTTCTCGATGCCCTTGAGCCCGGCGGCCAGCATCACCGCAAAGGCCAGGTAGGGGTTGCAGCCCGGGTCCGGGGCGCGGTATTCGCACCGGGTGGCGGTTTCTTTGCCGGGCTTGTACATGGGCACTCGCACCAGGGCCGAACGGTTCCGCCGGGCCCAGGCAACGTACACCGGGGCTTCGTAGCCCGGCACCAGGCGCTTGTAGGAGTTCACCCACTGGCTGCAAATCCCGGTGATCTCCCGGGCATGTTTCAGCAGACCGGCGATGTAGCTTTTGCCGGTGGCCGACAGGTGATACTCGTCGCTGGCGTCGTAGAAGGCGTTCTTGTTGCCCAGGAACAGGGACTGATGGGTGTGCATGCCGCTGCCGTTGATGCCGAAGATGGGCTTGGGCATGAAAGTGGCATAGACCCCGTTGATCATGGCGATGGCCTTGACCGTGGCCTTCATGGTCATGGTCTTGTCGGCCATGCGCATGGCCTCGTCGTAGCGCATGTCGATTTCGTGCTGGGAGTCGGCTACTTCGTGGGGGCTGTACTCGATGCGCACCCCCATGCTCTCCAGGGCGAAGATGGTGGCCCGCCTAAGGTCATTGCCGCCGTCCAGGGGCGGGGCGTCGAAATAACCGCCTCGGTCCAGGACTTCGGTGCCGCGGTTGTTGGCGAAATAGAAAAACTCCAGTTCCGGTCCCAGATAATTGGTGTAGCCTTTCTCCGCCGCCCTGGCCAGCATGCGCTTCAGGACATAACGCGGGTCGCCGGGATAGGGGGTGCCGTCGGGCAGCAGAATGTCACAGAACATCCGGGCTACGGGTTTCTCATCGGGACGCCAGGGCAGGACCTGGAAGGTGCAGGGGTCGGGCTTGGCGATCATGTCGCTTTCTTCGATGCGGGAAAATCCCTCGATGGAGGACCCGTCAAACCCCATCCCCTCAGTCATGGCCTCTTCCAGTTCGGACGGGCGAATAGAAAAGCTTTTCAACACTCCCAGGATGTCGGTGAACCAGATCTGGATGAAACTGATCTCTTTATCCTTGACAATGCGGGACACATCCTCTGCGGTTTGGCAGGTTTGGCAGTGCACGGTATTCCTCCTGAACAGAAAAATTTGATTACCTCACAGCAAATAGTATACCAGACTGATTTTTGAGAAAAATCAAAAACTTAACCAAAACGCAGTTTACATTATTGTAGATTTGCCAAAAAAACTACTGACAAGATTGTTAATTTAGGGTAATGGTCTGGATTTCAAGGCCAAGGGGTTGGGTGGTCTTCATAGAGCGGCGTAGTGGCGTAGCGGCGTAGGGCGGGAAAGCGCCGCGCATCCCGCCTTCAACAACTGGGTCAGACCTGACTTATAGCGCAATAAAACTGCGCCTCCGATCCGAGGGGCACGTTCTCATTCCCGGTCACGGCGCTGGAACGCGGTGGGAAACTCATGATGCCTAAAGGCGGGATGCGCGGCGCTTTCCCGCCCTGCGGTTTGCTCAAAATCTCTTAGCTTTTCTGTGATTAAAGGGGTATATTTTTTCTATGGTCCAATACCGGTACACCCCGTATAGAGGATTCAAAGCATGAAGATCAGCTACTATCCTGATACGGACTCTCTGTACATCGATCTATCCGGGCAGCCGAGTGCAGAGAGCCGTGAGATTTCCGATGGTGTGGTGCTGGATTACGACGCCCAAGGGCGGTTGGTCGGCATCGATATCGACAATGCCAGCCTTAAGGTTGAGCTTAAAAAACTTACTCTGAGCAAACTCCCCGCCAGTGAAAAGATAATCGCAGCGTAATTTTACTTACCGCGTTAACGGCGGGATGCGCGGCGCTTTCCCGCCCTACGGCTCTACGGGTCCTGAACATCAATGTCATGGTGCATGAGGCGGATGAACCTACTGTTATATTAAAACTATTGGAACATGCCTCCACCTAAAACGGCCCTTAATTGGCCATAATCATCCCTATAAAATTTAAAGTCTCCTATTTTATCGAATTCTATTTTTTTATCTTTATTAAACATATCATTTAATTGGCAATGACCTACAACTTTAACCATCATTGGCCAATAATTTTTCTGTCGATTATAATTTCCTATTTTAACAACATTTATGGAGCTTAATTTGGCGCTATGTCCCCCTAATAGATTTCCTACCCAGCTAACAGGAACCTCTCTCTGCAACGAATTAGTTACTGCTTGTGCCACTTCATTTTCAGTTGGAGGTTTTAATTCATTCTGTTGACTTGTTTTGATTTGGTCTGCCTCCGACATCTTTGTTGCTTGTTGCAAAGACTTGACAAAATTTGCGCTCTTAGCGGCAAGCAACATTTCCTCTACTTGTTTTTGGTTACCGAATTTTTGCGTAATCAATTGCTGTGCGTTTTTTGCCATCTTGAATATTGATATCAGCTCCTCTATCTAATAATAATTTAACAACATTCTTGTAACCATACTGTGACGCTAACGCTAAAGGGCTTGCGCCCTCAATTTGTGTATCATTTACATTTGCCCCTTTGTTCAATAATAATAAACAAATATTATAAATATCGTCTTCTGATTTATTAGCCATATCGGGGATATTTTGATTCGTATCTTTAAAAATAGCCATAGATAAAGGTGTAGTATTTTTTTTGCTTTTATGATTAACATTAGCCCCCTTATCTATAAGAAGTTTGATAACGTTAATTTTTGCTGCAAAACAAGCAATGGTTAATGCTGACAAACCGTATTCATTAAGATACATCAGGATTCAATCCTGCTTTTAAAAAAAGATCTATTATATTTGTATTGCCCTTTAACGCATTATCTAAAAAAGACTGTTGATTGTATTCAATTTTTAATTGCTCCAGTTCTTTCTTAGCATTTTCCGTAACTTGGCCGCTCTGTGTAGAAGAAACAATCGTCGATAATAAAAAAAATACAGAAAATAATCCCATAAACATAGGCCGCCACATACTCATTTTGATTTCTCCTAATAAACTTAAATTAGTGGTGATCCGCGAATATAACTTCCTACTTGACCTTCAAGCTACCCACTATCGTTAAGGTGACCAGATAACTCCTAATCATCAGAGACGGCGCCCTATCCAAGGTGGACCCGTGGTGCTATAAGAAGATCATCGCTGGAAGTTTCCGCACTTGGCACTGAATCATCCCCTAGGCTTACATGATAGCAAAAAAATTAATGAAATAAAGTTTTTTAGAGCTAAGTATGTTGATTCATGGGTGGTTTAATTTTATCTTGCCATCTATAAAACTTATCAAAATTATTGAAGATTTTCAGATAGGGGAGGGAGATAAAAAAGGCGCCCCCGGGTGAGGGCGCCTCGAGAGAGGTTAGGGGTTTAGCGCCGGTAGCCTAAAATCTTTTCGACTTCGGCGGCGTCGGCGTCCATGACGTAGGGGATGCCGGAGATTTTGGCGGCCTCTTCGGTGAGGGCGAAGAGGTCGTTGCGGTCGATGTATTTCAGGGCGAACTTGCGGGCCCCGGCCATGAACTGCTGCAGGCCCTGGGTCATGCGGCTGATGTAGCTGTACATCCCGATGGCGCCGGCGGGAATCCGGTTATACTGGCTCAGGGGATAGTCCCGGCGCAGGGTGGCGGCTTCGGCGAAATGCTCCACGTAGGCCTCTTTGCAGTCCCGTTCTTCCCGGAAGCAGGCCTCTTCCAGTTTCCGGCCCTCGTTGGTGCCCACCATGGCCGCGGTCATGATGGAGCGGCCCATGCACACCAGCTTGACGAAGGGGGCGCCCAGGGCCAGGCCCTTGAAGACATGGTCCTCGAGGGACAGGCCGCCGGCGATGGCGCAGTCGGGCACGAACTTGCCCTGCTGCTTGAGGTGGTTCAGGTACTCGTAAAGCAGGCATTCGATGTAGACCGTGGGGACGCCCCACTCGTTCATCATGCGCCAGGGGCTCATGCCGGTGCCGCCGCCGGCGCCGTCCACCGTCAGCAGGTCGATCTTGGCGTCGGAGGCGAATTTCACCGCCCGGGCCAGGTCCGCCGGCCGGTAGGCCCCGGTCTTGAGGGAGACGCGCTTGGCGCCGACGTTCCTCAGGTGCTCTATGGTCTTATGGAACTCATCTTCATCCACCATGCCTACCCGGGAATGGCGTTCGAATTCCTTGATGCCCTTGGCCAGATAGCGCTCTTCGGTGGCGGCGTCGGTGGGGTCGGGCAGGACGATGTAGCCCCGGCTCCGGAGGAGTTGGGCCCGCTCCAGGGTGTGGAGCTTGACCTCGCCGCCGATGTTCTTGGCCCCCTGGCCCCACTTGAGTTCAAAGAACTCGACCCCCAGCTTTTCAATGACGTATTCCGGGACCCCCAGGCGACTGTCCTCGACATTGGCCTGGATGATGATGTCGCCCTTGCCCTGGTACCATTTCCGGAAGATCTTGATGCGACGCTCCATTTCCGGGGAGCGGACGATGCGGCCGCCCTTGATGTCGGCCGCCGGGTCCATGCCGCAGACGTTTTCGCCGCAGACCAGGATGATGCCGCTGATGGCGGCGCCGATGGCCATGGCTTCCCAGTGCACCCGGGCGATCTCGGTGGAGCCCAGGGCGCCGGTAAAGGCCGGGAAGGCCAATTTGATTTTTTCCTTGACGCCGATTTCCGCCGAGACATCCACCGCCGGGAAGACGGCGACATCGGAATCGGGCTTGATGCCCACCGCGCCGACGCAGGTGCCCTGGACGTTGAAGTGGGAAAAATCCACCGGATAGTCTTTGTCGCCGCCGGCGGTGACATTGCCGAAGGGCTGGGGATAGAGCATCTCCCGGCCGCGAATGGCGGAGCGGCCGATCTCGCAGGGTCCGGGACAGCTGTCCAGGCAGGTGACGCAGATGCCGGAACTGGGGGCGGGCTTCACCCGGTTCTTGGTTAAGGTGGCGGGGCTGCGGTTGGGATTACTGAGACTCATAGTTACTATCCTCCTTAGGTTTATAGGCCGGGTCATGCCGCGGCGGCTTGATTTTTGGGGACAACAGCCAGAAATGGCCACAAAATGGTAATTATGGCCGTTCTGATATTAACAAAAATGAACATAAGCAGAGATAAGCCCGGGAGAGCGGTAATGACAGCGGAAGAGAAAAGAGTGCCAACAAAAACCATATTATATGTTAAACCAGATAGTTATAAATTTAGCTATCGGCAACTCCTTGAAAATCATTATAAAATCCTTATATAGCAATGCAAAGATTGAGCCATTATAAATTACTGCAATTTCAATAGGTTAACAATATACACTCTACAATAATGTGAGTAACAAAAGTCAAGTTAACAAAAAAGTCTTAGAAAAATCAGCAGTTGCCAAAAATGTAGGTTGAATAGCTTTTAATGACAAATAAGTATATTTTTAAGCGAACTGCCGGGTTCCTGGCCCCAGCCGAAAGACCGTCTGATTTTTCCCCGGAGGTTGGGCTTGATTTTTCTGATGTCAGGATGGTGGGCCGGAAAAAATATGTGCGAAACCACTTTTAAAGAAAAATGTGCTATCATGCCGCCTGTGATCAGGCATGGCTTCCAGAAGAGGGTTATGGCGGAGATTTTACCGGGGCTAAGAGGATCCACAAGCTCGTGGGGCCGGAATTTCCCCTCCCTGCGGCAAAATCCCGCTTAGCTATTGATTCACTCATATCCATTGGGCCCTCAGGGCATGCTGGGGAGCAGCCCCTATGAACCAGAAACCGAGTTTTATCGATACCCATTTGGACACCGGACAGCTGGAACGTCTGATGGATTGCATCGCGTTCTCCAAGATACTGGCAGGCATTTATGATATGGAAACCCTCCTTAAGGAGGTGCTGCAGCGCATCAATCTGATTATTGCCGCCAAGAACTGGTCCTTGCTGCTCATCGATCCCAAGACCAGGGAACTCTATTTTGCGGTGGCGGTGGGGGTGGAACTCGAGGCGGTGAAGGACATCCGCCTGAAGCCGGGAGAGGGAGTCGCCGGAGCCGTGGTGCAGACGGGGCGGCCGGTCATTATTCCCGACGTCACCAAGTCTCCCTATTTTTGTTCCCGGGTGGATTCAGCCACTGGCTTCGACACCCGGTCCATAATCGCTCAGCCGCTGATCGTCAGGGGTGAGGTGATCGGCGTTTTTGAAGTGATCAATGTGGAAGACGACCGCTACTTCCGGGAGAAGTACCTGCCGCATCTGGCCATCCTGGCTGACTACGTGGCCATCGCGGTGGATAATGTCCGCAATCTGCAAAAACTCCAGGCCCGCACCTTCATCGACGAGGTCACGGGTTTTTATAACACCCGTTATCTTATCCAAAAGCTGGATCGCCTCATTCCCCAACACCGGGACCGGGGAGATCATTTCTCCCTGGTTTTCCTGGACCTGGACAATTTCAAGGCCGTGGTGGACACGCACGGCCATCTCCGGGGCGCCGAGGTCCTGTCGCAGGTCGCCCGGGTGATTAACGGGGAGTTGGGGCCGGACGACAGCCTGGTGCGTTACGGCGGCGATGAGTTCATCATCCTCTTGCCCCGGCGGTCCCAGACGGAAGCCCTGGAGATCACCCGGCGCCTGCGCTGCCGGCTCAACGACACCGCCTTCCTGCAGAATGAGGGGCTCATGGTCAAAGTCACCGCCAGTTACGGTATCGCCACGATGCCGGACGATGCCCAGGACCGGGAGACCCTCTTGTTCATCGCCGACCAGGCCCTGTTCAGCAGCAAAGACCGGGGGCGGGACCGCATCATGCTGGCCCGGGACCTGGTGGGGGAGTCGGAGACCTGCCACTCCCCCGGACCGCCGGCGTGAATCAGGTCTGGTGGAGCGGCGGTTTCTGGCGGCGTCAATCATCCTCCTGAAATGGCAAGCCTTGTATGGATGCCCGCCACGGGCGCATCAGTCGGGTGGCGGGCCCGCCGCTACTTCTGCTTCACCGCCTTGCGCTTGATCATTTCGATGAAGTCCGGGTCGACCCCGTACCCCAGGTTTCTGGCCTTCTGGATGTCCTCCAGGGCCGGGTGAAACTTCTCCTGGTTCAGGTAGATCATGCCCCGCTGGTAGTAGGCCCGTCCGAAGTTGGGGTTCAGTTTGATGGCGGCCTCGAACTCTTGCATGGCCTTATCATTTTGGCCCTTGGCGTAGTAGACGATGCCTTTGTAGGTGATGAGGGCCGGGTCATTGGGCTTGAGTTTTATGGCCTGGTCAAAGGCCTGCAGGGCCTGGTCGTAACGTCCGGCCTGACTGTGTTTGATCCCCTGGTCGATGCAGCTCTGGATGTCCTGGGCGGCGCTCAACCCCGGCAGCAGGAGCAGGAAGAGCAGGGCTAAGGGTAAATGTGCCGTTCGTTTCATTACGGGTGGTCCTCCTGTGGAGAAAAGTTCAAAGTTAATGGTGCGCACCGCGCACCCATAGCTACACCGGGGAATCGCCGAGATTCTTCACTCCGCTACGCTCCGTTCAGAATGACAAAAACATTCATGGTCTGACTGCAACTTTGCATAAAACCTAAAACCTAAAACCTAAAACCTAAAACCCAGAACCCAAAACCCAGAACCTAAAACCTAAAACCTAACACCTGAAACCTGCTTCATAAGATGCCCCATTTCTTGTCCCGCTCTTCGTAGGCCGGCGGTAAGCTGGGAGAGAAGTTCTGGTAAAAGGTTATGGGGTATCGGGCCCCGATCTGTTTGGCCGCC
>Ga0172369_10008721_pt1 | contig 11433 bp, 5 predicted proteins | sample LakKiv25m_FD_114539 | JGI IMG/M metagenome (GOLD analysis project Ga0172369, IMG submission 114539) | Freshwater microbial communities from Kabuno Bay, South-Kivu, Congo - kab_022012_11.25m | ecosystem: Environmental > Aquatic > Freshwater > Lake | place: Democratic Republic of the Congo... | reverse complement strand
CCCAGCTGACCGAGCACGCGATCATTCTTGCGCACCTCCACCTTGCCCTCGACGATCAGCAGCAGATAGTCGCCCGGAGAGCCGTCGCGGATCAGGCAAGTGCCAGCCGTCGCGGCTTCCCAGCGCGCGAAGCGGACGATTTCCCAGATCTCCGTGTCGTTGAAGTCGGCGCAGAAGTTGAGCGCGCGCAGCGACTCGAATTTCTCGCTTTCGGGAATCTCCTGTTGCTGCGCGGTGAGGCCCTGGCTGCGGAAGGCGCGGGCCAGATCGTGGCCGAATTCCTGCCAGCGGAGGTATCGCTGATCGAGTTCCTTCTGCATGGCGCGCGCCACGATCGCATCGAGGGCGGGCGGCAGGTCGCTGCGAAAGGCCGAGGGTGCCGGCGGCTCGACGTTGCAGATCTGGTAGATCATGCCGTAGTTGCTGCTGGCCTGGAACGGCAGCCGGCCGGTGAGCAGCTGGAACAGCACCACGCCAAGCGAGTAGATGTCGGTCTGGTGGTTGAGCGTCTCCTCGCGCAACTGCTGCGGCGACATGTAGGCCGGCGAGCCGACCCCGGTCACCAGCGTGCGGGTCTGGCCATCCAGCGTCTGGATGCAGGCGCCGAAATCGGAAATCTTGATTTCGCCGCCGGCTGTCTCGCCGGCGCCGGCCGTCTCGGCCAGCATGATGTTGGCCGGCTTGATGTCGCGGTGCGTGATGCCGAGCCGGTTGGCATACTCGAGCGCGTGCGTGCACTTGAAGACGATCTCGACGACGCGCTCGATCGGCAGCAGGGTGGCCGGCGTGCAGAACGGTTCGAGCGTGCCGCCCGGTACGTATTCCATGACGATGTAACTGTCGTCGGTCTCGATCACCGCATCGAAGATCTGCACGATGTGCGGATGCACCAGCCGACCGGCCAGCGCAGCCTCGTTCATCAGCAGGTGGCGGAACTGCCTGCCCTGGCGCGGATCGCGCAGCAACTCAGGGAAGATGCGCTTGACGGCGACCTCGCGCTCGGCGAACGGGTCGTAGCACAGATAGACGGTCGCCGTTGCGCCGCTGCCGAGCGGGCGCAGGATTTCGTACTTGCCGCCGATCTTTTCCATGCGCGCTACAGCGCGGCGCGCCAGCGGGTGATCGCCGCCTTGACCTGATTCGGTGCGGTGCCGCCGACATGGTTGCGCGCCGCCAGCGAACCCGTCACGGTCAGTACCTCGAAAACGTTCGCGGCGATGAGCGGCGAGAAGCTCTGCAACTCGGCAAGCGGCAACTCGGCCAGATCGCAGCCTTTCTGCTCGGCTGCGCGCACGGCGCGCGCGACCGCCTCGTGGGCGTCGCGGAAGGGCAGACCCTGCTTGACGAGGTAATCGGCCAGATCGGTGGCGGTGGCGAAGCCTTGCTTGAGTGCGGCAGCCATGGTGGGTGCCTGAACCCGAATGCCGGGCACCAGGTCGGCGAAGATGCGCAGCGTGTCGACCAGCGTGTCGGCGGTGTCGAACAGCGGCTCCTTGTCTTCCTGGTTGTCCTTGTTGTAGGCGAGCGGCTGGCCTTTCATCAGGGTCAGCAGCCCCATCAGATGACCGAAGACGCGGCCGCTCTTGCCGCGCGCCAGTTCCGGCACGTCGGGATTCTTCTTCTGCGGCATGATCGACGAGCCAGTGCAGAAGCGGTCAGCCAGATCGATGAAGCCGACGCGTGGGCTCATCCAGAGGATCAGCTCCTCCGAGAAGCGTGAGATATGCACCATCACCAGCGATGCGGCGGCACAGAATTCGATGGCGAAGTCCCGATCCGAGACGGCGTCGAGCGAGTTCTGGCAGACGCCGTCGAAGCCGAGTTCCTGGGCGACGAAGTCGCGGTCGATCGGGAAAGTCGTGCCGGCCAGCGCCGCTGCGCCGAGCGGCAGCCGATTGACCCGCTTGCGGCAGTCGACGAAGCGCGCGCGATCGCGCGCGAACATCTCGACATAGGCAAGCAGATGATGGCCGAAGGTAACCGGCTGGGCGACTTGCAGGTGCGTGAAGCCAGGCAGTGGCGTTTCGGCATGGGCCGCGGCGAGATCGAGCAGGGCACGCATCAGCGCGACGAGCAGGCCGTCGATCTCGTCGAGCTGGTCGCGCAGCCACAGGCGGATGTCGGTGGCCACCTGGTCATTGCGTGAACGCCCGGTGTGCAACCGCTTGCCGGCATCGCCGATCAGCGCCGTTAGACGCCGCTCGATGTTGAGATGTACGTCCTCGGCATCGAGATGCCAGGCAAAGGTGCCGGCGTCGATTTCGGCGCCGATCTGTTCGAGACCGCGCGCAATCGCCGCAAAGTCGGCCTGGGCGATGATGCCCTGCCGGGCGAGCATCCTGGCATGGGCGAGTGAGCCGCGAATGTCATGGGCGGCCATGCGGCGATCGAAGCCGACGGAGGCGGTGTAGCGCTTGACGAGGTCAGAAACGGGTTCGGCGAAGCGGCCGGACCAGGTGGCGGTGGATGGCGAAGCGGGGGGGCGATCTGACATAATGAGCTGCAATGCCGGATAGATGCGACGAAACCTTGAGTATACCCTTGCACTGGTTTGCCCCCCGCGTCCCCGATTGCCGTAATCAGGGCATCTGGCTGCGCCTGCTGCTCGCCGCCAATGCCCTGCTGCTGGTTGTCGCCCTGATCGGCAACAGTGCGCTGACGCGCCTGCCGGGCGAGATCGCGGCGCTTGCCGCGCGCGTCGAGCCGGCGTTGCTGCTGGTTCTGGTGCTGCTGTTCTGGCTGGGTCCCTGGTTGCGGCGCCAGCGGCCCGCACTGGCCTTCCTGCTCGTCGTCCTGCTGGCCGCCGTAACGATGGCCGGTGTCGATCTGCTGCTGGCGCGCCTCACCGGAGCGCCGCCGAACTGGCGCAGCACAGCAGGGGCGGCGGCGGCGGCGGCCCTGCTGCTGGCCTGGCTCGACCTGCGCGCGCGCGCACAGGCGCCGGCGCAGGCCGAAGCGCGCCTGGCAGCGCTCACCGCCCGCATGCGCCCGCACTTCTTCTTCAACAGCCTGAATGCGGTGCTCGGCGTGCTGCGCGACGATCCACGTCGCGCCGAGACCGCGCTCGAAGAACTCGGCGAGCTGTTCCGTGCCCTGATGCGCGACCAGCGTGAACTGGTGCCGCTGTCCGACGAGATCGCGCTGGCGCGCAAATATCTCGACATCGAGAAGCTGCGTCTCGGCGAGCGCCTGCAGGTCCGCTGGGAGGTGACCGATTGCCCGACCGATCTGCTGGCTCTGCCGCTGCTGCTGCAGCCGCTGCTCGAAAACGCGGTCTATCACGGCATCGAGCCGGGTGCCGGCGATGGCGAGATTCGCGTGCGGATCGCGGCGACACGCACCGGCGTGCGCATCGAGATCGATAATCCTGCGCCGGCCGCGGGCGGGACGCGACCGGGCAATCGCATGGCGCTCGACAACCTGCGCGAACGACTGATGCTGTTCTACGATCTCGAAGCCAGGCTCGATTGTGGCGAGCGGGCGGGTCGCTACCATGTTTGCATCGATCTGCCGCGCCGGGAGGCGGTGCGATGAATGCCCCGGCGCGCTTGTTGATCGTCGATGACGAGGCGCCGGCACGCGCCCGCCTGCGGCACCTGCTGGCCGACATCGCCGCCGACTTCCCGCATTGCGTGGTTGGCGAGGCGGCGGACGGCCTGGCCGCCCTCGAACAACTGGCACACGAACCGGCCGACATCGCGCTGGTCGACATCCGCATGCCGCGCATGGACGGCATCGAACTGGCCCAGCAGCTTGCCGGCCTGCCGCAGGCGCCGGCCATCGTCTTCGTCACCGCCTACGACAGCTTCGCCCTCAAGGCCTTCGAACTGGCCGCCGCCGATTACCTGCTCAAGCCGGCCAATGCCGCGCGCCTGCTCGATGCCCTGCGCAAGGCGCAGCGGCTGGTGCCCGAAACCACTCTGTTGCAGCAGCTGGCGCCGGCGCCGCGCACACGCTTGCGCGTCGTCGAGCGCGGCCGGGTACTGCTGGTGCCGGTGGCGGACGTGCTTTACCTGCGCGCCGAGCAGAAATACGTCACCGCGTGCACCGCGCAGCGCGATTATCTGCTCGAGGAATCGCTGACCCGGCTGGAGAGTGAATTTGCGCCGCTCTTCGTGCGCATCCATCGCAACTGCCTGGTGGCGCGTGCTGCCGTCCGTGGCGTGGAACGGCTTGCCGACCAAGCGGGCGAGGGTGGTGAAGCCCACTGGGCGCTCTGTCTGGCCGGCAGCAACGAGCGTCTGCCGGTCAGCCGGCGGCAGTGGCCCCAGGCCAAGGCTGCGCTGGACCTGTGATGGTGCGGCGGGAAACCCGCCGGCCGATTACAATGCCCCCTGTGTGAGCATTGTCTTATTGTCATTGTCATGAAACCAATCCGTAGCCTGCTGGTCGCCAATCGCAGCGAAATCGCCATTCGCGTGCTGCGCGCCGCCAGCGAAATGGGCATCCGCACCGTCGCCATCTATTCCAACGAGGATCGTTTCGCCCTGCACCGCTTCAAGGCCGACGAGTCCTATCTCGTCGGTGCCGGCCGCAAGCCGATCGATGCCTACCTGGACATCGCCGACATCATCCGCATCGCCCGGGAGGCGCATGTCGATGCGATCCATCCCGGCTACGGCTTCCTGGCCGAGAATCCCGACTTCGCCGAGGCTTGCGCCCAGGCGGGCATCGCTTTCATCGGGCCGTCGCCCGAGGTGATGCGCCTGCTCGGCAACAAGGTTGCCGCGCGCCGGCTGGCGGAGCAGACCGGCGTGCCGGTCGTGCCCGCGACGGCTGCGTTGCCCCACGATGCGGCGGCGGCGGCGCAGCGGGCGGGGGCCGTCGGCTACCCGCTCATGCTCAAGGCCAGCTGGGGTGGGGGCGGGCGCGGCATGCGTGTGGTCAACGATGCCAACGAGCTCGCTGCTGCCCTGCCGGTGGCGCGTCGTGAAGCGGCGGCGGCGTTTGGCAACGACGAGCTGTACCTCGAAAAGCTGGTGCGCCGCGCGCGCCATGTCGAGGTGCAGGTGATGGGTGACCTGCATGGCAATCTCGTTCATCTCTTCGAGCGCGATTGCTCGGTGCAGCGGCGCAACCAGAAAGTGGTCGAGCGTGCCCCCGCGCCGTTCCTCTCCGCCGCCCAGCGCGAGGCCCTGTGCGCCGCCGCGCTGCGCCTGGCGGCCGCCGCCCACTACACGCACGCCGGTACGGTCGAGTTCCTCATCGATGTCGACAGTGGCAACTTCTATTTCATCGAGGTGAATCCGCGCATCCAGGTCGAGCACACGGTCACGGAAATGGTCACCGGCGTCGACGTCGTCAAGGCGCAGATCCGCATCGCCGAGGGCGCGCGCATCGGCACCCCGGATTCCTACGTTCCGCCGCAAGGCGACATCCGGCTCAACGGACACGCCCTGCAATGCCGTATCACCACGGAGGATCCGGAAAACAGCTTCATGCCCGACTACGGCCGCATCAACGTCTATCGCAGCCCGGCCGGCTTCGGCATCCGTCTCGACGGCGGCACCGCCTATGCCGGGGCGGTGATCACGCCGTATTACGATTCGCTGCTCGTCAAGGTGACTGCCTGGGGCCACACGCCCGAGGAGGCGGCGCGGCGCATGGGGCGCGCGCTGCTTGAATTCCGCGTGCGCGGCCTTGCCTCGAACCTGCTGTTCCTCGAGAACGTCATCAGCCATCCGGTCTTCCTGGCCGGCGAGTGCACCACGCGCTTCATCGACGAGACACCGGAGCTGTTCAACTTCAGGAAGCGCAAGGACCGTGCCACGCGCTTGCTGCGCTTCCTCGGCGATGTCATCGTCAATGGCAACCCCGAGATGCAGGGGCGCGCCCTGCCGGCGCTGCCGCTGGCGGCGCCACAGCTGCCGCATGCCGAGCTGTCGGCGCCGCCGCCCGCCGGCCTGCGCGACCGGCTGCGCGAGCTCGGCGCCGCGGGTTTTGCCGCCTGGGTACGCGCACAGCAGCGCGTGCTGTTCACCGACACGACGCTGCGCGACGCGCACCAGAGCCTGTTTGCGACGCGCCTGCGCAGCCACGACCTGCTCGCGGTTGCGCCCTATTACGCGCGCCTGTTGCCGGGTCTCTTCTCGCTCGAATGCTGGGGCGGTGCCACTTTCGACGTCGCCCTGCGCTTTCTCAAGGAAGACCCCTGGGAGCGTCTGGCACAGTTGCGCGAAGCCGTCCCCAACATCCCCTTGCAGATGCTGCTGCGCGCCTCCAACGCGGTCGGCTACACCAACTACGCCGACAACGTGGTGCGCTTCTTCGTGCAGCAGGCGGCACAGGCGGGCATCGACGTATTCCGTGTCTTCGATTCGCTCAACTGGGTCGCCAACATGCGCGTGGCGCTCGATGCGGTGCTCGAGACCGGCGCAATTTGCGAGGCGGCGATCTGCTATACGGGCGATCTCTTCGACCCGGCGCGGCCGAAATACAACCTCCAGTATTACGTCGGCCTGGCGAAGCAGCTGGAGAAAGCCGGTGCCCACATCCTCGCCATCAAGGACATGGCGGGCGTCTGCAAGCCCCGCGCCGCCCGGGCGCTGATCGAAGCGCTCAAGCAGGAAGTCGGCCTGCCGATCCACTTCCATACCCACGATACCAGCGGCATCGCCGCGGCCTCCGTGCTGGCGGCCGCCGAGGCCGGCTGCGACATCGTCGATGGCGCCCTCGACGCCATGAGCGGACTGACCGCGCAGCCCAGTCTCGGCTCGCTGGCAGCGGCACTGGCCGGCAGCGCGCGCGATGCCGCGCTCGACGCCAATGCCTTGCAGCAGCTGTCCCACTACTGGGAAGGGGTGCGCCGCGGCTACGCCCCCTTCGAGGCCGACATGCGCGCCGGCACGGCCGATGTCTATCGTCACGAAATGCCCGGCGGGCAATACACCAACCTGCGCGAGCAGGCGCGCGCCATGGGCATCGCGCACCGCTGGGACGAGATCGCCCGCGCCTATGCCGATGTCAACCTGTTGTTCGGCGACATCGTCAAGGTCACGCCGACCTCCAAGGTGGTCGGTGACCTGGCGCTGTTCATGGTCGTGCACGGCCTGACGCCGGCGGACATTTGCGATCCGCAGCGCGAGATCGACTTCCCGGACTCGGTGATTTCCCTGATGAAGGGTGAGCTCGGCTATCCCCCCGATGGTTTCCCGCCCGCGCTGCAGCAGAAGGTGCTCAAGGGCACGACTCCCTTGCCCGGCCGGGCCGGCGATTTCCTGCCGCCGGTCGACCTGGCGGTGCGGCGTGCCGAAGCCGAGGCGGCGACGGGCCGCAAGATCGACGAGTGCGACCTGGCTTCCTATCTCATGTATCCCAAGGTGTTCAAGGAATATGCCGCCCACCGTGCCCATTACGGCGACGTCGCGCTGCTGCCGACCCCGGCGTTCTTCTACGGCCTGCAGCCGGGCGAGGAGATCACCGTCGAACTCGAGCGCGGCAAGAACCTGATCATCTCCCAGCAGGGCACTGCCGGCCCGGATGCCGAAGGCATGGTCAAGGTGTTCTTCGAACTCAACGGCCAGCCGCGCGTGATCCGGGTGCCGAAGGCCGGTCTGGCCAAGGCGCGGGTTCGCCCACAGGCCGAGGAGGGCAATCCGCGGCATGTCGGCGCGCCGATGCCCGGCAGCGTCGTCACCGTCGCGGTACAGCTGGGCCAGAAGGTGCTGCGCGGCGAACCGCTGGTTTCCCTTGAGGCGATGAAGATGGAAACCCAGCTGACCGCGCAACGCGACGGCACCGTGCAGGCAGTGCATGTGCGGCATGGCGATCGCGTCGATGCCAAGGACCTGCTGATCGAGTTCCAGTGAAATTCGGCGCCGGCGGGACGGCGTCGACAGTGCCGTCAGCCGCTGTTGCGCAGCCCCGCCGCCACGCCGTTGATGGTGAGGTGGATGCCGCTCTGTACCCGCTTGTCGTCGCTCCACGGCGGGCCTGAACGGTAGCGCCGCAGCAGTCCGACCTGCAGGTGGTTGAGCGGATCGAGATAGGGGAAGCGGTTGCGCAGCGATCTTTGCAGCAGCGGCGCCTGTTCGAGCAGCCCCTGCTGGCCGGTGATGGCGAATAGTCCGGCAAGCGTGGCCCGGTGCTCCGCGCCAATCTGCCCGAAGATGCGCGTGCGCAGGGCAGCGTCCCTGACCAGCGCGGCATAGCGCTCGGCGAGCGCGAGATCGGTCTTGGCCAGCAGCATGTCCATGTTGGCGAGCAGCGTGCGGAAAAAATCCCAGCCGGCATGCATCTGCCGGAGGCGTTCCATGCCTGCCTCGCCGTGCCGTTGCCGATAGGCGGCGCAGGCGCTGCCGAAACCGTACCAGCCGGGCAGCATCAGCCGGCACTGCGACCACGAGAAAACCCACGGGATTGCGCGCAGATCCTCGATGGCGGTGGTCGTTTTGCGCGAGGCGGGACGGCTGCCGATGTTGAGCGCGCCGATTTCGCTGATGACGGTGGATTCGCGGAAATAGCGCTCGAAACCGGGCGTCTCGTACACCAGGGCGCGATAGGCGCGAAAGGCGCTTTCAGCCAGCTCTTCCATCGCCGCTCGCCACTCGGGCAGCGGCGCATCGTGGAGCTGCGGCAGCAGCGTGGCCTCCAGCGTGGCGGCGACCAGCACTTCGAGATTGCGCCGGCCCAGCTCGGGATTGGCGTATTTCGAGGCGATCACCTCGCCCTGTTCGGTGATGCGGATCGCTCCCTGTACCGCGCCGGCCGGCTGGGCGAGGATGGCTTCGTAGCTCGGCCCGCCGCCGCGGCCGACCGTGCCGCCGCGACCGTGGAACAGGCGCAGGCGCAGGCCGTGCCGGCGGAACACCTCGACCAGCGCGATCTCGGCGCGATACAGCGCCCAGTTCGACATCAGGAAGCCGCCGTCCTTGTTGCTGTCCGAATAACCGAGCATGACTTCCTGCAGCTCGCCACGCGGCGCCAGCAGGCGCCGATAGGCCGGCATGGCGAACAGCGTGTCCATCACCGTGCCACACCGCTCGAGCGCATCGATGTTCTCGAACAATGGCACGATGTTGACGTCGAGCTCGCCCTCGCGCGGCCGCAGCAATCCGGCCTCCTTGAGCAGCAGGGCGACGGCGAGGATGTCGGCGCACCCTTCGCATTGCGAGATGATGACGTTGCGGATGGCGTCGCGGCCGTAACGCTGATGCATCTCGCGCGCGGCGGCGAAGATCGCCAGCTCGGCCGTGGTCTCGGCCGAGTAGCTGAGATAGGGTGTGGCGAGCAGGCGCGGCGTGGCCAGTTCGGCAAGCAATAGCGCGGTGCGCCCGGCCTCGTCGCGTCCGGCGTAGTCGGTGCCCGGCCGGACGGCCTCGAACAGTTCATGCACCGTGCGTGCATGCACGACGGCGCTCTGCCGCAGGTCGAGCGCCGCGAGGTGAAACCCGAACAGGGCTAGCGCGCGGCGCAGGCGCCGCAGGCGGCCGCGTGCCAGCAGCGTCGCGCCGTTTTCCCGCAGCGAGCGGTCGAGGATGTCGAGCTCGGCGGCGAATTCCGCGCAATTGGCGTAGGGTGGTGCAGGCGCCACCGGGTGGCGCAGCGCCTCCATGTGGTCGAGCTGGCGTGCCGTGGCGGCCAGCCGCGCGTAGATGCCGGCGATGGCGCGCCGGTAGGGCTCGTCGTCGCGATGCGGATTGCGATCCGGCGAACTCGCGGCGAGGGCGCGCAAACCCGGTGCAATGCCGACCAGCAGCTCCGAGGAGGACAGCTCGCCGCCGAGCCGATGCACCTGTTCGAGATAGTGGTCGAAGGCCTTACGGCTTTGCGCGTTGAGCGCGCGGCGCAGAATTTCGGCGGTAACGAAAGGATTGCCGTCGCGGTCGCCGCCGATCCACGAGCCGGGACGCAGGAAGGCCGGCAGCGGGGCACCGACCTGGTCCTCGAGGCTGTTGTGCAGGCGCGGCAGTTCGCGCAGGAAGGTGGTGTCGTAGTAGGCCAGCGCGTTGTTGATCTCGTCCATCACCGACAGCTTCGCCTCGCGCAGCATGCGGGTCTGCCAGAGGATCAGCACCGCACGGCGCAGCGCTTCCTCGTTGTCGGCGAGTTCGTCCGGCGTGAGCGCCGCGCGGTCGCGTTCGGCGAGCAGGCGGGCGATCTGCCAGGAGCGGTCGAGGATGCTCTTGCGCTGCACCTCGGTCGGATGCGCGGTGAGCACCGGGGCGATGTCGGCACTGGCGAAAAATGCCGCCAGGGCGTCCCGGCCGATGCCCAGTTCGGCGGCGCGCGCCGCCGCATAGCGGAAGCTGCTGGGTCGCGGCGGCGAGCCGGCCAGGGCGTGGGCGCGGCTGCGCCGGATGCGGTGCTGGTCCTCGGCGATGTTGGCCAAGTGGGAAAAATAGCTGAAGGCGCGCACCACCAGGTTGGTCTGTGCCGGACTCAGCGTATCGAGCAGGGTGTCGAGTTCCTCCTGCGCGGTGGCGTCCGGACTGCGATGGAGGCGGACGGACAGCTGGCGGATGCGCTCGATCAGATCGAAGACCGCTGCGCCTTCCTGATCGCGGATGACGTCGCCAAGCAGCCGGCCGAGCAGCCGGATGTCGGCGAACAGCGGCGCGTCCTTGTCGGCCGCTGCCGGAGCGGCGGCGGCCGCGGTGCTAGAATTTCCCGCTCCTGCGGATTTGGCTGACGCCGAATCGATTTTATTCATAAAGCATATCGGAAATCATATGGCCTCCACTCCCGATCGCCTCGTTATCGCTACCCGTGAATCGCGTCTGGCCCTTTGGCAGGCAGAGCATGTGCGCAGCCTTTTGCAGCAATTATATCCGTCCTGTCGTGTCGAGTTGAGCGGCATGACCACGCGCGGCGACCAGATCCTCGATCGTCCGCTTGCCAAGGTCGGTGGCAAGGGGCTGTTCGTCAAGGAGCTCGAAACCGCGCTGCTCGACGGCAGCGCCGACCTCGCCGTGCATTCGATGAAGGACGTGCCAATGGTCCTGGAGGCCGAATTCGCGCTGGTCGCCATTGGCCCGCGCGAGGTGCCGCTCGACGCCTTCGTCTCGAACCGCTACGACAGCATCGATGCGTTGCCGCCCGGCGCGGTGGTTGGCACATCGAGCCTGCGCCGCGAGGCGCAGTTGCGCGCCCGCTATCCACAGCTGAAAGTGGCATCGCTGCGCGGCAATCTCGATACGCGGCTGCGCAAGCTGGACGAGAGCCAGTACGATGCCATCATCCTGGCGGCCGCCGGTCTGACGCGGCTCGGGCTGGCCACGCGCATCCGCTCGACGCTGCCGATCGAGGTGTCGCTGCCGGCCGCCGGCCAGGGCGCGATCGGCATCGAGACGCGCGCCGACCGGCCGGAGCTCGCTGCCTGGCTGGCACCGCTCAATGATGCCGCCAGCGCCGCCTGCGTGCGCGCTGAACGCGCCGTGTCGCGGGCGCTGGCCGGCAGCTGCGAAGTGCCGCTCGGCGCCTTTGCGCAGCATG
>Ga0172369_10008719_pt1 | contig 11434 bp, 10 predicted proteins | sample LakKiv25m_FD_114539 | JGI IMG/M metagenome (GOLD analysis project Ga0172369, IMG submission 114539) | Freshwater microbial communities from Kabuno Bay, South-Kivu, Congo - kab_022012_11.25m | ecosystem: Environmental > Aquatic > Freshwater > Lake | place: Democratic Republic of the Congo... | reverse complement strand
CGTTCCATACCCCCACTGAGTAGGTGTACTTTTTCATTGTGCTTTCTCCCTTACTTTATAGGCCGCCGTTCGAACTGCGGTCATTTGTTCTCTCATGCGTCGCGTTGCTTTTAAAACGACCGTTTGACCGAACGTCCAAGAAAAATGCCTCCGCTGGGGAGGCATTGATTACTTCGACAGGTGGCAACTCAATTATGGGAAAATGCCGCGCTCAGACATGGCTTTGGCGACTCGATCAACGGCGATCATCATGGCGGCGTTTCTCAAATCGATTTTGTGCTGCTGCGCCAAGTCCCACACCGCCTTAAAGCTGTTGACCATGACTCGTTTCAGGTTTCGGTTCACTTCGTCTTCGTCCCAGAAGAAGGACTGAATACTCTGCACCCATTCGAAATAGGAAACCACCACGCCTCCGCTGTTGGCAAGGATGTCCGGCACGACATACACGCCCTTTTCGGTGAGGACCTTCTCCGCGTCCGGAGTCGTGGGGCCGTTAGCGCCTTCAATAATGGCTTTGGCTTTGATCTTGCCCGCGTTTTGGGCAGTGATTTGTTTCTCTAAAGCGGCGGGGACGAGAATATCCACATCAAGCTCCAACAGCTCTGCGTTGCTGATCTTTTCCATGCCAGGAATGTCAAAGCCCTCCAAGAGGTGACCCTTGGAGGTTGAGCAATAGCTTATCATGTCGCTAACGGGCAGGCCATTCGGATTGTAATAGGCGCTGCTCACATCGCTCACTGCAACAACGCGACAGCCCTCTTTTTGCAGCAGATCGGCGCTCACAGAGCCTACGTTTCCGAATCCTTGCACCGCCACGGTCGTTGAAGCGGGGGAAGCTCCTTTGCGCTTCAACAGCTCCAAGGTGTTGAACATGACCCCGCGTCCGGTGGCTTCCCTCCTGCCCAGAGAGCCGCCCAAGTCTACGGACTTGCCGGTCACGATGTCCAGAACGGTGCTGCCCTGAAACATGCTGACCGTATCCATCATCCAGCCCATGGTCTCGGCATTAGTATTCACGTCAGGGGCCGGAATGTCACGGTGCGGGCCGATGATCGGCATAATGGCGACGGTGAATCTGCGGGTAAGGCGACGTATCTCTTCCCTGCTCAGTTTGGTCGGATCGACTTGTACGCCGCCCTTGGCTCCGCCGTAAGGAATATTGACCACTGCACATTTCCAGGTCATCCACATGGACAGGGCTTTTACTTCATCCAATGTCACGTTTTGATGAAAACGGATGCCGCCTTTGCAGGGGCCGCGAGCACTCGAATGCTGTACTCGATGTCCCATAAAAACCTCGATGCGACCGTCATCCATGATGACCGGTATCGAGACGGTCAATTCCCTCTCCGAGTGACGAAGAACGCGAAGAGTATTCTCATCCAGTCTCAGTTTCGCTGCGGCCGAATCTAATTGTTCCAGCGCCATGGCGAATACGCTGTCATTTCCCATCTGCTTCTCCATTTTGTTACGTTTCATGGTTCCGTTGAATAAGACAAAAAATGCCCTATTTCGAAATACAAAATTGGGCATTCAGTTTTCGGTCAGAGTGCGAAGCTTTGAATAAGCATCGCCATATTTGCAAACCTGCAAGTCTCAAGAATTGAATTTCCGCAGCCTCTTTGTAGTCGCTGAGGAGGAAGACTCTGCTTGATTGGCTTCGGATACTTTAAGCTGTGAACCAAAGGTTCGCTCGTTCTTGACATCATTTAACTGCGGTGGTTAGAAATGTTATACCATGTGCAAGTGGCAAAGGCAACGCAATGTATAAATTCCGCTCCAAGAAATCAAGGAATAATTCTACCACCAACGGTGGGGAACCGGTCGTCAGCACCGACGTCCTTCTGACTAATATGCTCGTTTTGAAACCAATATGTGCCGGTCTCGCGAAAACCAAGAATTTGAATGTTCTACTTGACGTTAGTTGTGGACGATCCGATTGTAGCCAATGAACACTATCTTTTGCCCGCTCGAAGAGTAAACCGGGAAAGCGCCCAATCGCAATCGTTTCGTCGTTTTTGTGTCGAGGTTCACTGTGTAAATATAATCGTCCTCATGGTTATACCCCGACATTTTGCCAAAGGCAAATTCGTTTGCGGTCGGGGAGAAGTGATAAACAGAATTGATAGCCGGCGGCAAGTCCGGCTGCCACATGAGCGTGCCCTCTGAGTCTATGACGGTCAAACGAGCGTCGTCACCTAAGTGCAAATAAAGTATCTGATCCATATTCGCGGTGGTTTCTATTGCTCCCCCAATACTTGCGCTGTTGTCAATCAATACCACTCTTCTTCGCAAAATATCAATTGCATGGAGTTGGGCGTAGAACTGCCATGTGCTTTCGTTTTGTTTTTGCCAGTAGAAAAATATCTTCTCCTCGTTGAAGTTGAAAGTAGGATACCAAAAGGGGATTGGCCCAAATTCCGGATTAACCGACTCTCTTGTAGTAAGAAGTACTGTTATTCTTTGTTTGGACAAGTCAATGAATTCTATTGATGCGCTCTTATAGTCCAAAGGGTTTGTTGAATAGATCAGCATATCGTTCCCAGCGGAAAACGAAAGATGCTGCTCAGGGACATCTGCCGTATTCGTCAGTTTGGTTAAATTGGTGCCATCGGAATTAATCAGATAAATGTCTTTGCCGGGCTGGTTCTCTTCTGAGGCCACAAAAGCTAAAAGTTTTCCATCGCTTGAGAGGGTGGAAGAGTAAACATTCCTGAGATTAAACCTGAGATTAAACAAGAAGGAAATGACAGTCGCTCCATTTAGACTTAATATGTCCACGCCGCTGGAACCAACAGCTACAATTTGGGAATCAGAATTTATGAAGCTCATGTCCCGAGCATAGAATCCCTCACGAAGCACTCTATACCCCGTGCCATCGGAATTCATGATGCACAAGGGATACTTTTCTTCTACCCATCCTTCACTTTCCTCGGTAGGCAGAGAGCATTGGAGAAAGGCAAAAACAAGCGCCCAAAGAATCAAGGGGAAACTAATTCGTGACTTCATATTCGGGATTCGCCAATAGAGCACGCGGCATGGCGCATTCTTAACAATTCGACGTCGTCGGCTTGAGACTGCCGGGATAATAGAAGGGAAAATAACAGCGTAATCTTGAAAGACCTACGCTGAAGCTCAATCTTATTCACTTCGGCTCTTTTGCAGAGCGATCAGGTAATAAGCAAAAATCTAAGAAGCCTTCCGCTGTAGATAAGTTGGGCACTGTTAAGACAAACTCGCTTTGCCTAAATACCTTCCATAAAATCGTTTCATTCGAGCTTTTCTTAAAATACCTCAATTCCAAGGCAGCCTATCATTTTTGAGGCGCTCCAGTCTTCGTCTGTCTTTCTTGGTCGGCCTGCCCTTGTATTTTGGCTTGGCCGCTTTGACGCTCTCCGCAAAGATCGCCATCAAGTCTTTCGATTCTTCGGAGAGCTTTGGCTGATGCAAGTTGTAGAGTAGCTTGGCATCCGCTGCGGAAATGCTTTTCTGCGAAATGCCCAGAACGTCCACGTTAATGAATTTGCCGCCGCTTTTGCGGATGGTCAAAGAATCGCCAATTCGAATGAGCTTGCCGGGCTTGGCCGCATTGCCATTCACCTTGACCCGTCTCTCATCGCAGGCTTTTGCGGCCAAAGCTCGCGTCTTGAACAGACGCACAATCTTCAGCCACTTGTCCAATCTTTGCTCGAGATCGGCAACCAGCCCGATGTTTTTGTCCGCCTTTGCTTTCAATCAGCCTACACTCAAGCATTATTCAGAATGATCTGCAGCTCTTCTTTCTCGACGACTTCTTTTTCCAGCAATCGTTGAGCAAGGCTCTCCAGTTTGTCGCGTTTTTCGGATAAGAGCCGGCGAACTGCCGCTTGGGCGTCCTCGACCAAACGCCGCACTTCCTTATCAATCTCCGCCGCCAAGTTTTCGCTATAGACCTTTCGCTCGGGCATTTCGGTTCCTAAAAACATTCCGTGTGATCCACGCCCGTAAGAAATGGGGCCGATTTTTTCACTCATGCCGTATTCAACCACCATGCTGCGAGCGATGTCGGTGGCGCGCTCCAAATCGTTTTGCGCGCCGGTAGAAACCTCGCTGTATTTGAGCTCCTCGGCAACGCGGCCACCCAAGAGGACTTTCAGCTTGGCTTCCAGCTCGCTTCTCTTCATAAGGTAGCGATCCTCGGTCGGAAGCTGCAAAGTATATCCCAAAGCAGCGACGCCGCGGGGAATGATGGAAACACGGTGCACCGGATCGCATCCCTCGATGCCGGTCGCCACAATGGCGTGTCCGGCTTCGTGATAGGCCACCGTTTCCTTTTCGTTCTTGTTCATCACCCGGCTTTTCTTTTCCAGTCCGGCGATGACCCGATCGATGGCTTCTTCAAAATCGCTCATGTCGACGGTCTTTTTGCTACGTCGGGCTGCCAAAAGAGCAGCCTCATTCACTACGTTGGCTAAATCGGCGCCGACAAAACCGGGCGTTCTGGCGGCAATAACCTTGAGATCAACGTTGTCTCCTAACTTGACGGATTTGGCATGCACATTCAGAATGGCCTCCCGGCCAATGATGTCGGGACGGTCGACCACGATTTGCCGGTCAAAACGTCCGGGTCGCAGCAAAGCGAGATCGAGGATTTCCGGCCGGTTCGTCGCCGCCATAATAATGACGCCTGCCGTGGAATCGAATCCATCCATTTCCGACAAAAGCTGATTGAGCGTCTGTTCACGTTCATCATGTCCACCGTAAACGCTGATGCCGCGAGCCTTTCCCAAAGCATCCAGCTCGTCAATAAAAATGATGCAGGGAGCTTTTTGCGAGGCTTGTTGAAAGAGATCGCGCACCCGCGCGGCGCCGACGCCAACGAACATTTCCACAAAGTCCGATCCCGAGATGCTGAAAAAAGGTACTCTGGCCTCGCCGGCGACGGCTTTGGCCAGCAAAGTTTTTCCAGTACCCGGAGGGCCAACCAACAGCACGCCCTTGGGAATGTGTCCGCCAAGCTTCTGAAACTTCTCCGGGCTTTTAAGAAAATCCACGATCTCACCGACTTCTTCCACCGCCTCATCGACGCCCGCCACGTTCTTGAAGGTGATCTTGGTTTGGCCTTCCACATAAATTTTAGCTTTGCTCTTGCCGATGGACATCATCCCGCCGGTTGGATTCATTCTGCGAAACACAAAGCCCCAAATTGCTACCAGAATGAGCAACGGCAAAACCCAGGCGACAAACAAAGTTTTGAGCGCGCTGCTGCCCACCTTGCCGGAAAACTCTGCTCCGCCTTGTTGCAGCTCCTTCACCAGGTCCGGGTCTTCAACTCGCTGGGTGCTGAAAGCGACCAAATCTTTAGGGGCAGTTTTTTCCGTCGCAGGCTTGTTACTGAATAGATCTCTAAGCGACTTGGGACGCGATGCATTGGCAATTTGCGCTTTATAGGCTTTATAGTCAGCCTTTGCACTATCGACGCCTTCCGTTTTGCCGTTGAAATAAATCCCCTCAATTTTGTCCGCAGATACGGAACACTCGAATATGCGCTCTTCTTGGATCAGCCGTTTCAGCTTGCTGTACGGTACTTCTTCGATGTGCGGTTGGACAAACCAAATATTGAAAAGATACATCGCCAGCATTGCGAACAGAACGTACCAAATTGAAAAGTGGACTTTCTTTTCGATCTTTGGCTTACGGCGCTTCGAGCTCCGTTTTTCTTTATTATCAAATGTGTTCATCAAGAATTCCTCATTCGGTTCATGCAGCCGGTCATGGTTCTTAAAGTCCGGTTGAGTATTTAACTGAAAAACAGCTACAACTGCGAAGATTTCTCCAACCGCGAAAAAACGCGAATGTACGCCAATACCATGACTCGACGATGCCGCGACCCAAAGTCAAAATGATTAAGGTCAAAATGATTTTGTCCTTAATCGTTTTGACTTGAAAATAAATTACCCAATCGAGCAAGCTCTTCCAGAGCAATACTATATTGGCGTCTATTAGCGGCTAATTGCGATTGGCTACTTTTTGGAAAATTGCCGCTCAACGTTGTACATCCGGCAATACGCATTTCGAGCTCAAAATATTTCCACTTTCAGGTAGCGCTGCGGATTTCGCCGAACATCCTTTAGCAGGCTATCCAGCTCTGCAACAGCTTGGCTTGCATCCATGTAAAGCGCCTGGTCGTTAAGCGCTTTGCCCAACGTGCCCTCGCCACCTTCCAGCTTTTTCACCAAGGCATTGATGCGAACGAGCGACTCTGACATCTGCTCAAAGAGCTGCGGGTCTTGGATTAGCCGGCCCATCGTCCCCTTGCCTTTGCTAAAGCTATCGGCCAAGACAGTCGTGGTCGTCAATAGACTGTTGATATTGCCATAAAGCGTGGTATCCTGAAAGAGCTTTGCCAGCGTGCCTTGTCCTTGGTCTATCTTTTTGGTCAAGCTTTCCGTAAGCTGAAGCAGTTTCTCGATATCCAAATACATGCGTGGATCATTGACCAACAGACCTAAGGTACCCCTTCCCTCATTGATCTTTTTGCTGATTTCATTGATCGTCATGGTCGTCTGCCGGATGACGTCGAATACCAAAACTCCTTCGGCGATGAGTTTCTCTACATCAATGGGATCGGCGCTCTTTAGCAATTCGCCATTTCCCAGCACCGGTTTGTCCAGAGAGCCCATGCTAATGCCGACGAATTTATCACCCAACAATCCCAACGTGCCAATATGAGCTTCGGAATCCTGTCGTATTCTGGATTGAACCCGTTGATCGATCTCTAAGATGACCTCGATTTTCTGATCGGCAATGTCCTCGGAAAAATCCACGTTGACCACGGAACCCACATCAACGCCGGCCAACCGCACCGGAGCGCCTGGCTGTAGGCCATTCACGCGCGACATTAGAACTCGCAGCTTATATCGCTCTTGCAGAATTCCCTGATGCTCGCCGACGTAGAGAATGGCGAAAACGAGGATGCCCAGTCCGATCAAAATCGCTAGACCGACTTTGATTTCGTGTCTTCGTTCCACGGCTTGTCGATTATTCATTTGGGTCCCGCAAGAAATGTTCGTACAAACTCATCCGTACAATTTACCAGTTCTTCTTTGGTTCCAATAGCGATAATCCTGCCTTCATTGATCATTGCCAAGCGATCTGCCACGCCAAAACCGCTATCCAACTCGTGCGTCACCACAATCGAAGTCACATTCAGCTCCTTTTGCGTTTTGCGGATAAGGGCGTTGATGGTTGTCGCGATAATGGGGTCCAATCCGGTAGTCGGCTCATCGTACAGCATGATTTGCGGTTGATATGCCATGGCTCGTGCCAATGCGACGCGCTTGCGCATTCCGCCTGAAAGCTCCGACGGCATGAGATGCTCGGTTCCTTCAAGCTCCACAAAGGCCAAATTCTTTTTGACGATGGCGTTGATTTCTGCAGACGACATGCCAGTGTGTTCGGTCAGCGCATAGGCCACATTCTCTCCAACCGTGAGAGAATCAAATAAAGCAGATCCTTGAAAAAGCATGCCGATCTTCTGGCGGACTGGAAACAAATCCCTTTCTGCAAGCTGGGTGATCTCCTCACCTTCTACAAAGACTTTACCTTCGTCCGGGGGAATGAGTCCTAACAAAATCTTGAGCATTACGCTTTTGCCGCTGCCGCTTCTTCCCAGAACGACCAAAGTTTCGCCGCGGTAAATTTCCAGGGAAAGGCTGCGCAAAACCTTTTTATCGCCAAAGGACTTGCTAACGCTGCGGAATTCAATCGTGTATGTCTGATCGGTTCGCATTTCTCGTGGAAAAGTGGGATTAGGACACCGCCAGAATAAACTTGGTCACAAAAAAATCAAATGCAAAGATAAGGATTGACGCTAACACCACGGAACGAGTGGTCGATTCGCCAACACCACGAGTACCGCCGCTCGTGGTAAAACCGGTGTAACAGCCGATTGTGGAAATGATCACGGCAAAAATGACCGGCTTGATCAAGCCGGTCGTCATGTCGTTGAAAGTTATGGCCTGAACAACGGTGCTCCAATAAAAAGATGCACTGATACCCAAGGAGGTAACGGCGATGACCAAACCACCCAAAATGCCGATAGCGTCGCCGATGATGGTCAGAACCGGCAGCATTACGATGATTGCCTGCAACCGCGTCGAGGCTAATTTCTTGACCGGATCGATGCCCAGTGCTCGCATGGCATCGATTTGCTCGGTGACCGTCATGGAACCGATCTCGGCGGCAATACCGGCGCCCACGCGTCCGGCTACTACCAATGCCACCAAAACGGGTCCCAGCTCGCGCACCAACGAAAGACTGATGAGCGTGCCCACGTACATCTTCGCGCCATAAACCGCCATCTCATAGCCGGATTGCAGCGCCAAGACCATCCCGGTAAAGCCGGAGGTCAGAATCACGATGGTCAGTGATCGAACGCCGATGACGTACATTTGTTCGAGGGTATCTTGGAAATACAATGGGCGCGCGAAGGAATAGAAAATGGAACGGCCAAATAATTCGGCAATGCCGTGCAGATGCAAAAGAAACTGGATGAATGATTGCTTTGCTTTTCCCAATGCCACAATGACTCAGCTCCCGGACTCGAAAATTCGCTTCAGACGCATTCTTGGCGGCTTGAGCGGCACTTCCACCCGCAGCAATTAAGTGCCGCATATGGAAAACTTTGCCGACCAAACTCCGCTTATAATAAAAAAAACTACTTTATTAAGCAACCAAATTTTAGTGAGGACAAATCCGATGCTTTGGGAACAAAATAGGAAGGAGCCAAAAGGAAAACGTGCATGAATCCCTTTGGCAGGTCAAATGCGATCCCGCAATATTGCAACGATTCGGTCAGTGATCCGCTTTCCATCCCCTTGACCCATGCGAAAGACGACACTATCCTTGCGCCCCTCTACTTGACGCCAAATGTAATCCGCCCGCTTTTGCACAACAGCCAAGACGGGTAGACGGCCATTCAAAATTTGCAGAAATTGGCTGATGAAAAGACCGGCTTGCTGCTCCATAATACCGACTTCATCGATGACGATGAGTTTAGTTTCGGAGCCGATATTCTTCAGGATCGCGACCCCGTAGGTATCAAAAACCCACGGCCGAATGCCGAAGCGATCATACCGGATGGGCTCGTCAAAATCCTCGTGGGCGAAAACATGAGAATTCTCATTGCAAATACTTGACAAAGAAAAGCCGACAATCCTTTCATTCTCCGTGATCTTCTTCGTGATCAAGCCATCAAACCTGCATCCTAACTGCTTTATGATTTCAGCAACTGCGGAGCTCTTCCCGACGCCGAAATCACCGGTCAGAAAAACGTTCTTGATGACAGCGCCATTTGTATTCAAGACGCTGACTCCAAGGGCCGGATTTCTGGTCGTGGGCTTTTCCTGCGGACAATCCCGCGCTCCTCAAGAATTCGAACCAATCCAACTGCAATTTGCGCCGCAACGCTACCCAATAGGGCGTGAGCAAGAATCAACATCGATATAATGAGCAAGCTGGAGCGCTCGCCTAACCCAAGAACCGAGCTGCCCATGCGAACCAACTCCGCGAATACGGCAAGGATCGTCCAACCTCCCAACAGTCCCAGAGTCAAAAAGGGATGAAACAACGTATAGGTTACTCCCAAGCTTCCGCCAAGTGAATATCGAAGCCTGCCGGGCTGACTGCGCCAAAAGCCAAGCTCGATCAGGGAGGATTGAATTAGAATACCCGTCACCACATGGATAGCGGCTGCTCCCACAAACAGCAGCTTGAAAAAGCACGGGATTATTGCCATCAGCAAGCAGGAGCCGCGCAGACCTGTCAGCTCACGCGCGACGATCAAGAATAGCAGTCCGAAAGACATTAGTAGCGCGCCGGTGAAAGGCATGGATATGAGATGCAGCCAGGTGCCAAGCTGCGCCTCCAAGATTCCCCAGAATGAACCCAATATTGCGATCAGGATGTACTTTTTCACCGCGAATGATCCAACAAATACAGAGAAAACCAGGAAGTGCGTGCTTATCAGACGTAGGCTACGGCTTGCAGTTCAGCGCTCCAATTTCGTGAGGAAAGTCGGTTTCTTAACAGACTCTATCGCCGGTTATCCATTTAGCTCCGAAATTTCAATTTCATGTCATTCCGAGTGCAACGAGGAATCTGTTAACTCACTGAACTTACAGATTCCTCCCTTCGGTCGGAATGACTCCTTAGCATCTTTGCTGTGCAAAATGGATAACCAGAGACTCTATCGGCTTGCCCTTCTGAAAGCATTCGATTAAGTCGGGTCTCAGAAAAGCCATTCGCAAGCCACAGCTAAAATATGACAGGCCAACGAGCCGAACCAGGCGGAATCAATCCTAAACGCTGGTAGCAAAGGTCGCAGTTTTCGGCTTGACAATGCGCTCAAAATCTTCCACGCTTAGCTTGATGGCTTCGGTATGAGTGCCGGCGTTGAAATAGACATCTTCGTCGTCGAGTATTTTCTGCGTGGCGTACACCGGCATGTTGTAGATGTTACCAAAAATGGGCATCGCGCCGACTTCACAGTCCGGGAAAAGGCCTTTGAATTCCTCCTCGGAAGCTAACTCGGCAGTCTTTGCGGCGAGATCTTTCTTGAGTAAGTCGAATTGTATCTTTTCCGAGGCGGACAAAACGGCCATGATGTAGTCGCTGTCGACTTTCACGACCACCGCCTTTGCTAATTCTCGTCCCGGGCAATGCAAAGCTGCGGCCACTTCCTGACTTGTATAGGCTTTGGAATGGGTAACGGTGAGATACTTGATCTGGTTGTCGTCAAGATACTTTTTAAGCTTAATGGAGATAGACATGGCGAACCTCCTTGGTTAGGGTTCCGCGTGACCTATGCTTTCTAAAAGGATTGCAGTCTTTCCAGTCGCTAAATTTCTTCTTTCCGACTTTTGACGAACGATTCAAAATAGGTAACAAATTCTTTTGCCATGAGAATCCGGGGCAGCGCTAAAGATTGTTCGGGGTGGACTAAATCTGCGCGGTCGCTTTCAGGGCGGCGAGAAAAGTCACTTCAGATATTAAGAGGACCGCGGGCTGACTCGATCTCGCGACAACTTGCTATTGGTCTCAATTTCCTCACAGGGTGATTGCTTACGAACTCTTTAGTATTGACGACCAAGGGAGAATACTATATGAAATGCTTGGGAAAATCCATCGAATCGTGTAAGACTCTCGCTACCTCAATGCCTGTTTCAGACTCCACGAAAAAGATAACCCGACGTCCCACATGATAACTTTTGCGGTCAGGAGCGATCTTTTTCTTGGCTTTCCCTATACTCGATGATTGGCTAAATCGTCTGCAAGGCGATAAATTTGGCTAATGTACTTCATGGCTTGCTCCTTTCCCCACCGACCAACCGTATGCTTTCTAATTCCAATAAGGTCCTTTCTCGCTCGTTGCGCTAAGATCACTCTTGCCGCT
>Ga0172369_10008711_pt1 | contig 11440 bp, 10 predicted proteins | sample LakKiv25m_FD_114539 | JGI IMG/M metagenome (GOLD analysis project Ga0172369, IMG submission 114539) | Freshwater microbial communities from Kabuno Bay, South-Kivu, Congo - kab_022012_11.25m | ecosystem: Environmental > Aquatic > Freshwater > Lake | place: Democratic Republic of the Congo... | reverse complement strand
TCGATGGCCGGGGGCGCGCCAATGCAGTAGGCCTCATCGGCGTACTTGGCGAAAATGGCGTCCCGGTCCGCCTCGGAGTACACGGCCACCGTGCGGATGCCCAGCTCGCGGCAGGCGCGCATCACGCGTATGGCGATCTCGCCCCGGTTGGCCACCAGCACCTTCTTTAACATTATGATTCACCCATCCTGCAATTCACCGATGTAGGGGCGTACCTTCAGGTGCGCCCGCAATCGGGCGGGTTTAAAAACCCGCCCCTACGGATATTGCCTCATTCTATCACCATCAGGACATCGTCCTTATTCACGATCTCACCGTTGAAGGCGAAGATCTCCTTGACCGTCCCTGAATGTGGGGTGTGCACATCGTTCTGCATCTTCATGGCCTCGGTGACCACCACGGTGTCCCCTTCCTTGACCTTGTCGCCCACCTTGACCTTGACGGTCAGCACCATGCCCTGCATGGGCGACAGCACGGCGCCCTTGGGTATCTCCTTGACTTTGGCCTTGCGGCTGACATCCACGGTTGTGCCCATCACGGGGGTTATCTTGATATTGAAGACCTCGCCGTCAACGTCCACGCTGAACTCGTTTGGTATCTCCGGCGCCGACTGGCCGGGCGCTACGGCGGGCGCAGGCACGCCCAGAGCCTCCTCCTTGGCCTCGCCGCGCAGGAATTTGACCGCCACCTGCGGATAGAGGGCGAAGGTTATCAGGTCCTCTTCCTTGTGCAGGATGTTCAGTTTGCGGGCTTCGTCCTTTAATTTCGCCAGCTCGGATTCGATATGCTCGCCCGGCCTGGCGCTGATGATCTGATTATCGCCGGCCACCATTTTGCGCACTTCTGCATTGATTTCGCCCGGCGGCCTGCCGTAATAACCCAGTAAATAATCTTTGACCTCTTTGGTGACTTTTTTATAACGCTCCCCGTTGAGCACGTTGAGCACGGCCTGGATGCCCACGATCTGGCTGGTGGGCGTAACCAGCGGCGGATAGCCCAGGTCGGCCCTCACCTTTGGTATCTCCTCCAGGACGGCGCCCATCTTATCCAGCGCATTTTGCTCCCGCAGCTGGCTGATCAGGTTGGAATACATTCCGCCCGGTATCTGATGCAGCAGCACGTTCACGCTGGGACGGGTGGCCTCTGCGGTCAGCAGCATGCGGTACTTTCCGGCCATGGCTGCGAAGTCCTCGCCTATCTCGTAGAGCAGCTCCAGGTCCAGCCCGCTGTCCCAGGGCGTGCCCTGAAATGCGGCCACCACGCTCTCGGTGGGCGGCTGCGAGGTTCCCCAGGCGAAAGGAGAGAAGGCGGTATCGACAATGTCCACTCCCGCTTCCGCTGCGGCCTGGTAGCTCATGGGCGCCATCCCGCTGGAGCAGTGGGAATGCAGGTCCACGGGGACCTTGACCTTTTTCTTGATCGCCCTGACCAGAGAGGCTGCCCCGGGCGGTGAGATCAACCCGGCCATGTCCTTGATGCAGACGGAGTCGCAGCCCAGTTCTTCCAGCCGGTGGGCCATTTTAGCAAAGCCTTCCTCATTGTGGACAGGGCTGATGGTGTAACAGATGGTGCCCTGTACGTGCAACTTGTATTTCCTGCACTCGTTAATGGCAGGCTCCATATTCCTGATGTCGTTGAGGGCGTCGAAGACGCGGAAAACGTCAATGCCGTCCTTGACGGCCAGGCGCACGAATTCCCTGACCACGTCGTCGGCGTAGTGCCGGTAGCCCACCAGGTTTTGCCCGCGCAGCAGCATCTGGAGTGGCGTGTGTTTTACTATGGCGCGTATGTCTTTGAGACGAAACCATGGGTCCTCGTTGAGATAGCGGATGCACGTATCGAAGGTGGCGCCGCCCCACATCTCGAGCGAGAAGAAGCCGACTTTATCCATCTTCTCCACGATGGGCAGCATATCCCTCGAGCGCAGGCGTGTGGCGATCAGCGACTGATGCGCATCGCGCAGGGTTGTATCGGTTATCTTAATAGCCATCGTCCGGTCCTCTCTGATATTACCTGCCGGCCTGAATACGGCCAACCTGATAATGATAAGTATTTCCGGACGCTTCCGTCAATTCGCCTTGAGCTGTTTCTTTAACCGGGGCGCCGGTCGGCGCGCTTCTTCAGCGGACTGACTTCAGTTTGCTCAGCATGAAAGCGAAAACAGCCACGCCGGCTGTATCGGCCAGTACCATAGGGACAGCTATGATGGACACAAGGTTGAGTGCCTTGTCGAAAGGCTGGGCCATGAGGAGCAGCAAACCCATGTCCGCGCATTCCATCAGGAAAGCGTAAAGGGTCGGTTTCCAGACGCCGATTTTGCCTTTAAGCAGCGCATAGATTATGCCGGCAATCAGACCGCTGGCTATGGTCCCCAGCGCGCAGGGCACGGCGGTGAAACCGCCCATAAAATAGCGGTGGACGCCTCCGATCAATCCCGCGCCGAGGCCGGCCCAGGGCCCGCCCAGGAAGCCGGCGATCATGGGACCAAGGTTACGGATATTGGCGATGGCTCCCGACGTCTGCACGCCACTGTAGGTGCCGTAAACGGCCAGTGCGCCGAAGATTACGGCCAGTATAAGCTGGTCGAGCAGATTGGGTTTCCCCTCCAGCATGCGCCGAAAGAACTTGATCTGGAACAGCAGGTAGAAAACGACTATAACAAGACAGGCCTGTTCCAGCAGACGGAGAAGAATGCTCCAGACTGAAAGATCCATGGAACCTCCTGATTGAACATAAGATTTTGGCCTGCTAATTATAGTGCAGATCAACGTTAATTTGAAGCTCGGGGATACCAGCCCGGGTGCCCGGCACAGTGTTCTGAATGTGTTTTCCTTCAGGGCGGACATCAAATCAGTGGTTAAGTTTGATAAGACCATTCAGTTTAGTTATGATTGATTGATTTGCAGCACCGTATGCAATATTCAGGGGAGCGAGTAAAGTGGAAGAAAATCTGATAACAAGGACCAACCGTCTGGAAACCGTCATGTCACTGGGGATCCCGGACAGGGTGCCGACGGTCCCTCTGATCGCCCAGTTTGCCCTCAGATATCAGGGCGTTCCGCAGAGCGATGGGTACAGGAACCCGCAGACCACTATCAAGGCCCTGGCCGATACGTTCGATGCCCTGGGTGGCTGGGACGGGCAGCTCGCCGCTAACCTCATATGGGTGAATTCGAGCTGGAGGATCTCCGCGGCGCCCATGCCGATGCGGGTGCCGGGCAAACAGGCGGGGGAACATGAAGCCCTGCAGGCCGTTGAGATGGAGATATTCACACGGGAGGACTATGAGACCATAATCAACCGCGGCTGGAACGGATTTTTAGCCGAGTTCCTGCCGAGGGTAACGGGACGTCCCCTGGAGAAAATCGATGCCACCCAGAAGAAGCTCCTAAATATATACATGGAGCATGTAAAAATATGGAGCGACAAAGGCGTTCCGGTGATGTCGGGCGCAACCACCTGCGACCCCACCATGATCCTCTCGCTGTCCAGGACGCTCAACCAGTTCACGCTGGACCTCTACAGGCAGCCGGACAAGATGCAGGCGGTGATGGACGCCATGGTGGATGACCTGATCCGGAACGTGCTGGACGACACCGCCGCCACGGGCCTGAAGTATGTATTCTTTCCCCTTGAGCGCGGATCGGGTAGTTTCTACCCGCTCAGGATATTTGAAAGGTTCGGCTTCCCTTACATCAAGAAGATGGCCGATGCATTCGCTGCTGCAGGATTGATCAGCATCCTTCATTTCGATACCGACTGGACGCTTAACCTGCCCTACCTCAAGGATCTGCCGCGGGGCAAATGCGTCTGCGAACTGGACAGCACGACCGATATATTTAAGGCGAAGGAGATACTGAAAGGCCATATGTGTATCATGGGTGACGTGCCGGCATCCCTGCTCGCGCTCGGCACGGAAGAAGAAGTAGTCAGTTATTGCAGTAAGTTATGCGAAGTCGTGGGCAGGGACGGCGGCTTTATTATGAGCACGGGTTGCGAGTGCCCCATCGACGCCAGGTTCGAAAATGTGAAAGCGATGCTGGAAACCGCCCGCAGCCATATCTATCCCGATCATTGTAACAACGCGACCGCGTGATATATAATCCTGCAAAGGAGGTACAAGAGCTATGTATGAATCAGCCCCGGACGCCGGCATGATGGCTTTCTGGATCATCTTCGGCATCGCCTGCTATATCTACCTGGCTGTCTGCCTGCAGACAATTGCCAGGAAAACCAATACGCCTAACGGCTGGCTGGCCTGGATACCCATCGCCAATATATATCTGATGTGTGTGATCGCGGGCAAGGCCTGGTGGTGGCTGCTGCTCTGCCTTATCCCCTACGTCAACATCATCTTCATTGTCATACTGTGGTGGAAAATCGCCGAGGCCAGGGGCAAGCCGGGTTGGTGGGGACTGCTGTTCCTGGTGCCCGTTGTGAACCTGGTTATCATCGGAATCATCGCCTTTTCCGATTAAGAGACACGGTACCTATGGCTGAGTATGGATTCGGGCCGGCTGCGAAGGGCGAAAAGCTGGTCTTCGGTTCGCAACGGCCCGGAAACCCCGGTAAGTTCATCCACCGGGACGTGGTGGACGACTGGATTACTTTCATTAAAGAGCAGGGCATCCGGCGCATCGTCTGCCTGCTGCCCGAAGAAGAGCTCAAATACTATCCGGTGGAAGGGGGACTGCTGGGCCTTTACGCGGAGGCCTTCAAGCCGGACAACGTGCTGTGGGCGCCCACTCCCGATATGCAGCTTCCAACCGCCGAGGCGCTGCGCCACATAATGTATTTTCTTTACAACTCGATGGAGAGGGGCGAGAAGACGCTCGTGCATTGCTCGGCCGGACAGGGCCGGACCGGCCTGGTGCTGGCAGCCTGGCTGATCTTCCATGACCGCGTTTCCGAACGCAAGGCCATCCGGATGGTGGAGGAGCAGAACCGCAATCCAAAAGAAGCCGTGCGCCGGGGCAAGGTCACGGAAGACGAGATGATGGCGCTGCTGGCTGTGGCCAGGGAACTTAACACGCCTTCCTGAATCCCGGTTTCGGGCGCACCTAAAGGTACGCCCCTACTGAAGAATAGCGTAGGGGCGGGTTTTCAAACCCGCCCGAGGCGACTGCACCTGAAGATACGCCCCTGCATACGTGGCTACGCTTCGAATTCCCGCCTGTACTTTTCCCATACAGCGCCGGCCTTGAAGGCCTCGATGCAGGCGCGCATGACATCGTACTGGGCCAGGTTGCTCTCCATAATTGCCGTGATCACCTTTATCCAGTCTTCGGAGGGTGAGATCTCGTCTGCGCTCTTTTCGTATCGCTTGAGGAAACGGTCGAATTTGTCCTGCAGGCGCAGCTCACGCACCTTCTTACGGTAAAGGATCGAATCTTTCTTGAGTATATCCTCGATCTCCGCCTGCCAGAGGGGCCGTCCCGTCACAACCGGCTGCGTCCTCTCATCCGCAGCGAAGTAGATATAGCGCGGGAACCGGTAGCGCGTCAGCAGCATGTCCCAGGACAGCTTGATTCTGTTCTCCTTCTCCATGTTGATCAGCGCCGGCAGTATTTTTTTATAGATGAGCGTTTCCTTGTCGTTGCCGGATACGTCGTGGGCGAAATGGGCGATCAGTTCCGTGAGGCGCACCTTATCGGAGTTAAGCTTGGACATGAATCTGATGATCTTGTCTTCCATGGCGGTCACCTCCTTATCAAACGTTCCGTGCAGAGGTCCTGCCTTAATTTTAGCAAATTTTGGACACAAATCGTCAAAAAGCTTTACAATACGGCTTTGTTGGCAAGGGAGGTAATCCATTGCAGAAATTCGAGATTCTAAAGCAGGGTAAAGCCGGCGGCGAGGGCGTCATCATGAAGTACCGCACTCACCGCGGTACGGATATCTACTGCCTGGGCGCGCCGCTGTTCTATGACTCGGGCGGTGACTGGAGCCTCGGACCGAGCTGGTGCTACTTGGTGACCGGCGACAAGCCCACTCTGATCGATACGGGGCAGTTCGATAAGTTCGATGTGCTGACCGATCTGCTCGGTCAGGCCGGTTTCGCTGTAAAGGATATTAAACGCGTCATCATCTCTCACGGACATGAGGACCACGACGGCAACCTGCCCGAGATGTTGGCCGGCGGCGGCGCCGAGCTGTGGGCGCATTTTGCTTTCGAAAACATGGCAGCCTATCACGAGGATATAAACGACGGCGCCGCCCATCCGGATTTTCCCGGGTCCTGCCGCACCTGTCTGATGCCGGATAAGTTCAATATTGCCTGCCGCCCCTATCACCGCAAGCGCAGCAACATAAAGGTTACACATCGTATCAGGGAAGGGGAGCCCTCGCCCGACAGCCGTTTCCGCTTCCTGCTCACGCCGGGACATTCGCCGGATTCCCTCTGCGCCATCTTCGAGGACGAGGTGGTCTTCAGCGGCGACACCCTGCTGGCATCCATCACGCCGCATCCCTCACTCGTGCTGGAGTATTACTGCAACAGGCGTATTCTCCCCGAAGGATATGGCGATGGTAACAGCGCCTACGGTTTAATGGCCTATATACGGTCGCTGGATAAGTTGCAGAAGCAGTGCGCGGATACCGAACTGCTCCTGCCCGGCCACCGCCTGTACGAAAGGGGCGAGCCCCACTATTTAAAGCCGGCCGAGCGCGCCGCCGAGATACTGCGTTTCCACGGCGAGCGCGGCGGCAACATCCTGAGGATACTGGACGGCCGCGTTCTCGATCTCGATGAGATATCAATCGAGCTTTTCGAGCCCCGCCTGCGCAAAGGCTTCGGCAAATATCTATCACATCGCGAGGTCATGAGCCACCTGGAGCTGCTGGCCCTGCACGGCGATATCGCCTGGGCTGGCGGCGGCCCCGAATTCAAATCAAGAACGACAGGCAGCGAGAACTATAAAGAGTTCTTTCAGCAATTTGTCTAGCTCTTTATTGCGAGCCCGCAAGGGGAGTATAACGAGGGATGCAATCCCTCTTAAATAGAAACTCACCCCCTTTCTGAGAGAGGGGGCAGGGGGAGAGGACAAAAAATGATAATAATTACCGCCACCATGCGCGCCAAACAGGGCCAGGGAGACGAAATGGCCGGGGTCATCCGGAGCTTCGCGCCCAAATTCCTCAAAGACCCGGGCTGCATCGATTACAGCGTCCACAGGCGCGCCGACAACCGCGATATCTTCTTTTTCTACGAGAAGTATGAAGACAATGAGGCGCTGACCTTCCATACGTCAGCGCCCCATTTCAAGGACATGTTCAGGGCGATCAAGCCTTACCTCGAAGGGCAGGCCGAGATCGCCATGTACGAGAAAATCTAAACCGCTCCCCGGTTTATGAGCTGACCGCCGCGATCGCTCCGCCGATCAACACGCCCAGCAGCACGATGATGATGATGGGTATGATGGCAGCCACGATGACCGTGCCGATAGACCTGCCGGTGGTGAAATCGCAGGCCTGCCTGACCGCTATCACGGCCGCTATGATCGTCCATATCCAGGTCACGAAGGGGATAATAGGGCCGATGAAGGGAATGAAGCTGAATATGTTGAGCACGCCCGGCGAGTAAGCAAAGCCCAGTACCCGCAGCAGTTCTCCCAGGGTGGACTTGGTGTTGGGCCCCTTGAAGATGGATGTGCCCAGCCAGAAGCAGAGAAGGGAGAAGATAAACCAGGCTATTAACGATCCGATGATGCCGGTAGCCAGCCCGATGAAGAAGCCGGACACGGTCTCACTTCCCTTCATGGCTGCGGAGATGCCTGATCCGATGCCCGAGCAGACGCTGACCAGCACGACCACCAGCAACGCCTGACCGGTCGCGGTGGAATCGGACTCAACCTCCTCGTAAAGCTGCGACTCCAGCTTGGCCGCGCGTAACATTCTCTGCAATAACGGTCCTGATGCCATAATCAACCTCCTATTTTTGTTCGGTGGCATATTATAACAGGCATGGCTAAGGCGTGACATTCAGCTTGCATCATCCTCGTTTAACAGAGGATTTATCCGCCGTCGGCCACCCTTGTCCGAGCCTCCGCGATCAGTCGATCGATATCACCCGGAGCTATTTCTTTTTTTGTTCTCAGGAACAGCAGCACCACCTGCTTGACCGGCCTGCCCGTCGCCTCCTGCGCCATCAGGGCGTAAAGGCCCGCCTGCAGTTCGTAGATGTTCCTCTTCTCCAGCAGCTCATCCTCGTTATCGATGGCATCGGTCTTATAGTCGGCAATGACCAGGCCGTCCTCCTCCTCAAAGATAATGTCCATGATTCCTTCCAGCAGCCTGCCGTCGACCGCTGCGCTTATGAAGACCTCGCGGTGGTAATTGCCGGACGCCACAGCGCGCCTTACGATGTCCGATTGCAGGCCGTTACCGGCCATTTTAGCCACCTCCTGCCAGCGGTCGGCGATGCCCTCCGCGGCAGCTTGCGCCCTGCTGAAATCCTGCATACCAGCGCCAGTGGACAGGTCGATGCTCTGCAGCACGCTGTGTACGGCGCGGCCAAGGCTGCTGCCTCCCCGCCCGGTGCGGTAATAGACCTCCCCGCCCTCGGCCTCCTCCTTGGCCATCTTCACCAGGTCGGTTACAGCTACGGCCGCCGGCCTGGATGATTGCGCCAGAACGAGCGCGCGCCGTTCCTTCCACCTATCCAATTCGGGCTCGCTATCATCCTTTTCACCGGCAACGGCTTCGGCGTCCGGGCGAAAAGGCGTCACGCTGGAAAGGTCGATCTCCCCCCACAGGTCCGCAGCGCCCTCGCAGTGTCCCAGAATTGCGGCCGCATCGGTCTTTTCCGACGAGTGATAAAGGCTGAGCACGAGGTGGTCGCGCGCGCGTGTGGCGGCAACATATTTGAGCCTCACACGCTCGGCTTCCTCAGCCCCACTCTCGATGTCCTTGAGCCCGTCATAGCCTGACGTCTTGAACTCGCCGGCGCCGCTGCCCAGGCGGACCTCGCAGCCCCCGGACCTGTCGAAGATCACGCTGGAGAAACGAGCGCTGGGGCGGTCGCCCAGGCCGAGCATAATCACTATGGGGAACTCCAGCCCCTTGGCGGCGTGGACGGTCATGATGCGCACTGCGTCCTCGTCCGCCTCCGGCACGGGCGCCTCCTCCATGCGCGACCCCTCCTCCGCGCGCCGGTCCATCCAGTCTAAAAATCCGCGCAGCGAACTGCCCTCCACCCTCGCATAGGCCCGCGCCAGGTCGACCATGGCCTGAAGGCGGCGCAGCTTCTCGCGCGGTCTGGACCGCCCGTAGGCGGATTGCGATAAGCGCCTGTTCGCAATAAAAATCTCGATCAGCCGGTCGGCCTGCAGCCAGCTGCGTCTGGTGTGAAAACTCTGCAGCGTGGCCAGCGCCTCCCTCACGATCCCTTCGCCCCGGCCGGGATCGATATAATCGAGTCTGCCGCCGCCCTCGACCCACAGCAGCAGGTCCTCATCGCTGCAGGCGAAGGCCGATGAGCGCAGGGCGCCCACCAGCGCCACCTGGTCGGCGGGCGAGTCGATGGCCCGCAGGCAATTGAGCAGCTCTTTTACATCCTGCGTGCCCAGTATGAAGGACTCGCTCTCAATGCGGTAGGGGACCCGCGCCTCCGCAAGCTGGCGCTCGAGCGCCGCCAGGCCGGTGCGCGATGGCATCAGGATGCAGACGTCCCGGAATTCAGCGTCCCGCAGCGCGCCGTCCGTCCCCCTGACCTGCCAGCCCCCTATCCGGATATGCTGCAGCAGCTGCGCCACCTCTTGTGCTTCCCGGCGCCTAACGGTAGCCCTCTCGTTTTCAACGTAGCCGCCGATATATTTCACGCAGCCCGTCAGCTGCGATTCCGGTGGCAGCTCGGCATGCTCCAGCTTCATATAGGGCGGCTGCACATCCTCACGGCCGACCATCCACCTCTGGAAAACATGGTTGACCCACATAATAATAGTCTGCTGCGACCGGAAGTTGTGCGTCAACGGCGCGCTGCCGGCCGCCATCAGTCCGCGCACCGTGTCCACCGTGGCTATATCGGCCCTGCGGAAGCGGTAGATAGATTGCTTGGGATCTCCCACAACAAAGAGCCTGCCCGGGAGCGGGCTGAGCTTTGACCAGTCGCGCTCGGCCAGGTCGCGGCCGTCGTCCGCAGGCCCGGAGGCCAGGTAGAAGGCTATCTCGGCCTGGATGGGATCGGTGTCCTGGAATTCGTCGATCAGTATCCGGCTGTATTTAAGCTGGAAATGCTTTCTCACGGACGCGTTATCGCGCAGAGTATCGCGCGCCCACACCAGCAGGTCGTGAAACTCAGCCACGCCGCCTGCGCGCCTCTCGTCAGCGTAGGCGAGCACCGCCAGGCGCAGCTTCTCGAGAAGGACGGCCAGCCCGGCCTGTTTGACTGACTCGATCTCAAATAGTCGGGCCTCCTCCAGGTCGCCCAGCAGGGCTTTGAGCTCGCTGCAGGCGTTGTCGCCGGACGGCAGGTCGCCCCAATTCTTCTTAACGCCCCGGGCCTGTTTGAGCTTGCCGCCCCTGGCCAGCGCCATCAGGGCGTAATCATCGGAAGGCTGCATGGCGGAAAGCGCGGCGCCCAGGCTGAGGACGCCCTGCATGTGCTGATAGAGGTTGTCCGATTCGTCCAGGCAGAGGCTGCACAGTTTCTGCATCAGCGGAAGGGATTCGACCACTTTCGCCACCGCCCGGCGCGGCGGCGCCGGGGGGATGTCGAAGGGTTGGCCGATGCGGTCGTAGTTGCTTTGCAGAGCTATTGCGGCGGCGCGCAGGTGGCCTGTTTTCAATCCCAGTTTGATCAATCTGAGCAGCTCGAGGGCGGTATCACCTGTAAGCAATTCACCGTGCAGCCACGATTGCCATTTATCCTCGAAACGGATGTCGGCCTCGATGGGCTCGGCGATGCGGAAGTTTGGCGGCAACCCCGCCTCCAGCGGACGCTCACGCAGCAAAGAGGCGGCGAAGCTGTGCAATGTCTGGATGCTGGCGCCGTCCATATCGGCGGCGGCCTCCCGGCAGCGCCGTTTCTCTTCCTCGGGGGCGCCGGGTGAGAAGGCATACTCTTCCAGGCCGCGCCTGACACGGTCGCGCAGCTCGGCTGCCGCCATCTCGGTAAAGGTGATGGCGGCCAGGCGGTCGATGGTGGTCACGCCCTGCCTGATCAGGTTGACGATGCGCGAGACCATCTCGGTGGTTTTCCCCGTGCCTGCGCCGGCCTCGACGAAGAGGCCTTCCTGCAGGTTTTCAGATATCCTGCGGCGGGAAGCGTGGTCGGCCGTAAGCGGCAGGTTGTTCATGTATTCAAATGCCCTTCGATATCCTGCATGCGCAGGTAACGCTGCAGCGCGGGGTCGCCGGACTTCCTCTCCCACTGTATATGGCGATCTGAATGGCAAACGCGTTTGAAATCGCACCATGCGCAGCTTCCGAAGTCCTCGTTTTC
>Ga0172369_10008709_pt1 | contig 11442 bp, 8 predicted proteins | sample LakKiv25m_FD_114539 | JGI IMG/M metagenome (GOLD analysis project Ga0172369, IMG submission 114539) | Freshwater microbial communities from Kabuno Bay, South-Kivu, Congo - kab_022012_11.25m | ecosystem: Environmental > Aquatic > Freshwater > Lake | place: Democratic Republic of the Congo... | reverse complement strand
GCGCTCGACGCGACGCAGACCACCGCCTCGGGCAACGACAACAAGGCGAACTGGTGCATGCCCGAGGAGACCGCGACGTATGGCGAGTCGGGCAGCAAAAACCACGGCAGCCCGGGCGAGGTCAACCCGAAGTGCAAGGAGCCGCCGGACGTCGACAAGGACGGCGTGTGGGACTTCGACGACAACTGCGTGACCGTGCCGAATCCGGACCAGGACGACAAGGACGGCGACGGCCTCGGCGACCTCTGCGACAACTGCCCGAGCGTGCCGAACAAGGACCAGAAGAACAGCGACAACGACGCGATGGGCGACGCGTGCGACCAGGCCGTGTGCGGCGACGGCGAGCTCGATCTCGGCGAGCAGTGCGACGACGGCAACCAGTTCGACGGCGACGGCTGCGCGCCCGACTGCAAGTTCTCCGCGGTCACGGGCGGCAAGATCGTCATCACCGAGGTCTTCGCACACACCGACTACTACGACGACTCGACCGCCCAGTGGATCGAGGTGAAGAACATCACGAAGCAGGATCTGTCGCTGAAGAACTGGAAACTGTCGCTGCTCAAGGGCGGCGAGTTCACGTTCGTCGATCCGGCGCCGACGGTGCCGGCGGGCTCCTTCTTCGTGCTGGGTCTCTCGAAGGACAAGTCGCTCAACGGCAACGTGCCGGTCGACTTCGTGCTCACGGGGATCAAGCTCGACCTGTCCGGCGATCAGATCACGCTGCTCGACCAGGACGGCAAGGCCGTCTCCGACATCTTGAAGTATGGCGCGGGTGGCACGACGCCGCCGGTCGAGACGGGCAAGTCGCTGCAGCTCGATCCCAATCATGTCTCTTCGGTCGACAACGACAAGGTCATCTTCTGGTGTGCCGGCACCACGCTGCTCAACCCCGCCGATCCCGGCGACATCGACACGGGCACGCCGGGCAAGGACAACACGAGCTGCGCGCCGCCGGGCGGTGACGTCGACGGGGACGGCGTCCTCAACGAGGTCGACAACTGCAAGTACACGCCCAACGCCGACCAGAAGGACACGGACGGCGATGGCGTGGGCGACGTGTGCGACACGTGCTTGAAGATCCCGAACGTCGACCAGACCGAGATCGACGGCGACGGCCTCGGCGACGTGTGCGACAACTGCCCGTCGGTGCCTAACCCCGATCAGATCGACCTCGATCAGAACGGCTTCGGCGACGCGTGCGACTCGAAGAACTGCGGCGACACCAACCTCGACCCCTACGAGACGTGCGACGACGGCAACAAGGTGCCGGGCGACGGGTGCTCGGCCTCGTGCCAGGAGGAGAAGTTCCAGCCGGGCTGGATCGTCATCACCGAGATCATGAAGGACCCAGCCGCCGTCGACGACAGCCTCGGTGAGTGGTTCGAGCTCTACAACGCGTCGACCATCAACGTGGACATCAACGGCTGGAAGATAAAGGACAAGGGCACCAACCTGCACACGATCAACTCGCCCAAACCGCTCATACTCACGCCCGGCGCGTTCTTCGTGCTCGGCGTCAACGCGAACAAGGGGGCCAACGGCGGCGCGGACGTGCAGTACCAGTACGACAACTTCACGCTCGCCAACGGCGCCGACGCAGTCATCCTCGAGTGGAGCGGCGTCACGATCGACGAGGTTGCTTACGACGGGATCAACTTCCCGTCATCGGCGGGCAAGGCCCTCGCGCTCACCGCGGAGAAGGTCGCGCTCGGCGGATCGATCGACAACGATCAAGGCACGAACTGGTGCGGCGCGAGCGAGGCCTTCGGCGCGGGCGACTTCGGCACGCCGGGCAAGATGAACGCCAGCTGCAAGGGCGGGCCGGTGTGCGGTAACAACGCGGTCGAGGCCGGTGAAGAGTGCGACGACGGCAACGTGAAGGCGGGAGACGGCTGCGACGACAAGTGCAAGAAGGAGGTCCAGCAAACGACGGGCGGCATCGTGATCACCGAGATCATGGTCAATCCCGACGCCGCGCCTGACACCTACGGAGAGTGGTTCGAGATCTACAACGCCTCGAACGCGGCCATCGACATCAACGGCTTCAAGCTCAAGGACTACAAAAGCGACCTGCACGTGATCCAGAACGGCGCGCAGCTGCTCGTGCAACCGGGGCAGTACGTGACGCTCGTGCGCAAGTCGAGCACGGACGTCAACAACGGGGTCGTCGGCACCTACGGCTGGGGCGATGCGTCCAAGGTCGGCGCGGGTCCCTTCGCCCTCGACAACGACGCCGACGCGATCTGCATCTTCGACACGGCCGACCTCCAGATCGACTGCATCGCTTACAACCCGCTGTACAACTACGGCATCGGCACGTCGATGATGCTGATGCCCAACTGCCTCGACGCCAAGCAGAACGACGACGCGGCCTGCTGGTTCGGCGCGAGCGATGCGTGCCCGTACGGCAACATCGATCCGGCGACGAGCACGTTCAAGAAGGGACCGTCTACCGGAAAGCCCGACCGTGGGACGCCCGGCGCGGAGAACCTCTGTAGCAAGTAGCGGGGTGCCGAAACGCCTCAGGGCCTGACAACGTCGATGGCCATCTCGAAGCGGTTGAAGGGCGGCATCACATAGGCGCCGGCGACTCGCTCCCGCGCGAGCGCGAGGAACTCCCGAGCGATCCGCACACCCTCCTCTGGCCCGCGATCGCCAGCGGCCCGCATGCGATCACGCACCGCCTTCGGGATGCGCATGCCGGGCACCTCGTTGTGGATGAACTCAGCGTGTCGCGCGTTGCGGAGCGGGAGCACTCCGACCAGGATCGGGATGGCCGGCTTCGTGTTGTCGAGGAAGCGATCGAGATCCGCCACGTCGTACAGCGGCTGCGTCATCGCGAACTGCGCCCCTGCGTCGAGCTTGCGGGCGAAGCGATCGAGCTCGGACGCCAGATCCTCGGCGGTGGGATTGACCGCGCAGGCGATGCGGAAATCCGTGCGGTACTTGAGCGGCTTGCCCGCGAGATCCTGGCCGCCGTTGAGGCGCGCGAGCAGGCCGACGAGACCGATGGAGTCGATCTCGAAGACGCCCCTCGCGTTGGGGTAGTCGCCCATCGTCGGAGGGTCGCCCGTCACGCACAGGATGTGGCGGATGTCGAGCGCGTGCGCGCCCATGCACTCGCTCTGCAAGGCTAGCACGTTGCGATCACGGCACGAGACGTGAAGGATGACGTCGATGTCGACCTGGCGCTGGATGCCGACCGCGAGCGCGAGGGGGGACATGCGCGCGGTGGCGAGCGGTGAGTCCGCGATGTTGATGGCGTCGATGCCTGCCTGCTTGCATGCGACGGCGCCCGCGATGAGCGCGGATGGATTGACACCGCGCGGCGGGTCTAGCTCGACCGACACGACGAACGCTCGACGCGTGAGCTTGTCTTGCAGTTGGGACGCGACAGGCGCGGGCGTGGAGCGCTCGGCCTCGAGCTCGACGAACGCGCGCGCCTGTGTGACGCGAGCCGGTGCGCGGTTGCCGATGGCGGTGCGGATCGCCCGCACGTGCAAGGGCTTCGTGCCGCAGCAGCCGCCGATGATGCGCACGCCGATCGTGGCCATGCGCAACGCCCACTCGGCGAGGTAGTCCTCGCTCGTGACATAGACGTAGCGGCCGCCGACGAGGCGCGGCAGGCCCGCGTTGGGCTGCACGCACAAGCGTACGTCCGGCACGCTCAGCATGCGCTCGACCACCTCCTCGAGCCCCTGGGGTCCCACGGAGCAGTTCGCACCGACGAGATCCGCGCCCGCGTCCGTCAATCGCCTCACGACCTCGACGGGCTTGTGACCGAGCAGCGTCTTGCCCTCGTCGGTAAACGTCGTCATCGCGATTACGGCCGCGTCGGGCACGATCGCGCGCACGGCGTCGAGCGCGACGAGGCACTCCCGCAGATCGCCGAAGGTCTCGAGGATGAGGAGGTCCGGGTCGGCGTCGGCGAGCGCATGGATCTGCTCCACGAAGGCGTCGCGTGCGTCGTCCTCGCTCACGCGACCGATCGGCACGAGCGGGCGTCCGATCGGGCCCATCGACGCGGCGACGAGCGGGCGGGACTGCGGCGGACGAGCGTTCGCGCACTCGCGCGCGAGCCTCACGCCGGCCGCGTTGATCTCGGCGACGCGCGCCTCGAAGCCGCTCTTCTCGAGGCGGTAACGGTTCGCGCCGAACGTGTTCGTCTCGATGAGATCGGCGCCCGCGTCGACGTAGCTGCGGTGGATGCGACGCACGATGTCCGGACGCGTGAGGTTCAGCGCGTCGAAGCTCTGCTCGAACGGGACACCCTGCGCGTAGATCTCCGTGCCCATGGCCCCGTCGGCGACGAGCACGCGCGCATCGACGAGATCACGGATCTGCTGGCGTGACCACATGGGCCCTCCTTGACGCGTGAGAGGCTGACACGCCGGCGTGTCAGGCCGCAACACGCCGAGCGTTCAAGCCCGCCATCCGGCGACGATCGAGGTGAGACCCGAGAGGTCGTCGAGCAGCACATCGGGTCGCGCGGCGAGCAGGCGCTCGATCGCGAGGAAGCCACCCCGCACGCCGACGGTGCGCATTCCGGCCGCACGGCCCGCGTCGATATCCTGAGGCCCATCGCCCACCATCGCGCAGCGACGCGGATCCGCGCCGAGCCGCTCGGCGACGACGAGCAGCGGCCTCGGGTGCGGCTTCTTTTCGGGCAGGTCGCCGCCCGCGATCGTACAGGCAAAACGCCGCACGGCGCCGAGGCCCGCGAGCACCGCGTCCGTCGTCCGGCGCGGCTTGTTCGTGCACAGCGCGATCGGCATCGGGGCGAGCGCGTCGAGCGCGTCGAGCGCGTGCGGCATCCACGTCGTGTGTTGCACCGGGTGCGCCACGTAGTGGTCGAGAAACGCCGCGAAGAGCCGATCCACGTCCGGGTGCGTCTCCTCGAGACCCGCGGCGCGCGCGCACAGCGTCCGACCGCCGTCGCCGACGAGCGGGAGGATCTCCGCCGCCGGGCGCACCAGCCGGCCGCTCGACTCGAGCGCGTGGTTGACCGCCACGACGATGTCGCCGCGCGAGTCGATGAGCGTGCCGTCGAGATCGAAGACGACGGCGTCGATGCGCATGCGGAGCCCCCTGCGAGCGGATGCGGCCTAGCGATGGAACCAGGTCGTGGGATCGATCGCGCGGCCGTTCTGGCGGATCTCGAAGTACAGGTAGCGGCCCTTGAGCGAGCCGCTCTGGCCCACGTCGGCGATCACCTCGCGCCCTTTGACGAGATCACCCTCCTTGACCTTCACGTTCTCGAGGTGCGCGTACACTGTGTGCCACCCACGCGTGTGATCGAGGATGATCGTGTCGCCGTATCCAGTCAGCCATCCAGAGAACGCGACGCGCCCCCAGAACACCGAACGCACAGGGTTTGCGCCGCCGCGGCGCGGACGGATGTCCAGGCCGCGGTGAAGCGTGAGCGTGCCGAATTTCGGGTGCTTGACCGGTCCAAACCCACGCTCGACCTTCGCCATGTTGACCGGCGACATGAGGTGGCCCTGGTTCATCGCGAAGGTGTATTGCTTCTCGCGCCATTCCTTCATCGTCGCGATGCGACGCTCGAGCGCGGCGTCGGCGGCCTCCTGGTCCTTGCGGGCGCTGTCGTGGAAACGCGGATCGTCCTCGATCTTGGCGACGACGGCTTCCTTCTCTTTGCGCTCGCGCTCGAGCTCTTGCTTGCGATCTTCGAGCTTGCGTGTCGTCTCCTCTAGGCGTTGCACAAGGCCATCCCGCGCCTCGGTCAGCGCGCCAAAATGCCCGCGTTCCTGCGTGTAGTCGGTCATGCGGTGGCGATCCGCTTCGAGCAGCTTGCGCAACAGCCGATCCTTGACGACCGAGGCCCTGAAGTCCTGCTTCGACACGATGAAGCGCAGTCCCGGCAACGACGAGATACGCAAGATCGCACGCAGCCGAGACCGCACGGCGCTTCGCATGCGAGCGACCTTCGTCTCGGCGTCCGCACGTCGCGACTCTGCCCCGGCGAGCGACTGTTTCGCCTCTTCCTTCTCCGCGCTGAGCCGCAGCAGATCGGCGTCCGCGCGTCCGAGATCGCGATCGATCGTGTCGAGCGCATCGAGCAGGCCGAGCTCGCGCTTGAGCGTGTCGGAGTAGCGTTCAATGGGAGCCGGATCGGGCTCTGGATTCGCGAGCGCGTGCAGCGCAACCCCGCTCATCGCAAGCGCGACGAGCGGCGCGACGAAGCGGCGTCGCGGCGAGATCATGTGCGAAGGTACCGGCCGATGCTGACCGCGGAGCCGAGCACGCCGAGGATGGGGCCGCCGAGAAGGAGCCACAGGATCATGCTCGGTGGCATGAGCGACCACGACACGTTGAGCAGGTAGACCTCGTGGACGAGGCCGCGCAGCTCGACATGCAGCAAGGCGAGGAAGGCCATCGCTAGCAGTGCGCCGAGCAGGCCCTGTGCGGCGCCGCCGATGTAAAAGGGCGCCCGGATGAACGCGTCGGTCGCGCCGACGATACGCAGGATCTCGATCTCCTCGCGGCGCGCGTAGACGGCAAGCCGAATCGTCGAGAACACGAAGAAGAGCGCACCGGCGAGCAGCGCGATCGACAGAACCGTGCCTACCGTGCGCGAGATCTCGACCACCGCAAAAAGCAGGCGCAGCTTCTCAGCGCCAAAACTCACGTCATCGACGTTCTGCACGGCCTCGATCGTGCGCGCCCAGCTCACGAGTTCCTCGACGTCTGCGCGGCCTTGCAGCTTCGTGTCGAGCTCCGCCTCGATGACGGCCTGCCCCGGGATCGCCTCTTCGTCGAGGCCTTCGAGCAGCGTCGGATCGAGCAGCGCCTTGTTGCGCGCGCGATCCATGTCGGGCGTGAGCACGCGCACGTCATGGACGCCTTGGCGCTGGCGCACGAGCTTCTCGGCGACCGCCACGTCTTCGCTCGACGCCGCGTCCTTGATGTAGATGTTGACGCTCAGCGACTGGCCGAGCTCGCCGATGAGGCGCGACGCGTTGAAGAAGACCATCGCGAAGAGACCGACGAGCACGAGCGCGATCGCGACGGTCAGCACGGACACGGCCGTAAGCCACGGTGCGGTACGGGCCGTGCGTGCTGCCTCGCGCGCGAAGTAGTCGAGAGGCCCCGACTTCACGGCTCGCCTCCGCTGCTGAACGTGCTCATGCGCGAGCCAGTCACGTTTGGGATCGGTCCCGTCGGCGGTCGCCCCGTGTCGACGCGCGGCCGGTCTTCGACAAGGAAGCCGCGGTTGAGCGTCTGCGTGCGCAGGCCATAGCGATCGAGCAGGCTGCGATCGTGCGTCGCGAGCAGAATTGACGTGCCCTTGCGGTTCGCTTCGAGCAGTAGCCCCATGATCTCGACGCTCAGGTCCGCGTCCAGGTTGCCCGTTGGTTCGTCGGCGATAAGGATGGCGGGCTCATTGACGAGCGCGCGGGCGACCGCGACGCGCTGTTGCTCACCGGCGGAGATGTCGGACGGCAAGTGCGACGCGCGGTTGTCGAGGCCGACGGACTCGAGAATCGCCATCACGCGGCGTTCAACCTCGCGACGCGGGATGCCGAGGATCTCGAGCGCCACGGCGACATTTTCGTGGACCGTTCGCGATCGGATGAGCTTGAAGTCCTGAAACACGACGCCGATGTTGCGGCGCAGGAACGGGATCGAGCCGTCGCGCAGCACATGCACGTTGCGGCCACCGATGAGGATCTGACCGTCGGTCACGCGCTCCATCACGAGCAGCAACTTGATGAGCGTGGTCTTGCCGGCGCCCGACGGGCCCGTGAGGAAGACGAATTCGCCCTCCCGGATGCGCATGTTGATGTCGACGAGGGCGTCGACGCCGTTCGGGTAGCGTTTGTGGACGTGGTAGAGCTGGATCACGCGATTGGGGCGGCCGGCTAGGCGCGTGCGGCGCGGATGCTAAGGACCGGACGGCAGGCTAGCACGGCCGGAAGTCGTCAACAAGCCGGGCGTTTTCGAGGATTTGCGGCGGCCAACGCCGCGGTGCCGCTTCGCTTTCTTGCCGCTTGCTTGACTTCGGCGCCGAACGGCCTACCTTCCCGGCCAACTTCGGGGAGGCCCGGCGGGTTGGTACGAGTGGTTCGTCCCGCGCCGCGCGCCTCGCCAGCGGGTCGGTGCAACGCACAGGGCGCCCGCGCACTCCCTGGGAGGCATTATGAATCGGAAGATTACCGCAGCACTCGCGGCCCTCGCGGTCACCGTCACGGGTGGCGCGGCGTTCGCGACGCAGACCCGCACGAACTCGCTCGGCGGAGGAGAAAAGGAATTCACTGTCCGCGACGAGGCCAACGTTGGCCATCTGCCGCAGCTCCTCGTCGACCATGGCAACAAGGTCTTCACGGACGCGTCGGTGGGTGGGTCCTATGGCACGATGCACATCAACTACAAGCTGAGCGACACCTCGGTGATCCAACTCTACGGGGCGTCCGGTCTGAAGAACTCCTTCGGGATTCCTGGGAAGGCCGCGCTGAGTGGAAAAGGCACGGGGACGCTGACTGGCGTCTCGGTGCAGGACACGGGGGTTGGATATTCTCCAGCCGGCTTGGCGGACCCCACCAACCATGAACTCGGCATCGGGTTTGCCACGAAGTTCGGTGCGGCAGCCCGGTTCGGCGGTAACCTCAACTTCTATGGCAATACAAAGCAAGGTGACGACAATAACAAGAACAACAACTCGTTTTACCGCCTGGGCCTCGGCATCGGTTTCGACCTGAGCGAGAAAAATAGTCTCGACTTCGGTCTCGGTGTAGGCTTCGGATTCATCCAGCAAATGGATGGAACGGATGAGAAGTACAATCACGACGGCACCTTGACCTTTGACTTGCTGGGTAAGGGTGAATTTGAGGTCCACACCATCGCGAAGATCGTGCCATTCCTGGCCATTGGGTACCGGAACTGGGGAGTGAAGAACATCAAGAGCGGAGAGGGAACGGACAAGGGATCGGTGAGCCGGATTTCCGTCGCGCTCGGTTCCGATCTTGCGATCACGCCCTCTGAGGGGATCCTCATCCAGCCCGGAGTCGGTCTCATGTACCTCACGAGTTCCGCGACCGGGCCCGACAGCACGAAGGTCGAGGACTCTAACGCGATAATTTTCCCCTACTATGGATTCGCGGCCGAGGGGAAGGTTTTCGACTGGCTCGTGCTGCGCCTAGGTGCCAAGCAAATCGTATCCAAGATCAGCACGAACAAGACGGACAAGCAGACGCAAGCACAGCAGTCCATGGTGGACTACATCTTGACGACCGGCTTCGGCATCAAGGCCGGCTCGTGGACCATTGACCTGAACGTGAATCCGCTTTGGTTCAACAACGGCCCGTACCTGATTTCTGGCGCCGGGACCGGGACGCCGGCCGTAGCGGCGGACAAGAATGCAGGAACTCCCGCGGTCCCCGCGACGTTCTTCGCAACGGACGTAGCGATCAAGCTGGCTTGGTAACACAAACCTGAGCAACGTCCCGCAGCGGGGGTCGCCTTCGGGCCGCCCCCGCTTGCTTTTTGGGCCCCGATCCTGCGACAAACCGCGCCCCGACGCGATGGAGGACAGGCAGATGCTGAGCACCGGTGACTTCAAGAAGGGCAAGGTCTTCGAGGATGAGGGCGTGCCGTGGCAGATCCTCGACGTCACGACGCAATCGCCGTCGGCGCGCGGTGCGGCGACGCTCGTCAAGGCGAAGTGCCGCAACATCCTGACCGGACAGGTGCTGCTCAAGACCTACAAATCGGGCGAGAAGTTCAAGGAGCCCGACATCGAGATGCGCAACGCGCAGTACCTGTACCGGGAGGGAGACGGGTTCCTCTTCATGGATCAGGAGAGCTATGACCAGCTCGAGTTGAGCGCGGAGCTCGTCGGAGACGGCGCGAATTTCATGAAGGAGAACATGGAGATCCGTCTCGTGTTCTTCAACGGCAACGCCGTCGCGATCGAGTTGCCGCACGTCGTCGAGCTTGTCATCGTGCAGTGCGATCCCGGCGTGCGCGGCGACACCGTGACGGCCGCGACGAAGGCCGCGAAGCTCGAGACGGGCTTCAGCGTGCAGGTGCCGCTTTTTGTCGAGCAGGGCACGATGGTGCGCGTCGACACGCGGGATGGCCGCTATCTCGAGCGCGCGTAGTCGACGTTCAGCCGAGCCACATCGCAGCAAACCACGTCAGGAATCCGCAGAGCGCGAGTGCCAGGTATCGCCATGCGGCGGGCTTGACGAGATGGCCGCCCGCGTCCACGCCTCGCCGAACGAAGAGCAGCAGCCCCGCGATCCAGGCCAGAAAGCCGAGCGAGACACCGAGCGACACGAGCGGTGAAACGCCGACGGGTCGCGCATAGGCCGCCGCGACCCGCGCTTCGACATCGGCACGCGCGTCCTTGCGTCCTTGTCGTTCCGCCACGCGCGCGAGGATCGGAGCGATGCGCGCGTTGACCGATTCGACGAGATCGGCGCGCGGTTGCATCAGCCATCGACACGCAATGAGCCCGGATCGCAGCGCGTCGAGCGCACGGCCCGCACGCTCGGGATCGTCCTTCTCTGTTGCGTCGGCGATCGCCACGAGTCGCGCCGCGGCGTCGTCGTGACGCGGGCCCCATGGCGTGTACCAGCGCAGCGCCCAGCGGTACTCCGTGATCGCACGATCGACGTCACCCGCGCTCTCCGCGGCGATGCCGTCGTCGAACGCGTGCATCTGTTCGAGCGTCGCTCGGACGGCGATCGTGCCGAAGAATAGCCCCGCGGCGAGCAGGATGGTCGAGCAGCGTTTCAGGAGAGATCGCATCAGATGAAGTCCCTCCGCTCGAAGACGAGGACCGCGAGCAGCAGGAAGACGGCCGCGTACGAGAGCCCGTAGCCCGTCGCCGCGACGACGTACTCGGGCGGGATCGGGGCGCCCTGGAGGAGGTCGTCGGAGACGTTGAACGTCGACAGATCGGGCGCGAGGGTGACGATCACGCGCCCCAAGGTGTGGGCGGCGGGCACCTCCGAGAAGAGTCCGTGCCGGGCGTTCATGAGATCGGTGATGACGTAGCTGATGCGGCCGACGATGAAGAAGCCGAGCGTGAAGACCCCCGAGAGCACGGGCGAGCTGAGCGCGGAGAAGAAAGTCGCGATCGCGGTGACGATGACGATCTCGATGAGCGCGAGATACAGCGCCGTGAAGTGGCCGATCTCGGGTTCCCCGCCGCGCAGCGCCAGGACCCCGATCCACACGGCGGCGAGCACCAGCAGCTCGACCGAGAGGAGGCCGACGAGACCGACGAACTTGCCGAGCAGAAACTCGGCGCGGCGCACGGGCTTCGGCAGGATGAAGTACAGCGTCTTCTTCTCGATCTCGTTGTGCAGCAGGACGACGCCCATGACGATGGCCGTCGCGACCCCGACGAGCGAGATCGCGAAGAGGCCGAAGTCCTGGACGATACGGGCCTGCTGGTTGATGACGGCGAGGTCG
>Ga0172369_10008707_pt1 | contig 11444 bp, 11 predicted proteins | sample LakKiv25m_FD_114539 | JGI IMG/M metagenome (GOLD analysis project Ga0172369, IMG submission 114539) | Freshwater microbial communities from Kabuno Bay, South-Kivu, Congo - kab_022012_11.25m | ecosystem: Environmental > Aquatic > Freshwater > Lake | place: Democratic Republic of the Congo... | reverse complement strand
CTTTGGTCAGGATTTTTATGCCTATGTGATCCGGTCGTATCATCAGGGTAAAGGAATAGAAAAGGTGGAAATTGACCCCCCTCTCCGTCAGAAATTGAAGGAATCCATGATGTTCGTCCTGTTCGACCGGGATTATAAACATCGAAACCATATCCCCGATATCCTTATGTTCCGGTCTGTTTTCCCCGGAGTAAACAAATGGATTGAACAAGTCCACCGGATCATCGGTCCGGAACGATTTTCGTACCTGTTACAACGAACCGAGAGTTACCTGTTATTGAACATCGTGTGTCGGGAATTTAACGACCTGTATCCGGAGTCCCCGGTTTTTACCATCCACGACGCCGTGTTAACGGATGAAGAACACTACCAGAAATTGATCCGGTTGGTCCAGGAACGTTTAAAGGAAATTACGGGTATACAGGTCGGTGTGAAGACGAAAATGTCTGTAATCGACCCGGAATTGAAACCGGTGGATGTAGATAAAGTATGGGAAGATATCAGTGGTATTACAACCGGTAAAAAATTCATTCGGGTGTCCGCCGAGGTGTTCAGTTCCAACATTGAACAGGGTTCGGAATTTCTGAAAAATCCAGAAAATTTCCGGAAAATTTCACCGACGGTATTGACCCCGGTAGAGGGACTCGGAACCCGGCCAATAGGAAGGGCGGATACAAGTGGGAACATCACCACTTGACCCCCGGCGGGGGTACTTCTCCTGTTTTGTGGAAAAGCAAACGGATAACCGACTCATTTTTCATCGGGTTATCAATTCCAGCGTGTCGTGGTAGTCAATCAGATCACGAAGAATATGGTTAGATAATTGTAACGTACAGACTACAAGAGAGCCTCCTGGATCGGATGATTCAGGGGGCTTTTCATTTTTTGAGTTGAGACTTCCAGCGTATTGGTTATCTTTGTAAGATGAATCTGATCGAACAACATAGAAATCAAGTTATTGAACTCTGCCAGCGGCACAAGGTCAGAGAGCTCTATGCTTTCGGTTCCGTATTGAGAGACGATTTCAATTCATCCAGTGATATTGACCTGTTGATCCAGTTCGCCAACGTCGATCTGATGGATTACTTCAACAATTATATGGACCTGAAAGAAGCATTCGAACAGATATTTGGAAGACCTGTAGACCTTATCGAAAACCAAACCATTAGAAATCCTGTTTTTCGAAAAGTGGTTGATCGGGATAAAAAATTGGTTTATGAACGAGAAAGTGCTTAAATGTCTTTATGACATTCAATTGGCTTTAGTTGAAACAAATTCCTTCGTTGCCTCCATCCCCAACGATTTTGAAGAATATGTTCGCCATCCAGTCATCAAACGAGCTGTTGAAAGAAACCTTGAAATAATCGGAGAAGCAGTGAGTCGCATTCTAAAGGAAGATCCCAGTTTTCCTCTCGACAACGCCAGGCGGATTATCGGACTCAGAAATCAGATTATTCATGGTTATGATACTGTTTCCGATGAGAATATTTGGGCAATCCTTAAAAACCACTTGCCTAAACTTGGGACTGAAGTCGCTGAACTGATTAAATAAGAAGAATTTACGTAATTGAAAGAATGTCTGATCAAGGGTTTGCAATAGAATTATCGAAGCAATTCTTATCCGAATTGCGGGCATTTGGGTACAAGCCACAAAAGGCTTACCTCTTTGGGTCATTTGCATAGAATAAGCAAACTGAATTCTCGGATATTGATTTAGCTGTTTGGGATTCTAATTTTTCGGGCTGCATGGCCATCGATTACGAGGGTTTTAAATCTTTACTCATCAGGTTCCCCCGCATCGAACTGCACACTTTCAATCCTGCTGACCGGAATGATCCGTTTATTTCGGAAATCGAGAAAGAGGGAATTAACCTTTTATAACTCGATTGGATTGCAGCGGGTTATCAATTCCAGCGTGTCGTGTTAGTGAATAAAGCTTCCGTAAAGAAGGGGCGTAATTTAATCATTGAGCTTTGCATCATCTTTTTTCATTTCAACGAGGGTAATTTATACCAACAAAATGCTTACGAGTGTAAATTTTAACTAATTTTACCCTCGTTACGAATACGAGTGTAAAACCTACCCTTGAGATATGACTGGACATAACAGGATTAATCCCTTTAACGAATTGCCTCCGCTCCCTCCAAAAAAGGAAACAGAGACAAAAAAGGTGTTGCTTAAAACCATTTCCGCAAGCCGGGCATTGGCTCAATTGAACGGAGCCATCGCAAACCTTCCGAATCCCAGGCTGTTTCTTGATACCATCCATTTGCAGGAGGCCAAGGCAAGTTCAGAGATTGAGAATATCCTGACAACCCATGATGACCTCTACCAATCGGTTGTAGCCGAGAAACAATTTGGCAGCCAGGCCACCAAAGAAGTCCTGGGCTATAAAGAAGCCCTCTGGCTTGGAATAGAAAGACTGGAAGCAAAACCGTTCATTACCACAAACCTGTGTATCGAAATCGTACAGTGCATAAAAAAGAATACGTCTGGGATTCGCACGGTGCCAGGAACCACTTTGTCCAATACAAAAGGAGAAATAATCTACACACCTCCGTCAGGCGAAGCGGTAATCAGGGAAAAGCTTGCTGATCTTGAAAAATTCATCAATGAGGACAACACCCTTGATCCATTAATTAAGATGGCTCTCCTGCATTATCAGTTTGAAGCCATCCATCCTTTCGCTGATGGCAATGGCAGAACCGGCAGGATACTTTTGCTTTTGTATCTGAAGATGGCGAAACTGCTTGATATACCAGCCATTTACCTTAGCGGGTATATCATTCAAAACAAGGCCGGATATTACAAAGGTCTCCGGAACGTAACGGAAAACGGGGATTGGGAAGGATTGATCCTGTATATGATCGATATGGTTGAAACAACAGCGAAGAGAGGATTGGTGCAATTAAAGGAAATCACGGCATTAATGGAAGCCACCACCGAAGAGATAAGAACCAAATTGCCTGGTGTCTATTCAAAGGACCTGATCGAAATCCTGTTCCGGCTTCCTTATACAAAAAGGAAGTTTTTGATTGAAGCCGGGATTGGAAGTCCTAAAACAGTCGGTAATTACCTGATGTCACTGGAGAAGCATGGATTTCTCAAATCTGTCAGAGTCGGAAAGGAGAAACTATACCTGAATCATAAACTCATGGAAATCCTGAAAAGACCAATTGCAGAGTCAGGGCTGTGAGGAATTTCCAGCCAAAAGGGATTTGTTTTCAATCACTTGGTTAGTAGGCTCTTATTTTATAAATTTGATAAGAGTCCAATTTAACCTGATCAGGCCATGAAAACAAATTACTTTATTTTCAGATTGTTCATTGGGATTTCGTTGACCGGCATGATGGTTTCTTGCGGCGATTACGGCGATTATGGTGATTACGGGGGAGGTGGCGGAGGCGGGAACGATGACGGCCTTGTCTTTCTGGTGGGATGCTCGGGTTCCAGCGACGGAGCCTACACCAGGGGAATTTACAAAATGACGCTGAAGAACGGAGGACCGGGACTGGAGCTGATTACATCCTATTACACATGGGCCAATGGGATGAATCATGTCGATATGAGGAACGGAAGGATTGCGATGAGCGTGGACAATCCGCCAGAAGGAGGATCATGTGTGGCCTGGATGGATGCAGATGACCTGAAAAATATCAGGTTCGTTCCCACCCCCCCTCCGGCCGAAGGGTATTATTACACTGTAACGACAGCGAAGCCCCAGGTGATGAGCGACGGAAGGATTATCTACCATGTGGTTGCCAAAAGGGATGTATACGAGGACCATCATGTGGGTCAACTGGCCATTTATGATCCATCGGACAATTCACTCGAGCTCTCAGGCAGTGTGTCGGACTTCGTTCTGAGTCAGCCCGAACAGGGCGGGGATACCGAGGCCGGATCCATGGCCTCCAATTACGTCCTTTCAAAAGATGAAAAATATGTCTATTGCCAGGTATATGGGTACGGCACCGATTGGGGAACCTATCATTCCGATTATCATTTCATTGTCCGGTATAAGATCGGTGAATTCATGTCATATTCCCGCATTGCCCAAACCGGCATGCAGGTTAAGGGTATCACCGGTGACGGCAATTATCTGATTGTCGGGAGCAGCGGTACAGGCAGGATCAACCTTTCGACCAATGTAGTGGAGGAGGATGTGATGGGCCCGGGTTCCCTTCAGATGTATGCCGGACACACCTATGCAAACTCCGCAAAAACCATCACCACGTATCGGGGTGAGGGACTTGCTTTATACAACATGAGCGCTTCTGAGACCTGGATGTACTATATCGTAAGGCAGGCCAATATGCAGCACCGTTATAACGGCCTGGGAAACAACTGTTTTTTCTCCCCCGACGGATCCAAGGTGTATTTCATGGGATCCACCGATTACTATACGAATTATGACACCGATGTGGTTCTCTTTTCGACCCCGGTGATGGAAAACAATACACAGCCCGACAGCCTTACCAACCTGCCGGTCAATTTCTGTACAGGATTTTTTCTTTTACTTTCAGAGGATTAAACAAAACAAAAGCTGAACTTTGATGTAACTAATTAAGCTTAACCACAGGACTGCCATGAAAAAACTGATTCTTTCCATCGTTTGTTTTTGTTTGCTGGCACTGCCATTGAATACTTTAACGGGCCAGGAGGCGGATTCTGCCTCGGCGCAAAAATTCAAGGCCTGGGAACTTTGGGGTGTTGGCATCAAAGCCACTACCGACGGAATCGGATTTGAAGCCGTAAAAGGCTTTGGAAACCGGTTGAATATCAGGGTCGGATATTCGGGCCTGACCATTCCCTACTCCACCGTCGTTGAGATGGAAGGGTTTTCAGCCCAGGTTGACGCATCCCTGAATTTCAGCGGAACCAATCTTTTTATTGATTTTTATCCGGTCAAGAATATAATCCATCTCACCGGAGGGTTAGTCTATAACAATATGCGGCATTCGGTTGCTTTAACCCCGGTTTCCAGCTATCCTTTCGGCGACATTCAGGTTCCGCCTGAGGATCTGGGAAAGGTGGAAGGAGAACTGCTGCCCGGAACCAAATTCTCACCCTATGCCGCACTCGGCTTCGGGAACACCCTTTCGAGAAAGCACAGGGTTTCATTTAACTTCGAGATGGGCGCCATGTATCACGGCTCCCCGCAGGTCATCCTGACCGGCTCCAAAATGCTGAGTCCTCTGGCCAGTGAAAACAACATGACGGTGCTAATGGATGCCATTGCCCAGTACAAATGGTACCCGATGCTTTCCATGCAACTGACTTTCAGAATCCTTTAATCCGAACCAACATGAAGAACATAAGATTTATAGCTGCTTTTACCCTGATCGTTTTAATGGCCGGGCCCTCCTGTCAGAAGTTCAATCTGAACACCGACGATCTGGATATGAAGATCAACCTGGATGTGATCAAAACGAGTATCACCATCCAGTTCAGAGACGCAAACACCGATGAGTTGGTTGGGATGGAGAACGGACAGCAGGTTGCGATTTCAATCTTCGGCCCCGACAGCCAGTGGGTGGTCAACACATCCGGTGAGAGGAAGGCTTACTATTTCTCCGCAGCGGGATTCGCCAAAGTGGGACTCGATCCTTACAATGCAAAACCGACACCGGCAGATCCGGTTAAATTTACAGTGGTGGCGGAACTCGGCGGTTTTCTTGCAACCTCTCTTCCTGTTAATCTGATGGCTGAAGGAACCCACGATTTCGTGATCAAAATGGTCCAGATCGCATCACCACCCGACGGAGTGGACATTTCTGTCAAGGATAATATCACCACCGCTTCCAATGGCCGGCTGAGCAATGATCTGATTGTGACAACCGACAATTCAGACGTTAAGGTCACTCTTCCCAGCGGCACTGAAATGACGGACATTAACGGTAATAAGCTACAGGGAGACCTGGATGTGGTGGTCGCCCATTTCAATCCCACCGAGGAGGAGGCCCTGAGTGCCTTCCCCGGCGGCCTGGACGTGGATGTTACCACCCAGAGCGGATCCCAGGCCAATGGCGTTTTTGTTTCAGCAGGGTTTGTAGCCATAGAGATCACCGATGCGAGCGGAAGGAAAGCGTCCAATTTTACCAACGGTCAGCTGAACCTGAATGCCCCAATCGATCCGGGCGTCATCAACCCGGAGACCGGCCTGCCGGTGCAGGCGGGTGACCAGATCCCGCTGTGGAGCTACAATACCAAGACCGGACAATGGGCTTATGAAACCACGGTGACCTCCTTTGCCACCCCTTCAGGATTACGGACTGAGGCCCAGCTGTCTCACCTGAGCTACTGGAACCTCGACTGGCTGGAGGCTGCCTGCGCATTTGTCGAACTGTTTTTCACCAGTTCGGATCAAACCAAAACAGGAGAAGGAGGCTGGGGTTACGGCATCTATTTTTATGCCACACTGGCCGGCAGCAATCAGTTCCGGACCGACGGATATTTCTCGGGGTACCCGGAGCCTACAGGAACCAGGACCGAGAACAACACGGAGGTGCTGCAGAGTGTTCCGCTCAATCGCCAGGTGACCATCACATTCTATTATCCGGATGGAACCACCCCGTTGTGGAATCTGCCTGCACCAATCACGTATGACCTATGCGCAAGCTCACCGATTGAAATTCCTTTGACACCCAATCCGGATGCAACCGGCGGTGGAGGAAATCAGACCCTGACCATTTCCTTTGACATAACCATTGAATGCATTGACAACCCGGGCATTGCCGTTACACCGAACGACGTGCTCCTGAGGTATCGCCAAAAGGGCTCCTCCTCATGGAGCTTTGTTACTGCATCCCTTGGTAAGTTTATCGTTGCAGGGTTAATTCCGGGCAAAGTCTATGAAGTTCAGGCATTGTACAACAATGAATGGACTCCGGCACCGCCGTTTGAATACACCGTTGAACCATCAACCGAAACACAGGTCTCCAAGTCAATCACATTCCAGGTTGAATGCGGCGGATGACCCTTATTTGCGCATAATTTTTTCGGTTGACTTCACGGACATCGGAATTGACATCGGAGCCGGGAGCTGCGAGGATTCGATGGAAACCACTCCCGAAATGGTGGTAACCCCTTCGGAGGTTTTAATCAGTCCGGTTGCAGGATCCAGCGAATAAGCCCCGGTTTTTCCTCCGGAAAGGTCGAAACTCATGGTCATCCCCTGAAGCTCCATGGAAGAATCGGCATTTCCCATGGTAATGGAAGATTTGACTCCAATCTCGTTGGATTCCCTGGAGGCTTTGGTCAGGCTATATTCATTAACAGTCTTTAGGGAGACCACCTGTTCCATTGAAGTTTCCTGGCTCCATGGTTTTTTGGCGGCAACGGCAGCTTCGGGGAAAGGGAGGAAGAGCCCGGAGATCGATTTGGCGAAACCGTCAGCGGTACCCTGCTCGGCCACTGCATTCGACATCTGGGCAGCCAGTTCACCTGTTTCGCCCATGGCTTCCTTGATCTTTTGTGATAATCCCTCCGGTGCCTTAACATCTGAAATCACACCGATCGGTGAGAGAGTAAACTGAAATTTCTCATTCAGCTGCATGGCTGTTGACTTGGCGAATTCAGGCACTTCCTTGTCGGTAGTGGAGTTGTATTTCATTTCGCCCATCATTCCGTTATTGTCCATGATATATTCAGCGAGGGATCCTTCCATCCGGAAGCTCCCGTTTGCCAGCTGCTCAAGGACTTTGAAGTGATAGGTAAGAGTGGTTGAAACAGCCTGGGTTTGAGTCTGTCCCATAAGATCCTGGGTGGTTTCCTGACTAACAGCCATGACGAGACTGAATTCTTCACCGGCCTTCAGCTGGTACTTAAGAGTAACTTTCTTGGCTTCTGCCTGATAGGCAACGGTTCCAAGCAATAGAACCATCATCAATAGGGATCGGGTAAGTTTCATGTGTATTGGATTATGTTTCTTGATTAGAATTGGAATCGGAGGTACTGTTACAAAAAGAGGTGTAAAGATCGGATTAATTGGCGACAAATAAAAAAACCCGGCCGGTTCTCCAGCCGGGAATCTTCCCGAGCCAAGACCGGGAATCGAACCCGGAATGGCGGTTTACGAAACCGCTGTTATACCCTTTAACTATCTTGGCCTTTTAAGCGGCGGCAAAGATAGAAACGTTTTTTATTTCTGCCAAAAGTGTCCAATTTTACCGCGTGAACCTGAAGCAACTCCGCAAGGATCTATGGGAATCCATTTCCGGCACAGAAATGGATTTTACAGCCGGCAGCATGGGCCGGGCGGTTTTTCTTTTGTCGGTACCAATGGTACTGGAGATGGTAATGGAATCGATCTTTGCCATTGCTGATATTTTCTTTGTCTCGAAACTCGGGTCTGATGCAATTGCCACAGTGGGGATCACAGAGTCGCTGATCACTATTGTATATGCCATCGGCGGTGGCCTGGCCATGGCAACTACTGCCCTCGTGGCACGCCGAACCGGCGAAAAACGCCCGGAGGAGGCATCGAAGATCGCTTTTCAGGCAATCCTTACCGGCATCCTGGTATCACTCCTCGTTGCAGTGCCGGGAATTCTCTGGAGCTCGGATCTGCTAAGGCTGATGGGTGGTTCCATCGAGATGCAGGAGAATTACTCATCCTACACAAAGATTACCCTGGGATCCAACGGGATCATCATCATTCTGTTTATCATCAATTCGGTCCTCAGAAGTTCCGGGGACGCTGCAATGTCTTTGCGGGTACTTTTCGTGGCCAATGTACTGAACATTATCCTGGATCCGCTTCTGATCTTTGGTATCGGGCCCTTTCCCGAACTGAGCATTAAAGGTGCCGCCATTGCCACCGCCACAGGAAGATCCATCGGGATTGGCTATCAGGTTTTTTTGCTGGTGAGGGGAAAGCGACGGATCCGACTTACCCGCCAGGACATCACATTTGATCCACACACGATCTGGCAAATTATCAAACTAAGCCTCGGCGGAATTGGCCAGTCACTGATAGCCACCACCAGCTGGATCGCTCTGGTGAGAATTGTTGCAACCTTCGGAAGCACGGTGGTGGCTGGTTATACGATCGCACTGAGAATCGTGGTGTTTGCCCTGCTTCCGTGCTATGGAATCAGCAATGCAGCCGCAACCCTGGTTGGCCAGAATCTGGGAGCCGGTCAGCCCGACAGGGCGGAACGTTCGGTATGGCTCACCTCCAGGATCAACCTGTTCCTGATGGGTATCATGGGATTGGTTCTCGCTTTATTTCCAACGACCTTCATTCAGTTCTTCATTCAGGATCCTTTGGTGATTATCCCTGGCGCCCAGGCCTTGAGAATCATAAGCTTCGGATTTATCTCCTACGGACTCGGCATGGTGATGATCCAATCCCTCAACGGTGCCGGCGATACCGCCACCCCTACGAAAGTATTTCTCCTATGCTTCTGGATCATCGAAGTTCCCCTCGCCTGGCTCCTTTCGAAACCTGTAGGGTGGAATCAGGCCGGCGTTTTTTACTCCATTGTGATCGCCGAAACCGTCATGACAATGATCTCATTTTACCTTTTCCGTCAGGGAAAATGGAAGCTCAATAAGGTGTAACTTTACAGGTATGCACGATGCACGGGGTATCACGGTTCTGGCCGGATTGTTGACCATTTTGGTTTTGGGATGCAGGAAAGAACCTGTTAACCAGGCACCTGTGCCCTCATTTACCATTACTCCAGAAACAGGTGACACTGAAACCGGGTTTATCCTGGATGCCTCCTCCTCCCACGATCCCGATGATCACGACTCCACACTCTGGGTGCGATGGGACTATGAAAACGACGGCATTTACGACTGGCTCTTTGTCCAGAACCGGATCAACATTCATGTATTCGCGGCTCCGGGCCTTTATACCATCAAACTTCAGGTGAAGGATCCTCACGGAGCCACGGCCGTGATCACACGCGAACTGATGGTGGAACAGGGCAATGCACCGCCACTCAAACCTTTCGCACCCAATCCGGGCGACAGCTCCAACTTTATCCGGTTCGGAGGCAGACTTTCATGGGTAGGTATTGATCCTCATGACGATCCCCTCACCTACGATCTGTATCTCGGTTCCTCCGAGAATCCGCCATTGGTGGAAGAAAATCTCCTGATTGATGAGTATTATCCAGAAGGACTAATTCCCGGATACAAATATTTCTGGAAAGTGGTGGCCAGGGATCCCGGCGGCCTGACCGCATCCTCGGATATCTGGAGGTTCTCCATCCATTCGGGTATCTATATCCGGGATACCCTGACAGATCCGCGCGACGGGCAAAGGTATCCGGTCATCAGCCTGAACCAGGTCTGGTGGATGACCCGGAATCTGAATTACAACCTGACAGGATCCCTTTGTTATGATCATGATCCTAAGAATTGCGAGGAATATGGCCGGCTCTACCTGGTTTCTGTCAGAGACACGGTTGTTTGTCCGAAGGGCTGGATGCTTCCGACCGATGGAGATTGGGCCGACCTGGAAGCAGCCCTGGGAATGCAGGCCGGTTCATGGAACAGCCGCGGCTGGATTGGCAATGATCAGGCTTTTCAGATGGCAGAAGGTGGCACTTCCGGACTGGACCTTCAGTTTGCAGGGTTCGCCGATCTCAGTGGCAACTTCAAATTCCTCAGCGACAAAGCGTTTTATTCCCAGGGGAGCACATTCAGGATGCTGATCCGGAATTACGGGCAAATCTACCGGAACGGCTGGTATTCTGACAATTTCAGGGATGTTGACTATACACCGGTCAGGTGTATCAAACGGTATTAATTCCGGTAGGCAGTCAGCACCATTACCAGTCCTGTATCCACATCCATCACCCGCGCCGAGAAGCCGATCTCAACACTCTCATCATCGAAAAAGAAAGCCCCGTGGTATAAAGATGAGCCGCTCTGAATCTCATCAAATCCTGATATCTGAACATTGACCGGACCGATCCAGCCTTCCTGCCGGAGCACATCAAAAACAATGGCATCACCCTTATCAATCAGATTTTCAGCATAAAACATCCTGACATTTCCGTCCCAGAAATCCAGCATGTCAATCCCGGCGCCTTTGGTTATGCGCATGGTTCCTTCAATGTCATAATTATCCCCCTGATTGCCAAGGTACACCAGGGTACCATCCGGGGCAATCGAATAAATCTTGACGAGATAATCATACTCCCCAACGATTTCATCACGAAGATCGGGATTGTCGTTGGTGCAGCCGGTAAATGCAAAAGGAGCCAGTGCGATTAGCAGGATCAGACCTGCGGCGAATCTATTCTTCAGCGTTTTCATGGTGTTTGGTTTGAATTTGTTTGGATTTATGAACCCGGCGTGAGGCCCAGCTTTTTAAGTTCCTTTCGGTGCTGGTCGATCGACTGCCTGAGTCCGGTAATCTCTTTCAAAACCTGTGCCAACTGCCAACCCTTGTGAAACGCCTCCTTATCATAGGATTCCATCACGAT
>Ga0172369_10008706_pt1 | contig 11445 bp, 10 predicted proteins | sample LakKiv25m_FD_114539 | JGI IMG/M metagenome (GOLD analysis project Ga0172369, IMG submission 114539) | Freshwater microbial communities from Kabuno Bay, South-Kivu, Congo - kab_022012_11.25m | ecosystem: Environmental > Aquatic > Freshwater > Lake | place: Democratic Republic of the Congo... | reverse complement strand
TTTGGGTTCGTCACAAAGATATCATCACCGACCAACTGGATCTTCTTGCCGAGCTTCTGGGTCAGGATTTTCCACCCCTCCCAGTCATTCTCAGCCAGACCGTCTTCTATGGAAATAATCGGGTATTTTGAGACAAGGCTCGCATAATAGTCGACCATCTCAGCGGAAGACAAGTTCTTGTTGTCGGCCTTAAGCAAATACTTCCCGTCTTGGAAGAACTCGCTGGCTGCCGGATCAAGAACGATCGCAATATCCTTACCGGGTTTATAGCCGGCTTTCTCGATGGCGGCGATAATGACCTCTATCGCCTCTTCGTTACGCGAAAGATTCGGCGCAAAACCGCCCTCATCGCCGACTGAAGTGCTGAGACCTTTTGATTTAAGAATGCCTTTTAGGGTGTGGTATACCTCAGCAGCATATCGCAAGGCTTCTTTGAAAGACGGGGCGCCAAAAGGAGCAATCATGAATTCCTGGATGTCTACGTTGTTATCCGCGTGCTTGCCGCCATTTAAGATATTCAAGAAAGGAATGGGCAACCTCACCGCATCTTTGCCGCCCAGATATTCATAAATAGGCTCATCGGCATCCATGGCCGCTGCCTTGGCAACTGCCAAAGAAACACCCAAGATGGCATTAGCGCCCAGCTTAGCCTTATTCTCCGTACCATCCAACTTGATCATCAGAGAGTCGATCTCTTTCTGCTTTTTGGGATTTTTACCGATCAGCTCAGGCGTGATTATCCTATTGACGTTCTCAACCGCCTTTAAGACCCCTTTGCCCTGGAATCTCTTTTTATCTCCGTCTCTTAGCTCACCCGCCTCCCTCGAGCCGGTGGACGCGCCTGACGGCACAGCGGCCCTGCCGCGCGCCTTGGAGTCCAACACGACGTCTACTTCAATCGTGGGATTTCCCCTAGAATCCAGGATCTCTCTTGCCTTTACTTGTTTAATTTTTGACATGGCCTCACCTTTCTTTTTTAATGCCGATTTTCAAGATTTAGGCAACCTCGAAAACAAATGGCTATAGAAATTATAAACACCCCCGAAGGAAAACTCGTTGATATGCTTTAAATATTCTCTAAAAGACATCGTTCCCCAAATCACATGATGGAAGAAATTAAACACGAGATTGATCAAGCCTGGCAATATAAATATCAACCCGAAAACCCAAAGCACTCCCAGCACGCTACGCTTAAAACCCTCCCATTCCTGGTCTTTGGTCGCGCCGAACAGACGTCGGCCTAAAAAGAAAACAATCCCAAGACTTAAACACAGAATGGCGATAATGATCACTACGCCGAGGAATATATTCATAAATTCCTCCGTCTTTTCCTATGAAATCCCTTCCTTACCGATCATTTTCTCGATGGCGCGCGTCCAGGAATAGAAATCTTCTCCGAATCTATCTTTTGTGAAACGATAACCATGTTTGCGATGGAATTCTTTCAGTTCATCTAACAAACCATTGACCTTGGCTGATTCGATATCTATTATCTCTTTGACCGACTTCTTGTTTCGGCACATTTTGATTGCCAAGTTTAAATGCGGCGAACAGAACCCAAAGGAATTTTTGTAGGAGAGCTTGAGTTCCGCATCATCGAAATGTTCCAAGAATACGGAGATGTATCGCCCTGCGACGTCCCTTTCCTCATTACACACGATACACGGCTTTTCTGCCTCTTCCTTCATCTGAAAACCGGCAGGTGCCTGCAATTCTTTGAGGCCAAGTCGCATCAATTCTTCATAGACGATGCCCAACCCGAATCCGTCTCCGATCTTGCGCAACTGCCAGGCGTGGCGGTTACAGAACCCTCCGGCTTTTCTGATGTTGTCTCTGACGCCGGGATCATTGACATTCTCGTATAAGATATCATCCATGAACTTATGGGCGCTTTTCTTAACAAGAAAACAAATCGGACATCCGGTTTCTTTTAGGGCGTCTAAGAGATTGAAATATACGGAATGTTTCTCCGGCATATGACGAAAAAGCCTCCACCCTTGTCTTGGTAGAGGCCTACATAAAAATACCTCTACCTTTAATCAGTAGAGGTCATCAGTCCCGGTTAGAGTTTCGGAACGGTCTTGGCTAAGCGAACCTCATCGCTCGCTAAAATATACCATTATCCTTTAAAAAGGTCAATCGAAATAACCGCCTAAAAATCCCTTGCTTCCTTATTCTTTGCCATGTTTCGTAGATGGCACGTGTCGTTCAATGATGAAATTCTGGCTAATCCTTTATCAAAATCTACTATGCTAATAGCGCCGACATCCTGCTTTATTTTCCAAAAACATGAATCAGGCAAGGATAATAACTCGGATAACAGGATCTTGTTGATGATCCTGTGCGAAACAATGACAATATCTCCTTTTGGCTTTGTTTTTAGCGTCTTCCTTAGAAATTTTTTGATCCGTATTCTGACTCCGCCTAACTTTTCAGCCTTCGGAATAACGGCTTGATAGGGATCTTTTGACCATCTGGCATAGATTGTTGGAAATCTCTTTTTGACTTCGCGCAATGACAAACCCTGCCATACGCCGCAATCAAATTCTATTAAGTTCTTTTCTATTATCAGTTTTACGCCTGCCTGCTTTCCGATAGCCTGAGCTGTGGTAAAGGCTCGCTTGAGAGGGCTCGAATAGATTCTTTTAACATCGGAATGTTGCAGCCTTCTGGCAACGGCTCTCGCCTGCGATAAACCGATTTTATCAAGCGGGATATCCGCTCTTCCCCTAAAAATCTCTTCCTTATTCCACGTTGTCTGACCGTGCCGGACAAGGATTATTCTCATTTTTGCCTCGATTGTCTTGGGAAAGGATATTTCCCTTTGCCGGGAATGACGTTTCTGACGCCGCCTCGCGGGTCTTTGACATCCCCTTTATACCTCGGTATGAGATGGATATGAAGATGAAAAATGGTCTGGCCAGCGGTTGACCCTTCGTTCACACCGAAATTGAACCCTCCTGGATGATATTTATCTTTGATGATCTTTCTGCTCTTTTTGAGCAGCCGGAACAATGCAGTTGCTTCCATTGGTCTCAATTCCGCTAAAAAACATATATGTCTCTTTGAAATTATTATCGCATGCCCTGGACTGACCGGATATTTATCCCATTTGGCAAAGAAATATTCGTTGGAAATAAACGCTTCTTCTTGCGCATCCATACCGCAGAATTCGCAATCTATATTATCTTTTCTTTTCATCAGTTTCTAAAACATCTTGCTTAAAAAGAACCCTGCTATCATCGCAAGAACAAAAAAAACAAAGAACGTAAAAACGGCGGTCTGCATCGCATGCCGAAAAGGTTCCTTTTTGCTTGCATAATGATGACTATACTCTTCGTAGGTAATCAGGAACGCCATAACCGCTCCTACGGAGCCGAAACATAAAACGATGACAAAAGTAGTTATGACTATTGGCTTAAGTACCATTCTTAAATAATAAAACCTCTACCTTTTCCGGTAGAGGTTATCGACCTACGTTTCCTAGGTGGTTATACGGCGAACCTCATCGCCTTATCGTTATTGTTAATTTATCATAATTTCGAAAAACAAACAACCTAAGAATCGCTCCTGTCTCATGGTTTAATCGGCCCCTTTTAGTATTTTCTTTTCAAAAATATGGGCCAAGATCGTCCCTATAATGATCCCAATCAGATATCCATAAGGCAGGCCGACAGCCATCAATCCCACCATGAGCGTGACCATAATATCTTTCTTGGATAGCGCGGCGCCGAACATCAGCTTCATCAATGCCAACCCTTCAAAAAACAAAAGAACGCCCAAGATGGGTTTGGGAAAGATATGGACAATATCTCCGAAGGCTGCCCCAAAGAATAATCCTAATGTAAGATACATCGTGCCGTAGATGATAACTGCTCCGCCTGTGCGACCGCCGAATGTATAATGCCCGGCCATGCCGCCTGCACCGTGACAGACCGGAATACCACCAAAGAAAGGAGCGATAAGATTCATGACGGAATAAGTAAGGCTGATTTTGCGAACAGTCAAAGGAGGCTTTTCTGGAAAAAGGTCCTTGGCTGTCTGCTGCGTCGCCAATATGGAATTGCCGATAGATAAGGGAATCTGTGGCAAGGATAGCAACAGAAAACCGGTAATGATATCCTGCATAGCCGGAACTCTAAGTTTCGGCAACTGAAACCCAATCCCTTGCGCCATGTGTCCTAAGTTAAGATTAAAAATAACGGCATAAATGACGCCTACCAAGATGACAAAAAGAGCCGGAGGGTATTTTCTGTTTCCCAGAAGCGAGACGACGAGGATGAAACATAGCAAAGCAAGTCCATAGCCCGCCAGCCCGCCCGCAGGAACATAATCCTTAAGGGCCAGGGTCGCCAATTGCAGCCCTAGACCAAGTTGGATGCCGCGGACAACACACGAAGGAATAACGCGGGCGATAATGTTGATCAGACCGGACAAGCTCAAAATAAGCATCAAGATGCCAATGGCAAGACCCGCGCCGCAGAGGATATTACCGCCAATCTTCTGTGTTATGACAATCACAGCCATGGCCTTTAATGGCTGGACCGGCATCGGAATACCATAAATAAGACCTGTCAATATCTGAAACGCCCCGAACATAACCAAGGCGCTGACTGGATTCATGCCCGAGGCCAGAATGATTCCGACGATCAAGGGAAAATCTGTCCCGATATCACCGAAAGCGCCAGATAGCTCGTTGCGGTCAAAGCGGATATTTGGTTTAAATGCAAAAATATTCATCTTATGTCTCCATTTTTATTTACTTATCTAAAAACAAGAAAATTTACACCCTATAATTAAATAATTCAGCACTTCTAAAAAAAGCTCCCTCATGCTCGCTGGTATTTAAATGTCTTGATAGTAGAAACCATCAAAACAAATCCTAATAAAACCATCAACCAATGAGCTGGAACAATACCCAAAAACAATCCACCAATTCCGGCTCCAACAATCGAACCGAAAGCTAAAAACTTGAATAAATCCTGTTCTTGCCGAAGGACGACAAAAGAATCCGATTTTGAATATCGAGCGAATCCAACAATCATTGTCGGCAAACTGACCATTAAAGCTAAGCTGCCGGCCAATTTTATATCGACACCGAATAGCAACACGATTGTTGGTATAAGCAACTCTCCGCCTGCTACGCCAAGGACAGCAGCGACGACACCAATCACAAAACCCGCCCCTATGCCAATAATTGATCTCAAAATCAAATCACCCAATAAAGGGTTACCAACTTGATGAATGCCGAAAAACGCTTCTGTAAGCATAATCAAAGATAAACCACACAACAAAACGAGGATTACTCTGTTTAGCCATAGTCGAGACATAGACATTGCGTGTCCCGCAGCCCACCATGCGCCACAAAGACTCCCAGCCAAAAGATTTATCACAATACCAATATTTTCAAAGATTAAATCAAATGGTATTGACTTGGCACGGAATAACAATGCCACCGCCACAACTACTAAACTCGTTGCCTTATTAAGAATGATCGCCTCAAGAGTCGACAGCCTAAAATAACCGACCAAGACAGGCAACCTAAATTCGGCACCACCTAAACCAATCAAACCACCCAGTGAACCGATCAAAGCACCCACCAAGAACCCTGAAGTCCGCTTGAATTCTACGTTTTGAGACATATTGATTCTCACGCCGACATTCTAGGATACAATCTTCATATTATATATGTTTATCGCCTTTGACAGCACCAGCTTCCCATTTGTCGACTCCAGCCATGACATCTTTGAAACATAATTTAGCCAGTTCGTCAAAGTTGCTGCCAAAAATCCTTTGCATACGCCCCGGCTTCGAATAAAATTCTCTCATTCCCCATGCCCCCAATCTTCCCAAATCCTCAATTGAAAGATACTCTGTGGGGACCACCGGATGCAAAAAATCCCACTTGAGAATATCTATGGTCTTCGGGTCAACCCATCCGCGACGTACAACATCCGTCCATATCGGCGATCCCGGAGGCGGCGTCAAATAGCCTACCCACATCACATCCGGATCAACCTTCTCGGCAAATTCAAAACGCTCTTTGATAATCTTTTCCGTATCATAATCAAAGCCGATCATGATATCGCCGACTATCGCAATGTCATTCTTGCGCAGGATATCAATGGTTTTATATATCTGATCTACTGTGATGCCTTTATCGAGTTTTCTGAGTTCGTCATCACTAGCGACCTCAATACCAAAAACCCCCATAAACATGCCGGCCTTTTTCATCAAAGGAATATCGCGTTCAAGGCGTACCCAGTCGCTGGCGCACCCTAGGCTTACCCACTTCATCTGCAGGCCTCTTTTGATTTTTTCCTCGCAAAACTCCTTGACCCGTTTAGGGTTGATGTTAAAATTGTCCTCCTGAATCACCATCACTTTGGTACCGAATTTCTTTTCCAGGAATTCCACTTCATCAACCACGCGCTTAGCTGATTTAGCCCGCCAACGATTGAAATTCTTGATCCCCCGTGGATCATGCTCGCTCCATTCATAGCAGAAGGTGCATCCGTGAGTGCATCCACGGGACGTAACGATCTCAACAAAAGGTTTCCAATAAGTATGACCAACATATTTATCCATGGGGAACAGGTCATAAGCCGGGAGCGGCAGGCTGTCCAAATCCTCGATCAGCTCACGCACAGGCCCCCAGACAACAGCACCGTTCTTTCTTGAAGCAAGACCAGGGATATTCTCAAAATCAGCCCTGCCTTTATTTAAGGCTTCGATGAACTCGTTAAAGGTCAATTCTCCTTCGCCCATCACCACAAAATCAATCGCTGGATTCTGCTCAAGCGTCTCGGTGCTCAAAGACGAATACCACAGCCCGCCGACGACGATCTTGACCGACGGCAGTGTTTTTTTGATCGCTGCCGCGGCTTCGTTAAAATATTTCTGGACGGCAAAACCGCCGTAAGAATGGAGGATATCGCCTAAAACAACGACATCGGGTCTCTTTTCTTTAACAAGCTTAAGCATCTCCTCAAATGAGATACCTAATACCTTACAATCCAACGCCTCTGCTTCTATTGTTTTCTGTTGACGGGCATAAGCAGCCCACTGCGCGTGCATCTGATTAGGTGCCACGTGATGACCATGTGTAGCCCAGGAACCCAATTGTGGCGTAACAAACAGAACTCTCACAATCAACCTCCTCCAAGATTATTTATCTCATTTTTAAAATACCTTTTGACCAAATATCTAAAACAACTTCTAGAGATTCCTGAAAAGACACATTTTCCTGTGTCAAGATTTCGGGATTGATGATGCTGTCTACCGCGCCCAAATAAACCCGCACCGCAAGACCGGGATTGACTTTCCTAAAAATGCCTTTCCGGATACCCTTTTCAATCAAGCCTTTGATTTCTAAAATTTTTTCTGTGCGATAATTCGTAAAATCATTCCAGAGATCCGGCAGGTCCAATTTGACATCTCCCAAAAAATGCTCAAACCATGGCGACAACTCTTTTTGAAAAAACAGAATATTTCTTGAAATCACGTCAAGTGGGTTCTTATTTTCTTTTTCGATCACAGCCTGACCTTGGTTTATACGTTGTTTTAATCTCACAAATAGCTCATCCGCCATCTCGGCCTTGCTTGCAAAATGCAAATAGATGGTATTCTTACTCATACCCAGATCTTTGGCGATCTCATCCATCGTAACCTTGCGATAGCCGAATTTGACCATGCGTTTCTCTGCGGCATTGAGAATCTTCGCCTTGATTGGGTCGATCTTCTCCATATATCCTCCCTGGCTGCCGGCAAGCAGGCTTATTACATAGAATACTAATTAAGTATTTTAAGTATTATATCAGAGCATAATATCTTGTCAATAATATTGTTTAGTCCTCATCAATGCAAAAGCGCAGCGATTTGAAGCCGCGGCGCTTGCCTATTTATCTTCTCTTTTGACTTGATATCTCTCAAACTGTATGGCTATATATCAGTGACTGCGAGGAGGCCAGATTATGGCTGAAACAAAACTATCTCAAATTGTGGAGCTTAAAAAGAAGACGCTTGACGAATTACAGGCAGAATACGCCGAACTGTTTCCGGGCCAACAGACCCCCTCTAACAATAAGGTGTATCTGTGGCGCAAGATCGCCTATAGGCTGCAGGAGCTTGAATATGGCGGAATTTCTGCTGATGCTCGGGATAAAATCCAAGAGCTAATCCGGCAATTTAATCCCATCAACAACAAGGCGTTGCGACCTGATGATGCCATTGCAGAACGTCCCAAGAAGACAAAGCTAAGCCGGGACAAAAGGCTACCCATCCCTGGTACCGTGATCATCAAAGAATACAAAGGCATCAAGCTAGAGGTCAAAATCCTTGAGTCCGGCTTTGAATTCCGCAATAAGGTCTACAAGAGTCTGACGGCCATTGCTAAAGAAGTCACCGGCGCGCACTGGAACGGATACTTGTTCTTCAATCTATAGAGAATGACCATGGAAGATACAAAACAGCCAAAGAAGCGCATCTACTGCGCCATTTACACGCGCAAATCAACCTCCGAGGGACTTGATCAAGACTTTACATCCCTCGATGCTCAAAGAGAAGCCGCAGAGAACTATATCAACAGCCAAAAACATGAAGGCTGGACTATCCTGCAGGAACCATACAACGACGGCGGATTCACAGGGGCCAATATGGATAGGCCTGGGTTGCAAAAGCTTCTTTCCGATATCAAAAACCAGAAGATTAACTGCGTCGTGGTTTACAAGGTTAATAGATTGTCGCGTTCCCTGATAGATTTCGCGCAGTTGCTCAAATTCTTTGACAAAAACAACGTGACATTTGTTTCTGTAACGCAATCATTCAACACCAATACCTCGATGGGCCGGCTGACATTGAATATCCTTCTCTCTTTCGCACAGTTTGAGCGGGAGATTGCACGAGAAAAAACCAAGGACAAAATGTCTGCCGCCAGGAAACGTGGTCAGTGGACAGGCGGCATAGCCCCTCTGGGCTATCGTGTGGACAATAATAAGAAATTAATCATAGACCCTGAAGGTGCAAAGATGGTTCGGGAGATCTTTGACCTCTATCTAAAGGGCAACTCTACGCTCAAAATCGTACATATGTTCAATGAAAAAGACTATAAGACAAATAAGATCGCCTGCAAGAACGGCAAAACCTTAGGCGGAGTCAAATACAGCGTCGCAAGAATCCAATGGATGCTCAGGCATCCGATCTATATGGGGAAGGTGTTGTACAACGGTCAGATTTACAATGGTGAACACGAGGCCATTATCGACGAGGAAACCTTCAAAAAGACCCAGGCTTTGCTTGATGAAAATCATAGAGAGCGCAAAGCCACTAAGAACGTCGACTGCACCGGCTTACTGAGCAGAATCTTACACTGCAAAATCTGTGGGACCTACATGACGCATACTTACAGCTATAAAACAAAGGAAGGCCGCAAATACCTTTATTACGTCTGCACGAACGCACAGAAACATGGACACAGCTCATGCCCCACAAGATCCGTCAATTCAAAATCCGCCGAAGACGCCGTGATCGAGTGTTTGAGACAGATATTCCACGACAAGCGCAAAAGAGATAAACATACCTACAGACAGGAGATCAACGTCCTCTGTTCTCCTGCGTGGGATACGCTTTACCCTCTGGAGAAGCGCCGCATCCTTAAGATCCTTCTCAAAGAAGTCGACTATACGGCAGCTACCAAAAAACTCGGTATAACGCTTGCGGACAACGGCCTGCGGCTTGAATTCGATGCGGACCTGAAACAGCCGCGACCTCAAAGCAAAAGGTGGTTAAAAGAAAAAAGACTCACAAAAGAACCGACGGTGCGAAAAAATCTGATCCTCGCCTATCAACTGCAGAAGGTCTTTGAAGACGGCAAGACCACGGCCAAACAGGCTGCCGTATGGCTCAATATGCACGAAGTAAGGGTAGACCAGATCATGAACTTTCTGATGCTATCTCCGAAGATTCAGGAAGAAATCATCTGCTCAGAGAATCAGCTCGCTCTCGCCGTCCCAGAATACAAACTGCGCCCCATCATGAACGAAGTCGATTGGCACAAGCAAGATGAGATGTGGCGCGAATTGCTTCAAAACTCACCCAGCGATCGCACCTAGTGGAAGTGAATGATTTTTAAACTGGTCTCTCCCCCTTCTTTTCTGTTATAATTAAATCCATGAGAGAGTATCGTAAAATTGTTTTAAGTGCCTTCTTGGGATTCTGCACAGCCGGAATCCTTACGATTGCAGCAATTGATAAACCAGATCGACTGCTTGAATATGCAGCATTCTCTTTTATTACTGCCATTCCCGCTCTCGCCGTTTCAATTAACCATGAACTTAGCGGCAGAGATTCAACAGAAAATATAAGAACTCGTTATATGTATCGAATGGGACCATACTTCACTGTTTTAGGTCTAGGGTGTTGCGCCTTTCATATCTCACCCATAGTTGGGGTATATTACATAATAGCAGCAATCAGTGCAATCCTTTCAACCCTGAAGTAATCTTAATACTCCCTCAAATCTCCCCAAAATTCCTAGTTAATGCCGAAAATCTGTCTCAAATAATGGCAAGTATCGATGGTAATGCCATTAACTAGAAATCATTAACTAAGCGCGAAATCAGAGATAAAACGACGATTTTGGGCTAATTATTGGCCTATTTGAGGCTAGAAGAATAAGGCTCCAGACGAAACGCGTATTTAAAACTAGAGGGGCCTAAAATTGATGCCATAACTCTTTGTAACAGCGAGACATAAAAATAGCCCTGACTGGTTATCCCAATCAGGGCTATTCGTTTCTCCCGACGAGCAGTTCGAGAGATGAAACTGGTTGCGGGGGTCCGATTTGAACGGACGACCTCAAGGTTATGAGCCTTGCGAGCTACCAGGCTGCTCCACCCCGCGATCTATCTTCATGAAGAAATTTTTAAGCTGCTTCTTTAAAAATCTGTGTCCGGAGCCGCTCTTAAGGAATCTTTCCCGCCCCAAAGCATCATCCTTATCTGCATAGGCCTCATAATAAACCAACGAGAGCGGCCTTCGGCATTTCGTCGCATCGACTTCCCCATTATTATGTTCTTGAAATCGACGTTCGATATTTTCCGAAAAGCCGATATAAAGATTTTTGTCTTTCGTGCTTAGAAGGACGTAAACAAAGAACACTTTGAATTCCAGCAATCTTAAAGCGGGCGGCTCCACCACGTAAAATGGCCTTCAGCCCTCACGCGGCCCACCACTCTGACATAGCTTCGGCCATCACGTGGTTGCCCCGTGACCGCCGAAGGCGGTTTTACGGGGCACCCCGCGATCTATCTTCATGAAGAAATCTAAAGAGCGTTCTGCGTCGTATTCTCGGGCACCGTGCCGTCGTCGCGGACAATCTTGAGCACCGTCTCGCCTTTCTTGACGATCCCCAGCTTGTCCCTCGCCACCATCGCCAGATACGCCGTG
>Ga0172369_10008701_pt1 | contig 11449 bp, 15 predicted proteins | sample LakKiv25m_FD_114539 | JGI IMG/M metagenome (GOLD analysis project Ga0172369, IMG submission 114539) | Freshwater microbial communities from Kabuno Bay, South-Kivu, Congo - kab_022012_11.25m | ecosystem: Environmental > Aquatic > Freshwater > Lake | place: Democratic Republic of the Congo... | reverse complement strand
ATTCTCCTATGTGTAGAAAAATAAATAAAACAATAGCTAATTATAAGACTACTATTATATTTATAAATCAACTACGTGAGAAAGTGGGAATTATGTATGGGAATCCTGAGACGACGAGCGGAGGACGCTCGCTTCGCCACCTCTATGATACTCGCTTACAATTTAGATTAGGCAAGCCTATCGATATAGGAACAGGAGACAACAAAGAACGTATCGGAACTGAGATTAATCTATTTGGTCAGAAAAATAAAAAAGGAACTCCTTGTAAAAAAGCAGTAGTGGATTTTTATTTTACAGGAGAAATAGATAATAATAAAACATTGTTTTTCAGCGGAATAAAAGCTGGAGTTATTAAATTAGAAGGAAAAACATACACATTCGAAGATAAAAAGGCAGTCGGTCAAGATGCTTTTAAAGCTTTATTAACTGATAAAGACTGGAAAAAAATAGAGGAGTTGATATGGAAAAACAAGAAATAGATATATGTTATTGCTGTAAAAACCAAAAAGAAGGAGCTTATCTCGATTACAACGGAGAAACAAGATTCTGTTGCAAAACCTGTAATCACATCGACTATAAGGAGTCAAAATGAAAATTACTATTCAAGAAGATGATTTTAAAAAAATAACTTTAGAGAGCGATTCTCTGACTGTAACTGAAGTACTTGACGATTTGCGTCATTTACTGCTCGCTTTAGGTTTTCATTCTAACAGCGTAAAAGATGCTTTTTTATCAATAGCAGAAGAGTATGAATTAGACAATTCTTGCGATTGTAATAATTGTAAAAATAAGGAAAAAAAATGAGAATATTCGAAATTGAAAAACTATTTGCAAAAGAAGAAACTTTAGATAAAGTAATAGAGTCCTGTCAATCTGAAATAAATCAAGTAGATTATTGGGCAAATTGCATGAAACAAAATCTAACGGACAATCCTGAAGAAACCAAAAAGGCTCTTAACGATTTAACTGGTTGTTACATGCTTCTAAAGTCAGTATTAGCTATCGCAGAATCAGAAAAAAGCAATAGAGAAGTCAGATACTACGATAAAACTAGAATCGAAATAGAAAACGTAGGAGGCAAATTTACATCTGCTTCAGTAGAAAAACAGGCAAGTGCCTATGTAGCAAACTACAGAAGAATTCGCAATATATTAGAAGCCTACGTAAACGCAAGCGAAAAGGCTATATCTTCTTTGCAGTCTTTAATTAAGATGATGACTGAAGAATATAAGATGGATAAAGAATAATCGTTTTTATTTTGAAGATATTATTTAAGATAGGAGTTTAAATGAAGTTAGCGAATATACATAGCGAAGGTAGAAAATTATATCTTTTTCTAAGAGATTCTAACGGTAAACAAGAAATTCAAACTGTAGATGACTTTTTTCCTTATTATTACGAAAAAGATTCTATGTCAACGAAGTTTAAGTCTTTTACTGGAATACCTCTTAGAAAGATTTATGTTTCGAAACCTTCTGAGATTCGAAAGAATAGAAGTAACGAGTCTTGGGAGAGTGATATAAACTTATGTAAACGCTATATTATAGATAAAATCGATTGTTTTGATAAAACTGTTATCAAATATTTGTTTATAGATGTTGAAATACTCACAGATGTTCTTCCCAATGTTTTAAAGGCTAACAAACCTATTAGCTGTATAAGCGTTTATAATTCTGCTACAAAAGAAACTAAGACCTTCTCTATAAAAGATATTAAAGACGAGCCTGCTATGCTGATGAAGTTTATGAACTATGTCAAGACCGAAGCACCTGATTGTATTTTAGGCTGGAACATATCAGCTTTTGACTATCCTTACATGTTCTCTCGTATTAAAAATTTTCCTGAGCAAATTAGTCCTATATCTAAATCTCGTTACGGAAAAAATAATATATTTCTCCCTGCTGGTATTTCTATCGTAGATTATCTAACTTTATTTAAAAAACTTACACTAAACAAAGAAGAAGAATACTCTTTAGACTTTATAGCTGAAAAACATCTAGGTAAAGGCAAACAATTTAAAAATATTAACTTCAATGAATTATCAGAAAAACTTATTTTACGTAACAAAGAAGATGTTGAAATAATGGTCAAACTCGAAGAAAAATTCAAACTAATAGAATATTACGATGAAATTCGAAGATTGGCGAGAGTAGAATGGGAGGACTTAGAATGGAATAGTCGAATTGTGGATAATTTATTGTTACAAGAAGCAAAAAAACAAAATCTTGTTTTACCTATGAAACCACAAGATGCTGAAAATGAAGAAATACAAGGAGCGTATAGAGAGATATACGATTCAGGTGCTTTTTATGATGTTGAAAAATATGACGTTTCATCGGCATATCCATTAGCTATTACAAGCTTTTGTTTAGATGTTGCAAATATAACGCATGAAAATGACGAAAATACAATCTTAATTAACGATACTTATTTTAAACAGAACGAAAATGCCTTACTGCCTTCTGTAGTTAGAAAAGCTATAGAACTTAAAAATAAAGTCAAACACGAATTAAATCAGTTAAAAGTTGACAGTGAAGAACATGAAAACATGAAAACTAAATATTCGGCTATAAAATCTGTAATTAATTCTATTTATGGTTCTATGGCAATGAGGTACTTTCGCTTATATAATCCAATAGTAGCGAGTACTATAACTTTTTTAGTTAGAGACTTATTGCATTATGTTAAAGATAAATTAGAAGAAAAACAACATAAAGTTATATATGTCGATACAGATAGTTGTGCCAAAGATACTCCAGTAACAATAAAAATAAATAATGATATTCATATAGTTCCTATTGAAGATTTGTTTCAATCACCTAAAACAACATCGAAAACAGAATTTGATATTTCGAAAAAAAATTATTATATATGGACAGATTTAGGTTGGTCAAAAATAAAATACATTTACAGACATAAAACTCATAAAAAAATGTATAGAATTATAACTAGAAAAGGATTCGTAGAATTATCAGAAGACCATTCGTTAGTTATTGACAACGAATCAATGTCTCCTAAATTATTAAAAATAGGAGATAGAATAGAATTAAAGTCATGTAAATTAGAAAATAATATACAAGTAGACCTCGAACTCGCTTGGACTATAGGATTCTACTTAGCAGAAGGAACTTCGGGAATATATAACAATTTGAAACGTTATAAGACATATCATTGGAGAATTGTGAATCAAGACCTTATGGCTCTTAAAAAATGTCAAACTGCTTTAAAAAAATATGGATTAGAAACTGTCATTAATGATTATCGCAAATCTTCGAGTTGTTACGGTCTTGACCCAAGAGGCTGTAAAATAGAAATAACAAAATTATTTATGTATTGGTGTCACACAAAAACCGGAGATAAGAAAATTCCATCTTTTATATTGAATAGTTCGCTTGAATCGAAACAAGCCTTTTTGCAGGGATATTGGAAAGGAGATGGAAATATAGGTAAAAAAGATAAGATAGCTACCTGTGTAAGCATTGATAAATCTTTATTACAAGGTATTATAAGTATGTTAGATAATTTAGAAATAGATTACAGCATTGTCACTCGCAAAGATAAATCTAATGCAATTTCATTAAGATTAATTAGAGATAAACAAGATAAAAGAATACAACAACATGACATGATAAAACAAATCGTTAATTATGAAAGTAATGATTATATTTACGATATAGAAACAGAAAATCATCATTTTTGTGGAGGAATTGGAAATGTTAATTTACATAACTCTGTTTTTGTTATCAGTAAAGATAATCTTTTAAGCTATATTAATAATTTAGTTAAAGAATGGGCTAAAACTAAATATAACAAGGAAAATATAGATTTATCTTTTGAACGTGACGGATTTTTTAATAAACTTCTTTTGATAGCCAAATGTCGATATATAGGTTATCTAACTAAAGAAAACGGCGAAATCGAAGAAGAAGTGAAGGGAGTAGAATCCAAAAGAAAAGATGCTACTAGATATATCAAAGTTTTTCAAAGAACACTTATAGATAAAATACTTAACAAAGAATCTAAAGAAAGTATATATTTTTGGATAAAAGAAGAAATTAAAAATTTTAGAAATAACAAACTCACAGACATAGCTTTTCCCGCTAAATATACTAAAACAGAAGAAGAATACAAAAGTGTGCCGATATTTATGAGAGCTTTAAGATATGCTAAAGAAAAGTCGAAATTTACTAAAAAACTAGGCGAAAGATTTTGGTGGATTTATGTTAAGCCTATAGAAAAAGAAACTAAAAAAGTAAAAGAGTATTTTTATAAAGATAAGAAACTCACTAATTCTCTTTTGAAGACAGAATGGAAAACATATTATAACGAAGAAATTTTAGTTAAAGATATGACAGAAGAAAAATTAGATAAATTAAAAGAAAGTTTAACACAAAAAGGCGAGATAACTCTTAAAGAAATAACAATAGATGGCTGTGAAAAGAATGTAATTGCCTTTGATGAAAATGATTTAAGTCATGTAGAATTCGTAGATTGGGACTTATTGCTTGAACGTAATATCTATATGAAATTAGAAAGTATCTTTGAAGCTATGAAGTGGGACATAAATGAAATAAAAGGTCTTTCTTTAAGTAAGAAATTAATCGAGTCTCGAAAATCAGATACAAAGAAAGAAGATACTAGAACAATTCAAATAACTAGCAAAAACAATATTTTAGATAATAGCAAAATGCCTTCTTCTGAAATTATTGCTAACGACAGTATGTTACAATCTTCGCTTATAATCAACGAAATTTCAACGCCTTCTTGCGATTTAAACGACTGTAAGAAAAACGAAGATGGAGAATGTAAAGGCACAGAGCCTCAGGACTGTCCTAAAAACAACGAGCAATCTATCTATGAAACTCCTGAACTATTAAAAGAACAACTAATAGTTAATCACGCCTTTACAACAAAAACAGACATTACTGAAAGAACGATAAAAATAGCAGAAGCTTTTGGACTTGGAATAGATGAAGACAAGACTTTTGCTATATATGATAATTTGAAATTGAAAGTTAAGCAAGGTGATGTTGTTTATGTAACTGGAGACTCAGGCTCTGGCAAGTCATGGATATTAAAAAACGTGTTCGCAAAAATGAAGAACAGTATATCAATAGACCAAATCGTTATAGACGAAAATGAAATAGTTACAGAAGGAGTAGGAAAAGACTTAAATGATGCTTTAGAAAAATTAAATTTAGCTGGATTATCAGACGCTTTTCTATATTTGCGTAGATATTGTCATCTATCAGACGGACAAAAATATAGATATAAAGTAGCTAAGTTTATAGACAATAAAGATAAAGAAATATGGATTTTAGATGAATTCTGTGCTACCTTAGATAGAACTACTGCTAAGATATTAGCTTATAATATTCAAAAAATAGCACGAAGACTGAATAAAACGCTCATATGTGCAACTACACACGAAGACTTACTCTAAGAATTAAGACCGAATGTTCATATTATTAAAGGATATGAAACAGATGTTAAGGTAAATTATTATAAAACAGAAGATTGGAAAGATAATAAATTATTTTTATATAAAGATTTAAAAGTCGAACTTGGAACTAAGGAAGACTATGAAAGACTTAAAAGATTTCATTATCGTCAAAGTAATTTAGGTGCGTTAAAACAAGTCTATAAAATGACTTATAAAGAAGAACTAATCGGAGTTATAGTGATTTGTTATCCTCATTTAGCATTAAAAGGTCGTAATATAGCTCTAAACAATGAACTCGCTAAGATGACAAAAGAGAATTGTACTAGACTAAACAACGAATTCGACTATATAGCAAGAGTTATTATCAGACCTAAGTATCGAGGAGCGGGACTGTCGTATTATATGCTTAACGAGTATTTTAAAATGACTCCTGCCAAGTACACAGAAACTCTTGCAGTCATGTCGCAGTATACACCGTTTTTTCAAAAAGCAGGAATGACTAGAATAGACGTAGATTCAGACGGAAAAAGAGAAAAGCTCGTTGCTATGCTCGAAGAATTTAATATCAATACTTCGCTACTGTCGAGTAGACGATATGTAGAAACGATTTATAATTCTCTTTCGTTGGAACAAAAAGAAAAGTTTAAAGATACTGTATTGCTTATTCTCAATAAGTACAAAGGTCAAATAGTATCTTTGTTCTCTAAGAACGTAGACAAAGATAATTGGCAAGATTACTATAGACAAAACGATAACGAGCTGTTAGATTTAGTCAAGCATTTAAAACGAGCCAATACAGTCTATTCGATAAAGAAACTGAGAGACTAATAAAAGAATCTATAGATTCTTTTATTTCATGATGTTAATAGGATATAGTTATTTGTCTTTAAATACTATAGACATAAGAGTAAAAATAGTTGGTATATTATTAACGATTGCAAACGGAGTATTATTTTTTAAATGAGCAAATGTAAATGTAAAAATCCTGAGTTATATCACAAAGGCAACGAAGTATGGTGTAATAAATGTAATAAAAGAGTTATTGCAATAAGAAGAACTTGGTCAATTAATCCAAGAACTAGAATTGTAAAAAATAAAAAAATTTATAAACGCAAGAAAAGAGTAGATTATTAGATATGAGTAAGAATATAACTCTCAATATAGAAAATCAGCTAAAGAAAAATATAAAGTAGGAGATAAGATGTTTATAGTAGTATCAAAAGTAAAGGCATTAGCAAAAGAATATAATAAACAAGTCTCTAAAGAGTATTTAGAGCGACTTAGTAATATAGTTAAAGAGAGAATAATCAAGTCTATAACTAATTCTAAGCAGTTTAAAAGATTAACAGAGTCCGAACTTTTATAAGGAGACATATGAAAGAAATATATCTAATTATTGTTAACGATAGAGATAGCATAGAAACCTCTAATATAATAGTTCAATCTCATGAAGAACTAGCGAGAGTGATTTCTTCTTTAAATGAAAGTCAATATATAATAGAACTGAAAACACTATATGATGAAGTTTATACATTTAAAGAATATATGAAAGAAAAAGAAGATAAAAATTTAAAAGATTTAAATTACGGAAACGCTTAACAAAAGAAAGGAGATAGATTATGATTCGCAGTAAAGATGTTAATGTCGAAGTTAGTGTAGTCGAAGATAAAATAAAAACAGGTAAAGTCGGTATCTCTGATATTGCTAAGTTGATTGCTGTCGCAGTTAAATTGCTTAGAGATATTAGAAGAAATCAAGTTTTAGATTTAAATGCTAGAGGAGTTAAACTAGAAACAATAGACGAAGAATCTAAAAAATAAACAGTCGGAGAGAGAGTGCGATTTTTTGTCACTCTCTCTCTCTACTGATTTTATTGTAAGTTATATATCGATAATATATTAGGAAAGTAAAAAGTCGACATTTTTAGTGATAAAATTATTGACATTTTCGCATGATATGTGTTATACTTGACTTAACAAAAGAAAAATAATTTATGAATAAAAGAAAATTCGGAAATAAATTTGAGAACAAAGTTCAAAAACAGATTAATTCAGGTGCTTTGTGGTTTTCTAAGGGCGATTTGAGTACCGAAGAGTATTTAATAGAATGTAAAACTACAGGTAAAGGCAGTTACAGTATAAGCAAAAAACTACTTGAAAAACTTTGGAACGAAGCATTAGAAAGTAGTAAATTACCTCTTCTAGTGATAGGAATACAAGATAATAACACACTATGGAAACTGAAAGTAGAAATAAATAAGGAGAATATATGATAAAATGGACTCAGGATAAATTAGATACTATAACAGCTTATTTAGAGGCTGGATTATCTTATTCTAACATCGCTCAGAGAATGAAAATGACTTACGACCAAATAGAAAAAGCTATAAGAAGACATGCTTTAAAATCTACAATTAATCCAGATTTGATTCTTCCTAAAGAAAAAAATAAACTTAAAAAAGATGATATAAGCTATCTTGGAAAAGTCATAGGAGAAGAAATATATAATAACTATAAAATACAAAAAATAGAAGAGCCTAATTGTCGTAAAGATAAAGGAAAAAAAGAAGAAATATCAATTTTAGATATCAGCGACGTTCATATAGGAACTAGAAATCAGGTGTATGATTCCAAACAAGGAAAACAGATAACAACTTATAACGAAAATATTTTTAAAAAAGAATTAGAAAACTTACAGCAAGCAGTATTTGACATTCATGGGCTACTAAATAACTCGTTTAATTTAAGAGAATTGAATATATTATTTCTCGGCGATTGCCTTCAAAATGATAGAATTTTTCCGGAACAGGTTTTTGAAATCGAGAAAGTGGTAGGACTTCAATTGTGGGACGGAGTAAATTATTTCATTCAGTTTTTTAATAATCTACTTCGAGTCTATGAGAAAATAAATATAGTAGGAGTTATAGGGAACCACGGAAGGTCTACTAGTGATTTATATGAAGAACCAGTAGAAAATTCTTATGAATATCATTTGTATCGCATATGGCAAAAGCAGTTTGAAAATAGTAAAAGAATAAAAGTAATAGTCCCAGATACGAGACGTTATATACATAAGATAGGTAGATGGAAGCATATGATGGAACACGGAGATTCTATTAAAGGATTTTCAGAAGGTGCTATAGCTAAACAGATTAAAGAATTGCATTTAAACTCAGGAGGTTTTGATATATTTCATATGGGTCATCTTCATTCTATCAAAGAAATAGAAATAGCAGATAAAGTTATAGCTAAATTAAACGGAGCGTGGATTGAAAAAGATAACTACGCATGGAAAAAGTTTAAAAGTTATAGCATACCTAAACAATGGTTTTTTGGTTGCTCAGATAAAAGACCTGAAACATTTTCTTATAAAATAGATTTAAGAGGATAAAGGAGGAACAATGAACGAACGATATGAGAAGGTAGACGAAAAGACTATAAGAGTTATTACAGAAAGACCGACAGACGTAACAATAGCACAGCTTCTCTCCAGCAAAAAAGAAAATCTTAAAAAGTTAGAAGATTTAAAAAATCATATAGCCAGACTAGAACAAGTCATAGAAGAAGCTAGAAAATTAGGACTCGACGTTACTGAAAAAGTAGAACCTACGATGGAGACTAAGTAATGAGATGTCCGAAGTGTTGCACCGATTATATTCAGAAAATCGAGAGCAAAAGACTAGATAAAGTCACTATAAGCTTTATAGCTACTTGCGAAAATCATCATAAGTATGGCTGGTGCGAGAGAATAGTATCTGAAAAGGAGAAAGTATAATGCTGTATTTAGTAATTTTTAAAGATAATACAAGCTTCGAAGGTGGAAATATCTACGATACTAAGTGGAATCAAATTCCTAATAAAAAAATCAAACGGATTATATACTCTCTTTCTGACGGTAATTATTTGACTCTATCGAACTACGACAAATACTATCATTATGTAGAAGCTCTTAATAATATAACAGGAGCAGACAAAGGTCAAATAAAACTGCAACACGCCTGTATTATGGGTTTAAAAGATAATAAAATAACGTGTTATACAATAATACTTAGCAAAGAGAATAAAACAGATTCGATATATAAGTTTGGAGACATTATAAGAAGAGAATATAATATAGATGATGTTAGAATTAAAGCTCTTAATAAAAAAGGTTGGAAATGAACGATACAAAACTTATTAAAGAATATTTTTTAAAACTTATAGAAGAGTCTATTCGTTATCAAGGCATTTTAGATACTGAATATATATCTTTAATATTAAGTAACACATTATCAAAGAATTGCATTTACGATAAAAAGAAAAAACAAATAATATTTAAATTAAAATAATGTACATTAAATCGCTTTTGTTAAAGAACTTTCAGAAACATGAGAATCTGTTTATAAAATTTGTAAACGGAGTTAATGTTATTGTGGGTCAGAGTGATGTAGGAAAAAGTACTATCGTTCGTGCTATTCGTTGGTTAGCGTTTAACGATATCAAAAGTGATATAGTTCGTAAAGAGGGCAGTAAAGTAACTGAGGTTACTTTAGTTTTAGATAATGATACCTCTATTACTCGTATAAAATCTAACACAGTCAATTCTTACGTTTTAAAAGTCAAAGACCAGTCAGAAATAACTTTCGATTCTATCGGTAAAAATATTCCCGAAGAAATAAAAAAAGTCTTACAATTAACTACTATCGAAGTAGATAACGAAGAAATCAATCTAAATGTTGCTCATCAATTATCAATGCCTTTTCTTTTAGATAAATCTGCTACTTTCAGAACAAAACTATTTAATAAACTTACAGGCAATCACATTATAGATAAAGTACTACAGTCTTTCAATAAAGATTTATTACATATTTCTAAAGAAGAAAAAATACATGCAGAACATATTGAAACTCATAAAAAAGAACTAGAACAGTTAGACAGTAAATTAAAAAATATACAAGAATTAAAACACCAAGTAGAATTAAACAATCAAAAAATAAATGAATTATTCGATAAGTATAGCAAACTTAAAAAATATTATAATGATTTTGTTTCGTTGAACATGAGCCTGCAACAGATTAAGGAAAAACTATCAATAATCAAAATAGTAGAACAGAACAAAATAGACGCAATAAAAGAAGCTGTAACGAAATTAGATAAATATAAAATACTTTTAACTAATATAAAAGAAAACATTAAGAATCTTAATGATTATACGAATAAAACTACACTCGTTCCGAGTTTTGATTTTTATATTTTAAACCAAAAACTAGAAAAATTAATTCATTATAAAGAGTATAAGAATAGACTATATGAACTATCTCAGAAACGCTCGTTGTTAACTGAAAACCTATTAGACCTCGAAATAACAATAGAGAAAAAAACAGAAAAATACAAACTAATGCTAAAAGAATTAAAGATATGCCCAACTTGTAAGAAAAATTTAACAATTGACGATATTAAGGAGATTAATCTATAATGAAGTTAATTTTTTTTACCGATAGTCATTTAAAAGGAATTAATCCTATTTCAAGAGTAGGAGATTATTATTCTGATATAATGACTAAATTTGATGAAATATTAAAAATAGCTAAAAAGTATAAAGTTGATACTATTTTACATGGTGGAGATTTGTTCGATAATGCTACAGTAAGCAATAATATAGTAGACGAGTTATTAGACAAAATAGAACAGTCTAAGACGACTTGGTATATAACTTGGGGCAATCACGACCTTTATGGACATCATTTAAGCACTACTAACAGCGGAAATAGCAGTTTAGCTCATATTTTAAGACGTTCTGATAGAATTAAGCATATTACTGCTTTAAAGCCTATTAGAGACACGATTATTACAGGATACGATTACTATCACGACATAGAGCAAGATATTGCAACAGGTTTGATTTCTATAGAGCAAAGTGACTCTTTTAAAATAGCTATCATACACGCTTTAGTAACTGAAAAACCTTTTTTGCCTCAAGTTATGCACATTGTAGCTAAAAATATTAAAACTAACTATGACTTGTGTT
>Ga0172369_10008700_pt1 | contig 11449 bp, 9 predicted proteins | sample LakKiv25m_FD_114539 | JGI IMG/M metagenome (GOLD analysis project Ga0172369, IMG submission 114539) | Freshwater microbial communities from Kabuno Bay, South-Kivu, Congo - kab_022012_11.25m | ecosystem: Environmental > Aquatic > Freshwater > Lake | place: Democratic Republic of the Congo... | reverse complement strand
TTTTCATACATTCTGCTCAAAACCGAATCATCCTCTGCAAGTAAAATTGTTTTATTTGTAAGCGCTTTTATCGAAGGGATACTTCTTTTTGGTGGTTATTTTCCTGGCGTGTTTGTTATTTTTATCAGTATCGTTCTTTCAAATTCAGTTCCCGAGGCAATACTACGAGTTGTGATAGGAACTATTGGATTGTTTCTTGCGCATCTTTTTAATTATGCACTTGGAAGATATGGATGGTACAAGTTACTTTCAAAATTTGGACTCAATTCCTCGTTAAAACAAACACAAAATAATTTACTCGATCACGGCTCACTTGCGATTTTTACTAGTTATTGGTTACCAAGCATAGCAACACTTACTGATACTGCTGCGGGCATCCTGCAAATGTCATTTAAGAGGTTCTTTTTTATATCACTTGCGTCTGTTATTTTTTGGGACTCAGTTGTTGGATTTATTGTCTACTCAGTGGGGCCAAGTTCGCTCTCAGTTGTTTCTTCTGGGGGAATGACTGAGTTAATTATTCAATTTTTAATTGTTGCAATTTGGATTGTTATTTTGCTTCTCTTAGATTTTAAGAGAAGGATAAAAAGACCGCGTAGTGCAATTTTATCTTAACTGAATTGTTTGAGCGGAGATGCTCCCGTCTGGATTTGTCGTCCCCTGTCCAAATATCTGTGCTCCGACTCCTATTTCACTAATGTTTCCTTCCGTTAATCTCATTATTTTTGTTGATGGCGAAAAAAACATATTTTTTGAGCCTCCATCTGGTAATTTAATTGTTATGCTTGTAGCGTCTTTTGATAGTACCTCTCCTCCTATCATTCCTCCTCCGCGCATTTGCGATCCCCCCGCCGTACGGGATCCAGTTCTTGCTGTTCCTTGAAATTCAAAGCCACGTGAGAATTGTGAACTTCCATTTTGCACCGGTGAACTAAATTTCCCATATTGCATTCCCTCATAAAATGCTCCCCCTCCAACTACGACAATTCCAACTATTATTAGTAAAATTATTTTCTTCATATTATATTTATACGTAATTTATTGATTTTTTATTACATGACAGACAATCTAAATAATTTAAAAGTTTCAAATATTGAATTTTCTGTATTTACGTCTTATAGGCACTTTTGTGAGATTGACTAAAAAATCGTGCGAATTTCTCTATCACACATCAGGACGGTCGTTCTGATGTGTGATAGAATGAGAGGGAAACGATTTTGGTTAGTTATGGAGCTGGTTGGATTTTCTTCTCTGCTGTTTTTGGATTTTTTCTTCGTTTTTTGATGTAAACACAATACTTATGCAAATTATGGGTAAATCTGAACCTACCGCAGACTATGGAAAAAATCTTAACTTGTAGTAGATTATGGAGAAAATCCTATTTATTCAAATCGTAATGCTTCAATCGGGTTAAGTTTTGCTGCGCGACTTGCAGGATAGTAACCAAAAATTATTCCAATTGCTACAGAAATACCAAATGCAAACAACACAGAATTGAGGGAAACTTTCGTCTGCATAACACCAAAATATGCAACGCCATACGCAACAAGCCAACCTAAAATTATACCGATAATTCCACCAATGAATGTAAGCGCAACCGACTCCACCAAAAATTGAAAGCTAATATCTATGCGTTTTGCTCCAATTGCTTTTCGCAGTCCTATTTCTCGCGTTCTTTCTGTTACGGTGGTGAGCATCATATTCATAATTCCAATGCCGCCAACAACAAGCGAAATTCCTGCAATCGCCCCGAGTAGAATGGTAAGCGTTCCCGTTATGCTTGATGCAGTTGCCACAATATCACCTTGGTTCATTGTACTAAAGTCAGCAAGTGTTGGGTCGGAAATATGATGTCGTTCTAAGAGAAGTGTGGTGATTTGTGATTGTACATCGGTCATTACATCAGGCGAAGTTGCTTTTACGCTAATTGTTGAGACATAATCTTCTCCTGCAAGAAATTTTTGAGCAGATGATAAGGGAATAAAAATCATATCATCCTGACTTCCAAATCCACTTCCCCCCTTCGCTTTAGTCATACCGATGATTTTAAACTCCATTTGTTTAATTCGTATCACTTGCCCCAATGGATCAGCGTCTGCTCCAAATAAATCATCGCGTACGGTTGGACCAATTACTGCAACTTTTGACAAACCACGAACGTTTTGGTCGGTGATAAATGAGCCCGTGTCAATTTCTATATTTCGTACATCGGGATAATTTGATACGGTTCCAACAACTTGTGTATTGGTATTTGTTCCCTTCCCTGTTATTTGATATCGCCCAGAAAGTTCAGCGGCAGTTGAGCTGATCCCGGTAACTGTGTTCGCAATTGCATCCGCATCTTCTTGGGTGAGCGTTCGAGCAGATCCACGTCCTTGACTCACCTGAATACCGGGTCCTCGTTGTGCTCCCGGCATAACCAAAATAAGATTGGACCCAATAGATTGAATATTTGCTTCAATGGTACTTTGTGCGCCTTGTCCAATCGAGACCATTGCAATAACTGATGCAATTCCAATAACAATACCAAGCATGGTGAGTCCAGAACGAGCTTTATTTCCTGTTATTGCTTCATATGTTTCTTGTAGCGTGTCAGCAAATTTCATATTGTTTCTTTTAATGCATGGTGAGCAATTCGACGAGTGTGATTCTTCTTGTCTTCAACGATCAATCCATCGCGTATGTGAATGATCCGTTCTGCGTGCTCCGCGACGTCGGTCTCATGAGTTATAAGAACAATCGTTCTTCCTTTTTCTTTGTTTAATTTTTGAAATGTTCCCAAAACAATTTCTCCAGTTTTTGTATCAAGGTTTCCCGTTGGCTCATCAGCTAGAATAAGTGACGGATTATTGACCAAGGCACGCGCGATCGCAACACGTTGAATTTGTCCTCCAGAAAGTTGGTTTGATCGATGAAAAAAATGTGTTTCCTCAAGACCGGCACTTTTTAGTGCCTCACGAGCTCTTTGCTCGCGTTCATGTGCGCTTATTCCCGCATACATCAGGGGGAGTATACAATTTCGCAATACTGTTGCGCGTGGAAGAAGATTAAATGCCTGAAATACGAAACCAATTTTATTTTTTCTAATATCCGCAAGTTCATCATCTGAAAAACGCGAGACATCATTATTATCAAGAAAATATGATCCGCTTGTTGGCGTATCAAGCGCGCCCAAAATATGCATCAACGTTGACTTTCCCGATCCTGATGGACCCATAATTGCCACAAACTCTCCATCATAAATTTTAAAACTTACCCCATTTAACGCTATTGTTTCAATATCGGCAGTTTTATAAATTTTCCTTACATCGCGAATTTCTATCATAAGTTTTAGTGTCCTAATGCGCGCGCCGCCCCCCCTCCTCCACCAAACAAACTTGGTGTTGTTGTTTTTGTTGCGGTGGTTACTCCTGAAATTGTGCGTACAATAACATGTTCTCCCCCGTTTAGTCCTGAGATAATTTCCGTATAGCTGTCACTTGCTATCCCCGTCTCAATTGTCTTTTCTTCCGGTATTTCTTTTGTTGTAAATCCAGTGGTCGCCGTATTATCGGTTGGAATCGTCTTAAATACTTGAACATATTTTGTAGTCCCCTGTGTTTTTATTGCAGCATCGGGAACTGCAAGTACATCTTGTTTCATATCAACAATAATTGAGGTGCTTACACTCATTCCCGATTTCACGCGGTCGTCCTGTGTATCAAACCCTACTTTTACCGCATATGATACGACCCCTTGAGATACAGCTCCGAGCGCATCCACTGATGCAACTACTCCAGAAATGCTTAAATCAGGAATCGCATCAAATGTGAGTGTTGCTTTTTGTCCGCTTTTTATCTTCGCAGCATCAATTTCGTTTAATGAAATTTCCGCGATTTTTTGTTTTGCAATAAGAGTTACCAGTGATGTCCCTGATCCTGCCGTGTCATATTTTTTTGCACTTACCTTTGCAATGGTTCCATCAAATGGGGCTCGGACTGTATAGTCACTTAACTTTTCTCTCGCATCACGTAGTGCATTCTCACGTTGAGTTACTGAAAGTTCGGCCGATTTTATGTCTAATATGTCTGCCCCCGCAACAAGCTTGTTATATGAATCGGTATTCTCAACTATAGTTCGATCTGCATTTACAATTGTATCCTTATCATTTTTTATTGAATTAGTTGCATTCAGTAGATCCCCAAGATGAGTATTTGTTTTTCCGGTATACCCACTCAAACTACTAAGATAGGTATCGACAATCGCTGGAACACGTTCATTATGTTCAGTCATTACGTCCTTATAAAATTGAATAAGATTACTCGCGCTTTTTACCGATTCGGCGATGCTTTTTGTCGTTTCATATGATTGAGAAATAATTGTTTCAATGGTTGATTTATCTGAAAATCTGCTTGTTGCCTTATATGCGTCAAGTGTTGTGGTATATATGGCGCGTGCGGATTGATATTTATTATATGCATCATCTCGATACGAATTCGCCTTATCATCATAGCGTGAGGCGGCACTTGCGAAATAATCAATATTCCACTGTCCCGCAATGCTTAACCCCGTACCCGTCGTTAATAAGGTGGTTTGTAATCCAGTCATCACGTCGGGGATATCGAGAAAGGCATTTGATACGGAATTAAATCCATCTTCATATGATTTTATTAGATCGCTTTCGGCATTTTGTTTTGCTTCTTTCGCGCGAGCAAGTGTGTTTTGAGATTGCAACAAGGTAAGGGAGTCTGCCGGTTGTTTTATTTTTTCTAACGATAGTTGCGCACTTTCTAAATTTGCTTGCGCGTCGCGAACATTTTTTTGAGCATCACGTGAATCAATTTGAGCAATAACTGCGCCCGTTTTCACCTCCTGGCCATTCATTACATTAAATACGATGATATCTCCCGAAACTTTTGGTTTTATCTCAATTTGGCTTGATGCCGAAACCTGCCCACTTCCACTTACGGTAACCATAATAGTTTGCCTTGAGACATCGGCAGTTATGTATTTAGTTGGGATTACTGCTGGAGAAAATCCTCCAAAAATCCAATAGATAAAAACGAAAAAAACTACCAGAATAATAGCTGATAGCAATTTATGTAACTTTATATACGAAGGAATGCGACGAAAAATGGTTTGCTTCTGATCGTTTTTCATGCTCTATATCTATAATACACCACTCTGTATATAAATATTACGCCTATATCGGATACGCGCTATATAAGGAATGAAATAATAACACCAGCCGCGAGAACGATCACGCATAAAATAATAAAAAACTTTCCAAATAATTTCATAGTATCTCTAATGGGATTGGTTATATTTTTTTTGACTGATACCAGTATGCGATACCGATAAATACCATAATCCACACGATCCAGAAATAAAGATTCCATTCGATCAGCGCAGTTGCGAACAGAAGCAAAATGGCAATTATTAAAAGAATAACATCTTTTTTCATTTCATATTTATTTGCTTAAACGGATAGAGCGCATTTGAAACTACCGAAGACCCATTGTCGTTCCAATCGGTATATATATGTTTTGTGATTTTAGAAAGCCGCCTTTTTGTTTCGGCGCGAATTTCATCATATTTTTTTGCGATTTCGTCTTTTCCCTTTCTCTTTGCGAACGAACTGAATATTCCTGCCTCTTCAATGATTTGTTCAAGCATTTGAATTTGTAAGGGGTGCTTTGCAAGTTTCTCTTTGTCTCCCTCCATCCATAATTCATTCAATTCCTGTACTGTTTTTATGTCCGCTGCAATAACTATTCGTGGGACATCCTTTTTGCCTACTTCGCCGGTTTTTTCATCAAGAAAATATTTTATTTTGGGAAGCTGACCAGAAACAATTTCATCCTGTATGCGATCCATTTTTTTCTCAATTCCAACATTTAATGGTCCACCACCAACCGTAAGTGCATCAATTGCAAAAAATATTTTTTTATCTTTTTTTTCATTTTCTAGACCTACCAATTCATCTATATGATTAAAAAAATCGTCAACTGGGTTTGTTCTTTTCGCTTCATCGGTGCTATCGGTTATCCAGTCATTTTTTTTGAGTCGCAAATGAAGGATTGCCTCAAAGATAGTTCCACAATTTGACCCATACGCATCAATTTGTTTCCCCTGCCTAAATTGTTCTTCGGCATTTGCAACACGCGCTCTATCGACTTTGATGGTTTCAGAACCAAAAAATGGCTCAAGTTGTTCATACTGGATTGCTTCCTTTTTTATAATATTTTTTGCACGCTGTACTCCTTGCTCAAAAGAAATCTTATCATCAAGAAAACGCGGTCCAAAGTTATTTCGTCCAAAATAATCTCTCATATCTATAGTATAAATTATTTCCTAGGAATTGATAATTTCTTTTACTTCCCTTTCACTCAATACTCTCCCTTTTCCCGACTCAAGTCCTCTGCTAGTAAATGAGTCAATTTTTGTTCGTTTCAAGCGTGTAACAGTCCATTGTGCCACGTCTGCCATTCTTCTAATTTGATGCTTCCGTCCCTCACGAAGCACTATTCTGAATTTATGATCACCCACTAGTTTTGTTGTTGCGGGAAGTGTTTTAATTCCATCAATTAAAACTCCACGACTTAACATATTAAGCTTATCTTGTGTTACTTCTTCGCGAACATCAACTTCGTATTCTTTTTCAATTTTATGTTCTTCTCCAGTTACTGCTTTGGTTACTCGTCCATCATTTGAGAGTAATAAAAGTCCTTCGCTATCTTTATCAAGACGACCTACCGAATTTAAATGTGTCCACTCAGGAAACAAAGAAAACACACTTGGCCCTTCGTCTCGTGATTTTGTACAGGTATATCCACGTGGCTTATAGCACAACACGGTTATTTTTCCTTGTGTCGCGGTAATTTTTTTTGGAATTGAAAGCTGTATTTTGTCCTTTTCCGGATCAATTTGAACTCCCATTTCGCGTACTACCTTTCCATTCACTTTTATATAACCGCGTTTTATATAGTCCTCAGCCTCTCTTCGAGAGCATAGTCCTTTTTCTGAACAGTATTTCTGGATTCGCATATCTCTTATCGTACTCTCAATTGGAATAAAATTAAATCCCGCACTAAGGCGGGATCATATTTATTTTTTCTTACACATTTCTTCATATTCCTGAATATGAAGTGGCGTTTTTTTTGGTGTATATCTTTTAAAATACGCACCGTTTGTTACGCACTCCTTTCCTGAAATATGCAGGACAATCTTTTGCGGATGTCCGTTGTTCGCTTTTGTTTCTTCTCCTTCTGGGAGATCAATGACACGGAGAACCGTGTGCATTTTTTCTTTCCCAAATTTTTTTTCGAGCGACCCTCTAAGGATTTCGTTATTCTTGAGGAGCGTCGAATCAGGATTTAACTGAACCGGTGCTTGTGCTGCAAATAAGTCGAACGACATACATTACTCCTACTATATTAGTAAATTTTTAATTAGATTTTAAGTATTGCATATAAATTAGCTTAGGTCAATAAAGCACTTTTTATAAGTTTGCGAGCTTCTTCAGTTGATTTTGTTTCCATCAGTTTCGCGCGTAAATTTTTCGCACTACCAAATCCCGCAATATATATTTTATAAAATTTCTTCATATGATCATATTTCCTTTCAACAAGCTCGCTATCGTGATTATACATTTCCTCAAACCGATCAAGGTGTTCCAGCATTATTGAAATTCGGTTATAGATTGTAAGCTCTTTTTCTTGCTTGCGAAATGCAAAAATATTGAAAAATATTCCACGACCGATCATCACGCCGTCAACGTGGTATTTTTTTGCAATTCCCATCGCTTCCTGACGATTCATAACGTCGCCGTTTCCAATAATTATTGGGCAGTCTTTCTTCGAGTGAAACATGCGAATAATCTCTGAGGAGCGCGCAATCGCGTCCCAGTGCGCATCAACTTTTGACATTTCTTTCATTGTTCTTCCATGGATTGTGATTGCATCAAGTCCTGATTCGGCAAGTACTGGGATCCACGTTTCAACTTCATTTTTTATATATCCAATACGTGTTTTTACTGAAACAGGAATTTTCCCTGCTCCTTCTTTCACTGCCACGATAATCTCGCGTGCAAGTTTTGGCGCCTTGATAAGTGCTGCGCCCGCACCTTGACGAACCACCGCCTTATCTGGACAACCCATATTGATATCAATTCCGTCATATCCGAGTTCCGCAATAAGTTTTGATGCTTCAAAAATTGCATCAGGACGCGCTGAAAACAACTGTGCAACAATTGGACGTTCTTTTTTATCAAATCGTAAAAGTGGTGATAATTTCTCTTTGCCTCGCTTGTCGCACAACCCATCCGCAGAGACAAATTCATTCCACATTACATCCGGCTTTCCATACTTTACTAAAATAGAACGAAACGCGACATCGGTTACATTTGCCATTGGCGCAATCGCGACAAATGGTTTTTCGATTGATCTCCAAAACCCTTTTGGCATAGCTCACTGTTTAATAATTCTTTGTATGCATTCATCAAGCGTTTCCTTCACTTGTTCGCGGGTTCTAAGATTTTTTATGAGTACCATATTTTCCGCAAGTTCAGTTTCTCCAACAATTATTACAAATGAAATTTCTTCTTTTACTGCATAGGAAAGCTGTCCCTTTAATGTATTTTCTGATCCTTGATAGAGCGCGGAATTTATTCCTTTTTTCCGCAATGCTGAAACAATTTGCAACACTCGTATCTCTGCGTTCGGTTCAAAGTTAAGCACAAGAGTTTGCAACACATTTCTTTTCTTTTCAACAAGATTGAGTGTTTCCATTGCCGAAAAAAGCCTATCAATACCAAGAGAAGCACCAACTGCTGGTACATTTTGTTTATTAAATCGTGATACCAAACCATCATATCGCCCGCCAGAAAAAACACTCCCAATTTCCTTCAAATCAAGCAATTGGGTTTCAAACACGGGCCCAGTGTAATATCCAAGACCACGAGCAACCGCCGGATCAATTGTCCATGACTTTCGCGAGACACCCATTGCATCAAGATAGTTTGTTATCTCACGAAGTTCATTAATTCCTTCTTCGGCGATAGAAACTTTCCAAAATAATTTACTCAGTGAATTTAAAATATCCTCCTGTTTCTTTTCTTTTATTTCGGTAAACGCCCTGATTTTTTCTATCTGATTATTATCAAGTTGAGTTTTCCCCTTTAATTCATTTTCAATATCGCTCCATGGTTGTTTATCAAGTTTATCTATTATTCGAATAATTGCATTTGTCTTTTCTTCATCAAATGAGGCATATTCAAAAAGTCCATTTAAAATTTTCCGATTGTTTACGCGAATTAAAAAATTGGTAAACCCAAGCTCATTCATCAACGAGTCCATTAACGCAATAATTTCTGCGTCTGCCTTCATGCTTGCAACGCCAACGATATCTGCGTCGCATTGTGAAAATTCCCGATATCGTCCTGCTTGTTGACGTTCTCCGCGCCATAGTCGTCCAATTTGGTATCGCCGAAACGGACGTGAAATTTTATCTCCATATGAGGCAACAACACGTGCAAGAGGTACGGTAAGATCGAAGCGAAGCGCGGTAGAGTCTTTATCACCACCAGACTGCGACACATAAAAAATCTGCTTTTGAAATTCTGGATCTCCTCCGGTTAGTACCTCTGCTCGTTCCACACATGGAGTATCAAGAGGAACAAAACCAAACCGTTCAAATACAGTTCTAATTCCATCAAATAATTTCTGACGAGAAATCATATCCTCGGGCAGATAATCCTTAAACCCCCCTGGCAATGTTGGTTCTACAATTCCCATATAGATAGTATAGGAGAAAATATTGAAAAATTGAAGCCTGAAAAATTTGAAAATCCAGTAACAAAAAAACGGACTCGTTAAGGAATCCGTCTTTTTATAATGCTAATTATTATTGAACACTTGGTGGTTTTACAATCATTTTCTCCATTGTGCCATAATTTAGCCCCGAGTTAATAATTCCCGTTGGCGTTTTAAATTCGAATATGTCGGGCGCACTTTGTCGAACAAGCCCCACTATCGGTTCCGACATATCACTCGTTGAAAGCAAGCGTGGTTCCCAGAATGACGAAGTAGCTCCCTCTGGAATTGTCGGTGGCGTGGTAAGCGTTTCGAGATCATGGAATTGACTAATTGCGCCCTGAAAATGATCTGAAAGAAATGCGCCTGTTTCTTGATCGGTAAATTGCGCAAATGTTTGTTCGCTCATTTCATGTCCTTGCGCAATATAATCAGCAAACGATTGTGCGCGATATGTATCCAACCCGTATGTCCGAGCAAGTCCCATTGTTTCTCGAAGCAGGTCTTCATGATCAGCGCTATTCAAGAATTTAAATGCGCCGCCCTCGTGGAGCTCCTCAACAAGATTATTTGTATGAATTTCGCGAAGCGCGTCACGAACCGATCCAATTTTCAAATACTCTGGATGTACCTCAACAAGTTTCACTAAATTTTCTGCTCCGCCTTTTCGTAATAATTCTTGTGTCTGACTTCCATCCACAACGTTTGGATTTCCCTTATAATTTAAATATGATTGAGCAAGTTCGTTATTTCCTTTAAGTTCAATCGGAAGCTCTTTGGTCGTTTCAACTCCGTATGGATCAGTTCCCTTTATCGTATAACTATCTGCCAGTTCTGTTGGAGCTTTTCCTGTTACTACTACCTCATCGAGCGTCACTGATTTTGTTCCAATAGTTTCGTGTGGAAATTTAGGTTTTACCGAATCAAGAAATGCCACACGCTGTGATGCATTTGATTGTAAAATACTATCCATTTGCCCACCACTGAGATGCCGTGCTGATTCAAGTGCATTTTGAACATCCTGATTGTTCTCAAACAAGGATTGAAGTTCTTTCCCATAACCCATTCGTATTTGATCGGCATTTTCAAGCCCAAATTTATGTGGGTCGGCTACAACCTGATCTTTTAAGTGGTCAATAAAATAAGTTTGTTGTGCCTCGTTGAGTTCGGAAAATCCCTTTACATTTTTTGTTGCGTCCTCTTCAATTAATTTCCAAACCGAATCACCTTTGTGCGCAGTCGCCATATCTTCAACATGAGCTGGAGATGGTGCATGCTCTGGCGCATTTCCCCCACCTCGTATAGTTTGTTCGATACCAACTCCTGCAACTGCACCCATTGCTGCATCAGCACCCATGTCAATGAGCTGTGCGCCAAGACCTCCACCAATAACACCAGTGAGAACTGTCATTAAGCCTCTATTCCACCTTCTGTATTTATTTGCAATCGCTTCTTTCTTTCTAAATTCTAAATCAAGTTCTTTTGCATAGATATAATTTTTTTCTGCAAATTCATCAAAATTTCTTTGTTTTACAAGCTCCTTTAATTGTTCATCAGCAGTTGTCTGTCTTGCTCTAGCTTCCACAGTTTCGTTGTAGGCCTTCCGCATATCATTTGCATACGTCTTATCAACAATTTTTTCTCCTGCCCATTTCTGA